>Ga0302155_10000706_pt1 | contig 25454 bp, 54 predicted proteins | sample I_Bog_N3_1_FD_193508 | JGI IMG/M metagenome (GOLD analysis project Ga0302155, IMG submission 193508) | Peat permafrost microbial communities from Stordalen Mire near Abisko, Sweden - I_Bog_N3_1 | ecosystem: Environmental > Terrestrial > Soil > Wetlands > Peat | place: Sweden: Abisko, Stordalen...
ATTCCAACTCCATTCATTCAAGGCGTAATTGCCTTGCCCACAGACACTAATCCTTTTGCAGGAGGCTCAGTAGATGCTATTATGTGGCAACGAGGTCGTGAATACGGCGCTCACAAAGCTGCTAATCCTACCACTCCAGTCCAAGAGAGAATCGGTGAAGTACCCGCTCACTTCGCAGAAGCTCTGAAAGCAGCACAAGACGCTGAGAAGCACTTAGAAGAAACAATCCAAGCTGCACAAAACGGTCAAACTCCTCCTGCGACACCTGCATAATTGGAAGGGTACGATAACTTAAAAGAAAGGCTCACGGCTTAAATGTTGTGAGCCTTTTGTGTTTTAAAACATATGTCTAACGAAAAATTTCTTGCAAATTTGGACAACGCGTATAATACTTTAATTAAGTTTAGCCAAGCCGCAGCCAAAAACAAAAATCAAAAACTCTATATAGAACTCTGTAAAGAGGCTCATACAATCAAAGAAGCAATAAAATATGTCAGAAGCCACCCCCACAAGTTCGCCAATCCCACAGTCCGAGAGCCCATCGTTGACGCCTTCCAACTCCTTACTAAGCGGCTATTTAATAATAAATGAAATCCAAATCCCAATGCAGAAAGCGCCCCGCGTGAGAGATAGGGTCATTTTTGAGTGCGAGGAAGCAGAAGGTAAGTGGCAAGTTACAGGAGAGCCTTTAATTAAAAAAGAAATATATGCCCCAGCAAAATAAAATAATCCTTCCAAAGCAGTTTCCGTTAGCTTGGAAATACGATGATACTCAGCGACAGCAAGACTTTAAAAGAGAGTATTAGGATGCCGTTTAAAGATTAATTATATAATAAATTATGGAACTGCTTAAAGTAGCTAAGGAATTCATATCTGTTAGAGGCCGCACGCAAGATGTTATGATTTATGATGCCCTTGGATTATTTATATCGGAAATCGAACATGATATAGTCGAGCAACGTATTAGGGACATCGAAGAGCCACGCACGATTCATGCGGGCGCGGGAATGACTTGTTGAGCTTTTTGTAGCGCTCGTAAATAACATATATCCAAAAGACCTTTAGAATTCAAAGGGCGGTAGATTTTTTTAGGTTTAGGAGTTTGTGGAATCTGATGACAGGGTAAGAGAATCAGTAGGTAGTTATAGAATAGGGTATCCTCCGTCTGGTATATGGTAATGAGGTTTTGGAAAAGTTAGCTATATCAATATGACCCCCCTCGTGAAAATTGCCATGCCACGAGCGTATTTTTTTCATTAATTCCGCAAGTGGCATGGGGCGTGCTGCTTTAGCAGACCCCATGCCAGACTCCCCGCGAAATCTATTGCTCCATCGCTCCTTCATAGGAGTTGTCAAGCGGGGTGAGATACTCCCTCACTTCCTCACGGCTGACAGTGTGTACTGATACAGACGCGTAGCGCGTGCCATGCTGGGAGAAGATAGGAGCATTGCTGCTATCGTATTCACCCGTAAAACGTGCTAGCCTATCGTTAGCGCGATAGATAGCGGACTTGATAAGACGCAACGGCATTGCCGGTGCGTAGGTAGGTACGGCAGGCGCTTTAGTAAAGCGGCCTTTGCTGTCGCGGTATGAGTGACGATTGAATGCTTTCATAGTGATGTAGTGTTAGCGGTTGAATGGGTTGATGCGAAAGAAGAACGGCGATTGCTTGCGTGTAACGTAGAATGCGTTACCGGAAATAAGGCTATAGAGGTACGAACGGACAACGCCGCTCGGCTCAGTTACATGGATTAGGATTTCGTTCACGGGGATACAATACCATCCGCGACCGCTTGTGTCCAGAACAAGTATCATGCCAAGTACGAAAGAAGTTGCAACCAATGTTGAGAGTGTCGCAAGAATGCGAATAACAAGAATCGTGCCAACCTCACATATGCGACAAAAATTCTCAAAAATGAGAACGCCGGGCGGCCCGGACGATAGCATAATACGTTATTAGCGCACTATACTATTTGGAACGCTATGCTACTTGCATAGGTAAAATCCGCACGCGATAGCACACAATACGAATATCATTGAGTTAAGTAGGTAATTAGCTAGAACGTCTTATCTTGCAATGGTGACAGGCGTTTTTATAGTCCATCAAACTAGCTAAAAGACTAGCAGCAGCCGCAGCAGGGAGCGTCCTCGCAACGTCCGCGATTGCGAACGAACGCGGGCGTGGAAAGCGTATTCAACCCGACGCGCAACGCGCGACGTGCGCGAATGGCGGCGAGTTCTGCTTTCTTATCGGCAAGCGACATTTCGCTCGCGGGCGTGACTGCGGGTATGGTTGTATCGAATAGGATTGCGCTCATATGCCAGCACAATAACCTTATCGCACAAGCATGGCAAGTAATACTTACAAATCAAGTTTCATGCCACATACTGAAACAATCGTATGTGGCACGATACGTGTTGTCGCAGATATGATAGTGATTCTCAAATATGATAGTCCGGGCGGCCCGGATAGCCGTATAGCCTTATTAGCGCCTTAGCGTATTAGCAGCTAAGGCGCTTTGTACTTATAACGTAATAGACTATAACGAGAACGCGCGAATCTCGCGCAATGCTGTTATATCGTCGCGTATGCTCTTACGAGCGCAATACGCATCATAGCTATTACGGCGTTTCCATTGGGCGCGGATGCTAGCGTTCAATGCTACAATACATGATGCATAGGAACGGACTGAGAGTGAGACTTTTAACATATAGTGTTATAGTCGGCGCTTGCACCATTGCGATGCAAGCGCCATGTTGACTATCTGCCAAGGTATGCCATCACCGCGTCACGCTCCACCGTTGCCACTTGCAACGAGGCGAAACGTTCTCCATGCGCGGAGAATACGGGAACGCCGTTGCTATAGTCGCCGGTGAAACGCGCAAGCTTCCCACTTGCGCGATAGATGCTGGATTTGATAAGACGCGCAGGCATGGAAGGACGACGCGCGAAACGTCCGCGTGCGTCACGGTAGGTATGTTTGGAATTGCTCATACGCGAATAATCACACTAGACCGTTTACTTGTCACGCGAAATCTTCAAAATATCGAAAATAAAGTTGCGTGCCAAATATCGAATAAACCGCGCATGGCACGCATCCTGCTATAACAACATTCGTGCCATCATACGGTTCTTCGTTGCGTGGCATGAAACTTGTTACGCAAAATAATCGAAATAAAACATGACAAGCAAACGGTCTGCGGCTATCTTCTTACCTATGAGCAAGAAACCCAAAACCATGACAGCCGCGCGTGCGCGGAAAACCTTAATGGCGCTTCTACCCTCCCGCAGCATTTGCGTACGGCGCGATATGTGGAAGTTCAATCATGTTTCGGAACCCTGTGTAACGTTGAGCATTACCATCCTTCCCGGTCTGGATGGCAGCACAGCGCAAGGGTTTGACTACGGGGACAATATCTACAACTCGCCCGATGACTTCGCGCCCATCGTTGCGAAAATCGTCGCCGCCATGCCAAAATCGTACGTGATTGGCTAGTTAACAATGGCGCGTATCGTGTTATACGCTACGCGCCATAACCTAATACTCTATATGGACGCAAACGAAAACCCTACCATCGAAGAAATCAAAGCCGAAATCGCCCGCATTCGCCTCCGCCGCGCATTGCGTAAAACGCTACAATAGCATGATATTCAGCCTATGCGCTATTGCTTGTGTGCTATTCGTAGCGAGCAAGTAGATAAGTAAATAACTAAAACCCGCACGCCGGTAACACGGTAGATAGCTTTATAGCACTATCCGGGCCGCCCGGTTTTATCGCTTATTGGCACGATTTTTGTTTTGTATTTAGCTTGCATTTGGATTTGCTTGGAGCTACTTTTCTTCTATGAGCACATTCATTATCGAAACCCCTTCCGCACGTTCCGGCAATTGTCTCCTTGGCGAGGGGACTTCTGAGGCCGCAGCGTGGGCAGATGCGTTTGGACCGAAACCGTGGGGACCGTCTGCGCGTAGGTCCGCGCGTGCATCATGGTGCCGCGAGGTCGATTCCGAGGAGCTTGAACAGCTTCACGAGGAACGCGCCAACCGATAGTCAAAACAGGAACCGTGCCATGCGCACGGTTTTCTGCGTCCGGGCCGCCCGGTTTGCTGGCTTATTGGCATGAAACTTGTTTTGTATTTAGGTTGACTATTTTTCGCATCAAACTATCTTATTCCCAATGAGCGCGATATACTACCATGGCACAAGTGCAGACCATTTAGAGGACATTCTAAAAAATGGCTTGCGAGCGGGTGAAAAAAACTGGACCGTGAGCGAGGATGACAGTGTGTATTTCTGGTCGCCTAAAGAGCTTGCGAAAGCTAATTGCGAGGATTACGACAGTGAGCCGCGCCAATTCCATGATGATGCGTTCCAGCGGGCATCTGATTCTGCCATGTTTGCGGTCGCTACTGCAAAAGATTGTCGCCGCATTGTGGTTGAGGTTGAGTTGGAAGATGACGAAGTTTCGCCCGATTATTCATGTCTGAATATGGGTGGGGCGGTTGCTACACGGAATGAGGAAGGATTGGTTCCTACTTCTAAAATTCGTACCATTTGGATTGATGGTGAGGATTTGTCAATTCTGAGAGGCTACTTCTTAGGAATGAGAATCAGCCGCGAAAACGATTTAGGAATGGAGGTTGACATTTCTCCGATAGAGCGCGAAGTGGCACGAATGATGCTTAAAAACGAGAGCCGCAATCTCATTGACCTCGTGTGCGATTTGTGCTGGAATATGAAAAAGATTTACCTCAGCGGCACACTTCCTGATTTTATAGATTAGCTCATGTGGGCGGGACTTGCTTTCAGCAGGTTCCGTGCCACGTCCGGGCCGCCCGGCTTATAGTCGTATAATACTATTTAGTACCTTATTAGAACAGATTAGATAGGTTAATAGAAGCAACCATGTATTGCTTAGAATGGAACTCCGCACGCATTGCCGCTTGTGTATTACCCTCTAAATAGACAGACCCATAAGAGCAGGGCAACGAATAGACGTTTAGATATATTCCTAACTCGCCTAACTTACGAAGCAATCCGTCCGAATAGAACCACGAACGAAATTGCTTAAAAGACGAAAACCCGAAACGATAATCGGAATTGAAATTGAGATATATATCTATTCCCTCAAGTCTGCAAGCGGCTGCTAACTTGCTATCGTTGCTTGGCAACGGATGGCGGGGGCAATCCTTGGTACTGAATCCGAAACGATTAAAAATAGAATCGTCACAAATCGCATGATATACGCCTTGTCCTGTCTCGTTTTCCAGTCTGAAAAACAGTTTGCTCATAGGGGATATAATAGACAAATTCTTATAAAAGTCCACAACAAGTTTCATGCCACCGCGACAACAATTCCGGGCCGCCCGGCCTCTAGCATGGACCGTGCCATATTACGAACGAAAATAATTCAAAATAAACCTTGCATCCGATGTAACCACGGCGTAGATTCTACGCATGAGCAAAACCAATCGTGACAGCGCACAAGTCCATATCTTCCGCGATGAAAAGCGGATTCTCGTTACGGCCTTTTTCGAAGTTGATTCAAATGAAGTCCTTTTGGAAGGTGCTGAGGACATAGATGGAAACGATATTCCTCTAACGCGCGAGGACGAGGAAATCATTGCGGAACAAATCTACCAATCCCTCAGAGAGGAACGGTATGACCGTGCCGAACAAAACGCGATGGACGCATACTATCGCGAATTAGACATGGCGGAAGGCCGCTAGTCTCAGGAGTGAGAATCCCCGAAAAGGGATTCTCATTCTTGCAATCCGGGCCGCCCGGTTCTGGAAATTATATTAAGATTTCTCTTGATTTACATTATTACCCTGCTATCTTGTTCCCATGAGCAACGAACTTTACCAATTCACCGAAAACACTCAAAACGCCATCGCGGGCGACATAGACCATGAGGAGCGCGAAGCTGTTTTGCGCGAAGTCTATCGCGACGTTGCGCCCAACATTCCGACCGATGATGAAATCGAGTCCATGTATCGCGAGCAACACGCTCGGATTTATCAGGGCCATTACCGCTCATAAAATTTAGCTCATCCACTTCGCGCACGGCTGCAATTCCGCAACGTGCGCGGAGTTGGTTCCGGGCCGCCCGGCAGTTAGCAAGTGGTGTGCCATATTAGCACAAAAGATATTTTGAAATAGTTGTTGCAATTTCGCCGCGATATTATATCTTACTCCTATATGAGCTATCAACATTCTTTCACCCCGTTCGAGGACGCGCCTGACCCGGAGGATGAGCGTCCCGATGACATGGAGGATTCCTGTCTCGACGATTGCGAGCCTCGCGAATGGGAGGACCAGTGCGAACCGCCTGAGTTTTTCGGGGGCGAATAAATTTCAACACCAGCCACTCACGCCAACGCGGAGTGGTCTGGCAACCGGGCGGCCCGGAGATAGCTTATTAGGCTATTTGGCGTTTCCTATTAGGCTATTGAGATAGGTGATAGCTTCATCTTGCGTAAAACCTTCATTGATAAGATGCTTCTTTGCTTCGGTAAAGGTACGTATCTCACCGTCGATAGTGAAATAAACTTTCGGACCCATGTAAAAAGCATTATCGGTCATATTTTTTTCTTGCCACAAATGCGATAAGTAGAATACAAATCGCAAGCGCGAAATAGGGGTTGATATAGTCGGGGTGCATGATAGAGTTTGCGAGGGTGACGCATGAGCAGCGCCACCCTCGCGGTTACGGCTACGAGAAGAGGATGGGAAGGCCCACGGTGCTGATACGGTCGCGAAGCGCACGGCGCTGGCGACGGATGGTTTTCGGGTTGCTGGCACGGAACTTGCCGCCGAGGAGCGAATGATACAAGCTCGCGAGCCTATTCTTGGAACGGGTGGAGTTGACAAGGGCGATGAAGCCCTTCGGGACTGCGGGAGTGGATTTGGTTGCCATGAGAAAGAACATATCAGAAATGCCGCAGAGTGCAACAGAAATTTCAATATAATTTCCATACGTCCGGGCCGCCCGTACTAATACCTTATTAGTTCATTTCCTCAATCAGACCTCTATCTAGCATAAGATTCCAATACGATTCATTGCAAGCATCGAACACTTCTATATAGTTATAATGTTTACGAATCTCCTGTAACGCTTTAATACTATTACCTTCTCCTCCGTATGGCGACCACCATGCATATATGATTGCTCGCCCACGGAATGCCGCTATATTTCCATACACTGAGCGACCTGCTAACAAAAAATCACGCTCGCAAAATTCTGGTGGCAAATTTTCAAACGCCTCGAATTTATCGGGGTCTCTGTCTTCAAATCCGAACATGCGTTAAATATGACATAATCCACGAAAAAGTCAATAGAAATACCGGGCCGCCCGGTCAATAGCTTATTAGGCTATCATGAGTTTCGCATTCGGTAAAGAATATAGACGACTATACCTATCGCGATAAGTATCATACTATACGCGTATCGAATACCTCACTATCTGGCATCCACGAAGGTATCTTATTCGCGGCTACTTCAAACTTAAAACCCAAATCATGTAACGCTATAACATTCGCCCGCGTTAATGTCTTTTGGCCCGTTAGCTGAGAAAGCGAACGCGCTTGCACGGGATTGATAGCATAGATAGCTTCGCGCCCATAGTTGGATTTGATTTCGATTTCGATTATCATGGATAGCTAGGTAATGGTTGCCAATACTTACAAAAAACAGGGTGGCCGACTTTATCTCTCCATTGTAATTTGCCGGGAGCATTAGGATGGAAAGAACGAAATGAAATAGTTTGGGGCGCTCTACTCTGTTCCCACGATTCTACCCATGGACCATCGGAACACCCTAAAATTAGTGTCCCGTCTTTAGGGGCGGTTTCTATTGGTTGCCATTTCATGGTTTGATAGTAGGTTTCAAGAATAGCTTGCCAGAAAAACAAGTCAACTTCAAAAGCGGAAATTCGTCCAACGCTTGCAAGGTGGCGATTGTGTTGCACTCGAAACACTTCAAAAGCTCCTCACGCACGCGCTCAACGGAAACGCCGCGCAAATCGCTAAATTCGCTGATAGCCGCTCGTGTATCCATTTGCAGGGTAAAACCCTTTGTAATGGAAAAACGAATTGCACGCAATACACGCAAACGGTCTTCCATAAAACGCTGCCGTGCATCGCCCACGCAACGAATAAGCTTGCAAGCAATATCCGCTTGGCCGTTGAAAGGGTCAATGAGCGTGCCATCCTCAGCGCGTGCAATGGCATTCATCGTAAAATCGCGCCGTGCCAAATCATCCAGCAACGTGCCAGCTTCTACGCTATCGGGACGCCTACCGTCCGAATAAGTTCCTTCCTTGCGACACAAAACGAAGTCAACGCCCCCAAGTTTTGGGTCAATGGCGCGGATTGTCACAAATTCCTCGTGTTCAACCTTAATCGCATCCTCGCCGCCGCAACGCTCCACAATTGCCGCACGCATAGCCGCGTAGCTTTCAGCCTCTACGCTAAAATCAATATCCTTTGAACGGATGCCAAGAATGGAATCACGCACGCAACCGCCGACTTGATAGAAATTAGCCATGAGGAGAATGTATCAGAAATGGCGCGATTGTCAATAGCTTTCGGCAATCACCCAAGAAAATTCCCCATCCTTCAAATATCCAAAATCGTCCAACATGGGAACCCGCGCACGAAAAGCGTCGATTGCATCCTCCAGATACAGGCCACGAAAGCAAGCAACTTCCGTGTTACCGCTGCAAAATGCACCATATGGGAACAGCCACAAGAGCGAAAAGATTTTCATGCACAAACACTACGCGCTTTTGTGTCACAAGTCAACAAATACTTTTAAAAACCAATTGGCACGCTTTGTGCTATCGTCCGGGCCGCCCGGCGCTATGGAAATTATATTAACAAATTTGTGGACATTTGGGATAGTTCTGATATGTTTCTCTCATGGCTGACATCACTCTTACATTCACTGAAGACCAAGCAAATGAAATCCTGTGCGAGTCCTATACTTTTCGCAAGCTTTTCGTTTCCACCCTCGCGAACGCGCCCAAATCCCGCAAGCTCAAACCTCTTCCGTTCGAGAAGCAGGCGGAAAAAGTCGTGCGCGACTATCTCAAAGCAAACCCCGGAATGAAAATCGGCGCAATCAAAGGAGTGCGCGCGTTCGCTCAACAGTACAACCTATCCAACGCATATGACGCGAAAGCTAGGGAGCTTGCCAACTCTCTCTTGGAAGCGAAACTCTTTGTCGAACGCTTCTGCTAATTTCCTACGCAACCCGCAAACAGCCATCCGACCTTTTCGGGTGGCTGTTTGCTTTTACCGGGCGGCCCGTAGATAGTATTATATTAGTATTTAGAACCTTTAGATAAGTTATTTTTCTAATTTTTTCCTTGACCGCTCACAATTTTCTGTTAAATTCTACCCATGACGCAAAATCTTTCCATTGTCGAAGGCGCGAAAGCTCTCGCCCATGAAGCACATGATTCGATTCAGCAGGTTCGCAAATGGACCGGAATCGAGTATTGGCACCATACTGATGAAGTCGCGCGTATCGTTTCACAAGTAACTGATGACGTTGCGGTCATCGCAGCCGCGCATCTCCATGACCTTGCGGAAGATGTCACGCCAGAAAATCCCTTTTATTCCATCGGACTGATTCAGGAAAGATTCGGCTCTCGGGTTTCTGGATTCGTTCTGGACCTGACCGATTTATATACGAAGTCAGCATACCCCCAATGGAATCGCGCCACACGCAAGCGAAAGGAATGTGAGCGTTTAGGTCTGACAGCGCCCGAATCTCAGACCGTGAAACTCGCTGACTGTATATCGAATACGGCTGACATCGTGAAGAATGACCCGCAAGGGTTTGCCGTCACCTATCTGAGGGAGATTCGTGAATTACTTCCGTTTCTCCATCAGGGGAATATGCCTCTATGGATTCGGGCAACTCAGCAAGTTAACGATGCGTGTGCCGAATTAAAGATTGACTAGTAACGAAATCCTACTAAAGTAAAGACTCATAAGAAGGCTAAGGAGGAGCCAAAACATGGAGAACTAAAACCACACAAAATTAATTTGACTCATAATTTGACTCATTGAAATAAAAGTGAAACACCCCGCGTTGCTCATGCGCGGGGTGTTTCCGTTTATACAGTCCGGGCCGCCCGGCAGCATGGAACGTGCCAAATGATTTGTGAAGATTTTTGTTGCAATCTTCGGAAGTCCTGATAGATTGCTCTTATGAATCTTCTGAGTGTTGAATATCTCGAATCCCTTTCGCCCGAAGAAGTCGCTACTGCATTAGCTACTGCGCGTGATGCGGTTAATTTCTCCAAGGGGTTTGCAGTATATGAAGGCGAAAAGCGCGATATTATTATTGCGCGATACGATTTCATCCGTATGTTTATCATGTCTAAGTTGACTGATTTTGCGAAAGGGGGTGAGTAACTTCCTCTACTAAACCTACTTGTTGGCACTTAGAATATAAATTGAGATTCAACTTTTAAATGTAACTATGGAGTATCCATCAACATTCGGCTAGATGTCACCCTGTAGGATAGTCTGCGGAGCGCAGTAGCTATCTAAGGGAGCGAAAGAAGTAAAAGGCTCACAGCGCGTCAAAATCCTAAAACGCGCTGGCTGAAAGAAGAGCGACCTTAAACCTTGCGAGCGCAAGGGATATAAGAAAAAAGCTAGGTGCGAAAATCTTGGAATCTTGCGCCAAGTGCAGAAAGGGGCGTGGCAATAAACCTCGGTGCCACGCCCCTTGGACAATCTCCGGGCCGCCCGGTTCTTCGATTGTTGTCTTATTGGCATGTTTATTGTTTTTGATTTTTGTTGCACGCGAGGGAATATCTGATACTCTTTAGGAAGTTAAGAGCGAGTTCCCGATGACCTTGCAATCCGGTTTCGACTGGACCTAAAATCGGAATAGAGAATTGACTGGCGGGGAGAGCGCGAATGAACGCCTTTCTCTGCTGTAGCGACAGACGGCATAAGAAGAAAGCAAACAGATTCGTAAATTGTCAGCCGATAAAGTTTGCCTAGTGACAGCGCATGAAATTTGATAGTGGTTTCAAATTTGGATTGTCACCCTCGCCAGTCAGTTCTTTATTGATTAAACCCGTAGTGTAAAGGCAACATCCGAATCTGAAAAGATTGTTCGGCGCAAGCCCATGACGGCAATGACGATGGCCGTGATATAGGTTCGATTCCTATCGGGTTTAATTAAATGAATTACATATGTGGGCTTTTACAGTCCGGGCCGCCCGGTTTGCTGGCTTATTGGCACGATTATTGTTGTGGACTTTTTCATATTATCTGATATTGTTCTCTCATGGCTACCGCAAAGATTGCTCCTAAATTGATTCCCGTTCGCCACATTACGCACGCGGGCGAGCGCGACCGTTTGCATTTGGACGTTCCGAATGGCTGGGACGATGTTAAAAAGATTTGCAAAAAAGTCTTGCAATACGAGGGCCGCAACTATACCTTCATCGGATGGAACAGCGACCGCAACGAAGCATTTTTCATTGAAGGCGGCAGCTTCGCAACTATCAAATAATTTATGCTCGCGAAAGAGCAGATAAACGCAAGAAAGTTCAAAGACTTATAAAATAATCCTTGCGTTGCCAGCAAAAACTGTTAAGCTTTAGAAAGTAAAAGGTTCCCGATGAGCCTAATAAAATCGGACGAAAGAATTAAAATCAAAGGCGCTGCAAAAGTCATGTCCAAGCGTCAACCTAGTGAGATGTCTCGGTAACAGGCACAGGCCGCTTTTGATTTTAGTTTTTACGTTGGGTCATTGAGGGCACAAGATATGCTAGTTTCAAACGATTCGTGAGATTGGCAGCTTTGCTTAGGGAGTTCGAGTCTCCCCACGCGCAGCATTTTATAACCTCAAGTCCGGGCGGCCCGGCCTGCTGTTACCAGCGATACCGTCGCTCCCATGAGTCTATTTCTATCTTCTTCTTTCCGTCTTGCCTGCGGGCGCTATTTGTGCGCTTCTTATTCGTCTTTTCCTGACTGCGCGACGTACTAAATGGCACGCCCTTTTTCTTTTGTATTGCGTCCATTAGGTGCAAATAAATTCGTCATCCATAATCCGAACAACGTCGCCTTTGCGATAGGTTCCGAATCCGCCCAAATCATCGCTTGTCAATTCCACAAGCGCCCCGCCACGTTCGATAAATTCTTGAACGATTCCGCGTCCAGTGTATTCTTTCCCGCCGTAGCCTTTGATTTTGAAGGCAGCGGATTTACCGGATTGAATTGATTTAGCCATGTTAATCGAAAATGATTTCTTCGGTTGTGTGGGGAACGAAGTGCAAAATGTATCTGATTTTCGCACGCAAGGTTGACAACGTACCATCATGCAGGATGCTTCCGCTGGTTTCGATTCCGAGACGATATGAAACGTACTTTTCGTGAATGATGATAACTAAGTGCATGGTTGAAAGGTATTAGATTTCGTGCAGGAATGCAAGGGTTTTTTTGCACTTTCCGCAACGATAGGCAACACCCATTTGAAACCTACGATGACGTACAACCCCAAGCGTTAATTTCTGGCAGGCGCAAATATAACGAAATTGACGAGTCGCACGAGCGAGAGTGACATTCAATCCGTGTGTACGATTGGGAGCCAAACCTAAATCGCGCATGACTTGTTTCCAGCGCGGTCCGTGCCCGCTACCCTCCGAGCCATAAACTTCGAATGCCACTAAATGTGCAAACTCGTGGCCGATAGTGTTTTGTTTGAAATACTGGACGTTCTCACAAAACAGTTGTTCATTAAACTGAATCCTATTCTGTCCTAAAAAGGCACGTCCAGCTATCCTGCCACGGATTCCAAATTCAATTTTGGGCATCCTGAAATCTATTTCGTACTTGAGAATAGCTTTTTCAATTAGCGGCCAAAGCGTTTCCTCGGTGATTCGGTAGAGGGTAGGAATGGCGTCCATGGTCGAAACTATATCAGATATATCCTAAATGTCTATAACAACTTTCATGCCACGTACTGATAAAACGTCCGGGCGGCCCGGCGACCTCTCAAAAATGAGAAACCCCGTTCTTATTTCTAAGAACGGGGTTCCCAAACCTGAGAACTTCTCAGTTATGCGATGGCGGTATCCGCATGAATCACGAGCGAATCCGCTTTCTTGCCCGCTTCCTTTGCCTTCGCGATGACATCCGCTCCCCCCAGCAGGAGATTACAGAAGTCGTTTTTGTGGTCCGCAGCGGTCCCGAATTGACCCCGATACGCCTTGCTTGCCGCATCGCCAGTCTTGCCCGTGCCGCTCCCGCTTGTCCAGTATTCCGTTGCGCCGTTAAGCAAATCATACAGCGTTGCGCCACGATTGCCTTGCCCGCGTGCGAAGAGAAGCGCGATTTCATCAGCCGCATTCCGCGTGCGCGTGGAGAGCTTGCCCTTGTCCGCATTCAGGGACGTGAGATAGCCAAGCGCCACAAGGCGAGCAGTTTCCGCATCGCACGCAACGGAATCCAAATACCCCATGGCATCAGTGAAAGCCGCACGCCCGATGAGCACTTGATTCACGAGGTTGCCAAGGTTCGCCATTGCAACGTCCGCTTTTTGGGTGTGATACACCTTGAAGCCGACTTCCCCCGCCGCATTCAGGGACCAGCGCAGGGTATTCATGCAGACGATACGCACGGTTGAATCGTACGCTTGCACGCCGAGGGTGCCATCATGCGATGTGATGAAGTTGAGATTGCAAAGGAACTTATCCGCACGCGGTCCCTTCAATTCATTGTGCCCGTTAAGGTCAGCGGAAATGAAGAACTTTTTGCCCGCTTCGAGGGTGCCGACGCATGACACGGTAGCGTCCACGCCATGGAGTGCCTTTACCATCGCATCCCACAATTCGCCGTTTTCGATAGGGCGGTAAGATTGCTTCGGGATGTGAAGGGGAACGAGGCCCGCTTCCCACTCAGTACCCGCGAAGTCTTCCACGCGGGAACGCATATCGGCCACGAGCGCCTTGTGATTGCCCATGACAACGGCGGTGCCGTCGAGTGTCACAGCGATTGAACCCGTGACGATGGGGAATAGGAGAGATTTGATGGTTTCGCGGTCCAGCGAAGGAACAACGTCCGCGAGGCCGTGCCACTCAGGGGAAACGATGGAGAATACTTTGTCGATTGGTTTGACGATGCCGTGCATAATAGGATTTTAGTTTGCTTTGTTTTGTTTAGTTCGTTTATCGAACTGTCATTACTTTAGCAGGTTTATTCTAATTGGCAATAGATTTTTCGTTTTAATTGAAACTTTTTATGGCAGAGCCAGACGCTACGTGGCACGGTTCCTGCTACACCCCGCCGGGCCGCCCGGTCCAACGTCACTATTTAGAATCGTATTTGGACCTATCTAATGTTCTATGTGTATCGTCTTTACGATTAAGCCATAGTGTTTTACATCTAACAGATAGACAACGCGGCTCCATTGCTGCCACGATACAAATATCATTCCTGCTATCATAAGGTAGGCGACAAACTACCTTTGTAGGCTGACCGTAAATGTTTACTTCTAACTCTATTATGTTTCTCTTATCTACCCTTAAATGAGTAGGAGGAATAATGTCGCCGTACCTATCATTACGACATGCGCCCATTGCATGATTCGTAAGAGAAAGAACATACACGCCAGTTGCCAATTCGACGGCTTTTTCTGGCAAGTATATGTCCTTATGGTAAAGCTTAGTCATTGGCCCAAGAGCGGTCTTTGCGGTTGTAGGCCATGCGGCATTTGTGGCCTTGCGTCGGCTTATGGACTGGCGCACGACGCGATGAAATCAATTCGGCGTTTGTCGAAAGGGGTTTAAGCTTGGCTCGCTTCATAGGAACAATATATCAGATATAACCAAAATGTCCACAACAATTTTCGTGCCAAGTTCAAGTCGCAAGTTGAAATTAAACTCGCACTTTAACTTCCGGGCGGCCCGGTCTGTGCATTATTTAGGGGCGGTGCATTTCTATTTGCACCGCCCCCGTTTCATCCTATTTGCTATTAGTCGCGCCCGAGGGGATTTCCCTGTCCACGCCACGGCTTCTTGCCCGACTTCTCGCGCTCGCCGTGCGAGTCAACGGCGCGGCCCTTGACCTTGGGACGCGGCTGAAATGTCAGCGCCTCGTTGGAGATTGCATTGGATTCACCGGAATCGTTCCCGGTATTGATGCCTTTTCCAACCTTTGTGCAGAGTTGGAGTTTGATGAGGGAGCGGGTTTGCTTGTTTGCCATATTGGTTTTATATTAGGTGTTTTTTGTGATTTGTAAAGGTTTATTCGGAAACAAAATTATGAAATCCGAAATCGTGAATCTCGCCTTGCTTGTAGGGCGACATGGTTTCTTGTCTGCCGTAATTGGCAGAGTAAACAGATTCCACGCGCTCAAAGCTTTTGAGAAACTCCACCGCCAGCTTAGGCGCAAGCGCGGATGCGTCTGTCAGAAACACGCTGCCCGGTTTGCCTTTGATACTGCGGCGATAGTCCGCATCGCGTAGGAGTTTGATTTCAGCCTGCGCTTGGAACGCTTTACGTAAACGCCCTTTGTTCGTTGTGACGATGACATGCGTATCCGTCTCAGGGTCATAATCGTCGGGCGGCTCGCAAACGATGCCGCTATTATACAGACCGTAAATTTCGCGCTTCAAAGCTTCCGTATCGGTTTCCGTAAAGGCGAGCATTAGGGATGCGCCATACAGTTCAATCGTTTTTTTCATAAGAGGAGAGTATCAGTTAGCGGCGATTTGGCAAGATATTTTTTAGCCGAAAAACGAATCGCTGAAATTCTTGCACTTCAATTGCGCGGGAGTGTGCTCGATGGCAACGGTCTTGCCGTCGATTTTGGCAGTCATAATGTCGTGAGCATAAACGCTGCCAATTTCCGTCTCGAATCCGTAAACGGTAGCCACGCGGGTATTGCCCTTTTTATTATCTTCCAGCTTGGCCCTCCAGCCATTGCGAAGTTGAACCATGGTGCCTTTTTTCAAATCGTTCGTTGTCATGGATAGGAGAATATCACGCGCCACGAATTAGGCAACAACTTTCTGCAAAAATCTTTGTGGGCTGCATGGCACGCTATCTGCTAAGTGCCGGGCCGCCCGGATACTGCCGTTGTTATTACGAACATTGACAGGTTCCATAATCTACACAACAATTACGAGAATACATTTCACAACAAGAGCACCATGTCATCCTCCTTCCACAATGATAACATTCATCATTGCCGTTCTTACCATTGCGACGGTCTATCTTCTCTTGACGGCGTGCATCCCTGCGCTTTTCGCATCGCGCATGGTTTCTGGCGCGTCGGAATGATAGTTTAGGATTTACAGACATATAAAGAAGTGGATGCGGTGAGAATCGAACTCACAAAACTAGACTCTGCCATTGAGTTACGCACCCGTTGAAATTCATGTGAGTAAGATACCAGATGCCTTTAAAAATGCAACATAAATCTCAAAGTATTTCCGGGCCGCCCGGCATATAAAAACAAAGTGGCACAGTATTTGCTACTGTGCCACTTTGCCAAACAACCGCAGGAAAGACTAGGCGAAAACCAGCTTGCGACCGTCGAGCTTCGCGACCGACAATTCGGAAACCGCATACTGCCGGAATTTAGTTGACTTCAAAAGCTTGCCAAGCTTCTTTTTCGCCAGCGTTTTCGGCTGGGAATTTACATGCTTGTGTTCGCCGGGAACCAGCACAGTCTTGCCAACGCTGAAACCGTATACGTACAGCGAACCATTCTCAGGGTCCAGCTTCACACCGGGCGCGATGGTGACGTATGTATCCTTCTGCGTGTACGCGGGGTTATTGCCGATGCCGACTTCCAGCGACTTCGCGAGGGAAGCAATCATTTCGCTGCACGCTTGCGCGTCGATGCCGGTCAGTTTGGGAAGCTTGGCGCGGAGGATTGCCAAATCGCGCTTGTACGCGCGAACAAGGTTGACGCCCAAAAGGACGTTATGCACCGCCGTCTCGCCGCTTCCCTTGGAAGTGTAACGGAGAGAGACAAAGCGAGCGCCAGTGTTCGCGAGGGATTTGATGGATTCGATAAGAGACTTGACCGGATGAGCTTTCATATACGTGAATAATACAGGATATTTGATGGAACGCAACAATTTTTTACAAAATCTTTCAGCCTCGCATGGTACGGTAAATGCTATGGTCCGGGCCGCCCGGCTGGACAGGATACCACGCGCTATTTGGCGTGGCTCCTATTTAGTCTTACTTGTATTTATTCCTGCGGTGCGGGCTCCCATGAATCGACCGCGTTATCAAACGCGTCCCTGACGGCTCCTTTGTCACCACCATTGGCGTCCAGAACGGGCCATGCGACACCGATAAGGTTGTTAACCAATTCCTCTTGGTTGTTCGCTGGCAAATCCATTTCGCTTTCATCCGTGGCACCATAGGGTTGCTTCATTTCAAATGGGAGATAGACTTCATCGCCCCCCTTGTCGAGAAACGAATCGCAACCGATAGCGTTCCCATCTTCGTCCTCGTAATCGACTTCACCGTTCGCAGCCGTAAAATCCTGCGAGATAAACTCTCTTTTGTCCGTATCGAATACTTGCGTTACATAGCCGGTTGTGAATTTTTTGAGTAGCATAGGTTTAAGATAGCTGAATTTTTCTCAGTGTCAATCTTTTTTGAATGTATCGTCGAGTTGTTTTTGAGTGGGGCGCTTCCAATTAAGAATTTTTCCGGTTGCGATGTCGATACGGAGTTCAACATAGTCCCCGTAATGATTACCGGGCATCACCGAAGGAACACATCCGTCATACTCCCCTTTGAAGTTTCCGCCCTTGTCTGTGAGTGTGGCGCTGAATAAATCAGAGCACTTAGCATTGATGGAGATAACGCCTTCGGTCATATTCGTACTATAGCATCGCTTTCATATATGTCAACAAATACTTTCAATAAATCCGGGCGGCCCGGACCCAAGGCAACGGCGACCGCTTATTTGAAGCAATCGCCGTGCCAAGTTGTTTTATTTATTTCGAAGATACCATAGGACAAACACAATCGCGCCGACGCATATTTCAAACATATGGCACGCCTTATGCTGCAATGACGAATCCAGACGCGTCCTTTTTCGCTTTGCCTTTCGCATAGAGGCCGACCACACAACCGCGATTGTCCAAAAAGCGCAAATCGCTTTCATCCCCGTTAACTACTGGAACGCCGTAATAAGTAGGGGGGAGATTTTTCGAGGAGAAGACAGCGGCGACGTTTACGCCAAGTTGAGCCATCAATTCCGCTTTCGCACCGTTATTTTCCGAACGGGAAAAAGTCAAATGATAATTCGACGGCATTTTCCCCTGCGCGTATGCGATTGCACGCTTAGGGTTTTTCGTGTAGTCGTAAAATTGAACATCAGGAAAGGCAAACATGATGCCGAAATTCTCCCATGGGAGGTCACTGGTTCCATTCAAGCGAACGGCGGGAATAAGATTCATCCGCTTTGCCTTGCGAACCAGAGCGGCAATGTCCCATTCTAATTGTTCCAAGAAACCCGCGCGGTCATTTTTGAACCAATGCGTTTTCTTGATTCGCGCATCCTTCGTTGCTTGGAAGCGCCCGCGCCCCGCAGTATAGAGACAAGCGAGCCGACAACCGACCGATGCATGAGGGCAAACATTCATTGCACCCGATTCGTCCGAAGGAGCAAGGTACAGGATACCAGTCAAATATCCTTTCTTAATACCCTTTACAGTTTTCGCGTCCGCGTTAATGGTGAGAAGCTTTAGTGACATATAAGAGACTATACCAGAGATTGCGGGGAGTGCAAGGGGTTTTATTAATTATTCGATGGCACGGATGATGCTATAGAGCACATTGCGTGCCAAGCAGCCGGGCGGCCCGGATAAAACAAAAGGACGAGCATTGCTGCTCGCCCTTTTGTAGGAGTTGAAGTTGATTACTTCTTTTTCGGCAGCTTGCCGAGGAGAACGAAGTGGCCGCGATTCTTGATAAGTAGGCCCATGATGTGAATCAAGCGGTCAGAGGGTGGGAGCCACTTGAGATTTTTTTCGTTGTACGTGTTAAGGGTTTTGAGACTCTTCTCGCTGAAAAAGGGCAAGTTCCAATCAAAAACGCGCCCCTCGAAAAGCGTTTCGATTTCGGCCATCATATGCTTGGGAAATTCGGGCAGTTGATGTGTTTTAGCAGATTCTTCCATTTCCCCGAGGTCGTCAATCGTTAGCTCGTTGAAACGGAGCGTATGCGCGACAATGAGCGCTCCCTTTGCACAAACCTCGCAACGCCGATTAGGTTTCACGAGTGTTGAAAGAAAATCCTTCCCGCTCTCAGACGAGCGAGCGTCCATGATTTTATACTTAATGTTAATCCCGAAAATACTCCCACCAGAAGCTCTCAGAGCATTCGAAAGGAGTTGAGCCACGACATCGAGGGCGACATGTAGGCGAGCGGTGGAAGGATTGCGGATGCGTTTTGTGTTCGTCATGTTTTTAATATGACAGGTTTTTAATCTAATGCAAGGGATTTTTATATCTTTCTTACACGACCGGGCCGCCCGGATAGCACTATAGTCTTATTTGTCCAACTTTATATTCCTATCTATTAGAATATATCTCTATCCTCAGCTAACACAAAAGCAATCCCCAACCCCAAACAAACTATTGCAAGTAACCACAACACAGCGTTCCATGGTCCAAACTGTATATTTGAAACGTCAACAACCCCCACTAACCCCGCTGTTATCATTATTTGTCTTTACACGGATTCCTATCGAGCACTCCACGAATTAAATATGGTGGCAAGTTATTTCTTTTCCCAATCGCTACTGTTTAATGTAAATTTATGTATGAGAAAGAACGCTAAACAATTCGTGACCCTAACCTGTGGGAACTGTGGATGTACATTCCAAAAGGAAAGGAAGACCTATAACCAAAGTAATAAAAGAAATGCACATAATTTCTATTGTACCCAAGAGTGTGTTACTTTGTACTCTCCGTTCCGATACGTGCTAAACGGCGCTCGCAAACGTGCAACACAAAAAAGAAAGGATTTTGATTTGGACGCCCATTATCTAAAACAACTATGGGAAGCTCAAAAGGGAATCTGCCCTTACATGAATATTCCAATGACGTTTCCAATACCAACTCATCACCGACCAAAAGGAAGTACAGGCGGCAGAGAAGAATATTGTTCGCCTACTACATTATCCTTAGATTGTATTAATGCTACCAAAGGATATGTGCGGGGCAATGTTGAGTTTGTGTGCCTTAGCATTAACTATGCCAAGAATGGATTTACTCGTGAACAGTTGGTTGAGTTTTTAAATCAAAGAAAGATGGTCGCGGGAGACGCTTCGAACGTCGGCCCTGTTTATTCAGGGATGTCCAGTAACTAGGTTACAACCGCGATTGAAGTTTCGAACTCCACTCAGTTTATTGCTGAGTTTCCAGACGTTTCGCGCCTATCGCTAATTAATGAAATGATTTAATTGTTAATACATACCCATTGCTCTCGCGTACAATGTCGAACGTGATGCTCTGAGCTTGGAGTTCGCTAATCAGGTGTGCCATCCTTCGAAGGTCGTCGCTGGTTGCATGGAAGTACATATTAAGAAAGGCTATCCGAAACCGTGTATTCAGTACCTTCTGAATCTTCACGCTGATTGGCGTAAGAGTCAGCTTCGAGCATGGTATCGAAGCTCGCGACCACCACACTGTCTTGATTGATGACTTGGAATCTCTTGTTCATGTCCTGACTATAGGGGATTTTTAATTTATGTCAACACCAAATCGTCACAGCAGCCAAAACAATAATCCCAACCAACGTAACCAGCGCCAAGGTTTTCATTATTTGAAAGTAATTGGATTTGTATTAAGCAACAATGGTAAGGTCGCTAATGTTCCAATAACGACAACCATCCAAAGGTCTATCAAGGAAACAGCAGCCCCAAATATTTTGGTTGCCGAATGTCAATGAGTCAGAAAGGATAGTTGCGGTTTTGTCACCGCGCTTAACGGTCGCGCCTTTGAGGTTGGGTTTCATTATTTAAAAGTAATTGGATTTGTATTAAAAACCGGATTTCCAAATCCGAATAGTAAGAATCCCCTCCCACGTAAAAAGCCCTCGGTCGCTTGCGTGCTCCCATTTCTTTGTACGAACGTTTTGACAAGAATATGACGCACTAATTCCTGTTTGATTTACATCGTACACGGTCGCATGATATTTGTATCCGTTTTTAAGAACGATGGTTATGGTTTTGCCAATCATATTATTTGATACTACAGGATTTTTAACTTATGTCAACTGAATGTTACTGAGTGGGAAGTTTTGTTGGTTTTTCACCTTGTCGCCGCTGTAATAATACCGAACGGTAACATTTTTAAATTGGTACGGGTGGAGGGAGTCGAACCCTCAATCCTTTCGGCATTCGAGCTTAAATCGAATGTGTATTCCAGTTCCACCACACCCGCATTTTACTTCAATTGATTTATGCGCTCCCGCATGTTATCCAGATTATCCTTGACGAGTGCTAATCTATCAGTAGAGTTGACGCTTTCGATTTGTTTGATACGATTCTCAAAGAATTCAATCTCTTTAGCTGGACTCAACACAACCAAATCGTAGCCGCAACTCGTTGACTTGCCAGACTCAATAAAGAAATGGTCGCTCATTGACCAAACTGTATCTTTATCCTCTTGACCGTGACGACCAGTTCGAGTATGACCCATAATCTCATGCTTGCGACCCCAAGTGTCAAGATAGGTTTTGCCAATTTGTAACATATATTAATCCTTGAGTTGTACACCGACGAGTTCAGCGAGTTTAGCGCGAAGTGGTCGCCGTTCGAGTTTGCCGTCAGTGCTGGCAAATGTCAAGTATTGCTTTACAATGTCGGCTAATTCCCTATATTTGCATTCATTGTAAAACACTTCTACCCACGTTTTAGTCCGAGTGTCCCAATAATAAATGCCGTTTTCGGTGATTTTGCGCACACCAGTTGATTCGTAGGAGGTACTGAATCCGTAGTAGTCCCACATTTCCTCCTCGGTCGCAAACCTGTTTGCCCACACATCTTTGCCGATGCTGAATTCGTAGAGTGTCATATACGATGACTATATAAGTTTTTTAATTAATGTCAACGGTTTTCGGCGCATTTATTAATTGTCCAAATTTTGTATTATTCGTAATTAATGTCGCCAGTGGTTGCGTTAAAGTTCAAAAAAATACAAGAAACAGACAAAAAGTTCATCTTATTTGTCGCGTTTTTGATTCGTAATTACAGTGCGAATATCGTCACCAACAGCCTTCCAATCGTCCGCAATTGCTTGTGAGTTTGTTTTATTTAGAATGTCTTTGACTTCGGGGCTGACTTGTGGCATCAGATTGAAAACGCTGCCAATACCCTTGATGAAATGTTTGAGTTGCTTAAATTTCATCTTATTTGTCGCGTTTTTGATTCCCATTTTGGGGCGCTAGAGTTCTTTTTTTGTAATAAATTGTAACAACAACGTACAACAAATCATCACAATGAAAGCCCATCCGATATATTTGGCGTCCGATTCATTTATATGCGGAGCTTCCATGATTAGGATTGCCAGCACATAGAATTGAATTGATTTCATGTTATTTGCTGCACTTTTGGTTTGTATTAGTGGGACAAGTTGGCGCTATTTTATTTAAGTTGAGTCAGTTTGTCTCGCTTTTACCAGAACAGATACTTAGCAAGCACATAAACCGCCCAAATGAACCCATAAAACAAAGCAATCGTAATCCCGCTGGCCCCAAAGTTAAGTGCGGCTGAATATTTTTTGTCCTTGCCGGGTGCGGCGAGTCCGAGGGTAGGAAAGAGCCAAATGAAAAAAAGCGCGAGGATTAAGGTGTGGGTTGTCATATGTGTGGAATTATAGCGGAGGTTTAGTGAATTGCAAGTGGAATTTCGTTTTTATTTCGCTTTGTGCCCATTCGCCAGCGCCTTAGAATGGGTTTAAATAGTTCGCTCTTGCAGACGTACACACCGCGCGTTTCGCCTATTACTCCTAGCTGAACCCATCCAGTGTCAAAGATAGGCATGGGCGATGCGAGCCTATCTTTGATTAGTTCGGCCACCCTTTCCTTTGATGTTATTTCAATGAAATGCCAGTCTTTATACAGGGATTGCAGTTCGTTGATGTCCATGAGTTGTACTGTAGTAGAGTTTTGGTGTACTGCAAGTTTTATTTTTTATCTTGACTTTGGAGAAAGTTTTATAATTATAAGTCGGCCAAAACCTACCATAAATACTTATAAAACTAATTAAAACGTCATCTTGTTATCCTACTCAGGTAATATCTCTCTTATTTGCCCATCCTCGGGTTCCCATTCTTTCGCACACGCGGGACATTGTGACGCACTGTGAAAGGGGGCGTGTGCTGAGTTGCACAATATGTCCAGACCCTTCATATATATCAAAAAGAAACTCAATTGCAGCCTTTGTGCCTTTTCGAGGTAGGCGTCTAGCAGTGGTTTCTTTTATAAGTAACTCCATAGCGGCGTTTAGTTGGTCGATACGTTTCTCTTGAGGCGTAGTACAAGTGCCAGCACCATTCGTATAGAACGACAGACGATTCCTAACAGCTTTCCGATATGCTCGGAGACGCTGGTTAGTTAGTTTTTTAAGTTGTTCAGCATTTAGCAGAATCATTTCGTCCTTTCGATACTTTCTTGATTAGGATTATTTCGTCTTCGTAGGCTTTTATGATACTAGCCAACTGCGGCCAGCGCTCTAAATTACTCTTACAATAGTGCTCACCACACGTATCACAATACGATGCAATTTGCAAGTGGCCGCGAACGCTCTTACGGTACGCTCTAAACCGAGCAGGAGTTAGTTTTTTAAGTTGTTCGGAGTTTAAAAGGACCATATCAAAACCTAATTTAGTTCTTTATCGGAATATTGCACGGTTAGTTTTTAGTGAGAGGTTTCATTTAATACCTATTTCCTTTTTCCGCTCCTCTGTAGGCGTTAGCTCGTGAGCGTAGAAGTAAATATCCTGCGGCTTGTCATCCACGAAGTAGCGCACCCTATAAGTCGGCCCTAAAACGTGCCCATCGTTAAAGTGGGCGCTCACTGTACCGCTGCGGCCAAGTGCATTAATACGCACGGTGTCGCCAATGCTAAATTCTATTTTAAGTGTTTTCATAGGACTAGCTCCACGTGAATCAGGTCGTCAAAATTCTCATTCGTCCGAGTAATTCTATAACAGTAATTAGGGTCCGTAAATTGAATTTCGTTTTGTCCAGTTAATTGTAATATACTCCCCTTGGAAGCATATAACACAGCGCCGACCGTAACAGATAAAAAACGCCCATCGGAACTAAAAAGGCGAATTGAATCATTCTTATAGACCTTGATTTTCATAGCGCTCCTTTATAAGTTAGTCTAATTAAATCCAGAAGACTCATATGCTTACTTGAGAACAACAGACACGGTATAGTTTACAGACATGACTAGGGCTTTAGCCTGCTTTTCTGAAATAATATCGTCAATACGGTGCGCCTCGCTGCTCGTGCTATAAACCACGATAGAGTTTTTCAGCGCCTTAATCTTGTAATAGCCTTCACTGTATTTGCTGAGGGTGATTTGGATGTCCTTGTTCATAAGATAAATATTAACAGCGTTTTCTACTAAGGCAAGAAAATTAAACCCTTGCACCCCTAACAAATTCAGCCTCCCATTCGATTACTACCCGACCTAACTTTTTATTCCACCATGTTTCGCTGTATAATAGCTTCACAGGCTCCAGTCGGAAATCTTATACCAATGCCCACCGGGATAAAGCTTAGGCCGCGAACGATTCCATTCGTTCTCTGTTTTATAAATGTTAAATTCCCATACCAGTGTCCAAAACGCACTCGCGATAGCAAGTAGCAAAAATAACAATAACACGAACGGTGTAAAGAAGTATTTCATATCAATGAAAATGATGGCCTAATTGCATAAAAATAAGAAATAAAAGCAATCCTATCGAAGCCATTAACATTATTGTACCTGTCCATAGAGTTAGCTTTGAAGGGAAAAGAACAAAGACAATGGCCGTTGCCCACCCTATAAGCACCAATGCACATAAAAATTTTAAATGCTCTATAGTCATGGCTTTACCATTACATTATACGCATCAACAATCACAGCAACCACCGCCAATGAAACCACGCGCCGAATATCCTTTTTACGGCAACGGTATCCGTGATAGTGATAAAAATGTGAACCACTTTGCTGTAGGATAGTGACATCCCCGCTTTTCAACTCAGCTAAAAATAGGTTAGAATCTACCTTCATAAGTTTAAGCGGGCTGAATGTACCGTTCGGATACTACGATAGCGTCATAGGGATAGTCGAAGATACGCTTATCCAGTTCAATAATGTAAAGCTGCTCCAAATCTTCGCCAATGCCGCCCAGCCCAATAATGCTGCCGGTCCCTTTGGTT
>Ga0302155_10000707_pt1 | contig 25428 bp, 18 predicted proteins | sample I_Bog_N3_1_FD_193508 | JGI IMG/M metagenome (GOLD analysis project Ga0302155, IMG submission 193508) | Peat permafrost microbial communities from Stordalen Mire near Abisko, Sweden - I_Bog_N3_1 | ecosystem: Environmental > Terrestrial > Soil > Wetlands > Peat | place: Sweden: Abisko, Stordalen...
CCGCGACGATGAACTACCCCTACTGACTCTCCACTCATGGCTACAGTCCATCACAACCATGAACTGTTTAACAGATGCGGTTGCTCTGACGGATACTGTAGAGCGGCTATCTATGGGCGATGTGGAGGGCGCGATTCGGAGCCTCGCCGCCCAGGGCCGTGTCCACGAGTACACCGAGCGCGAGGAGCGCATTCAAGCCATTGCCCGCGCGTACGTCGAGCAGCCGGAAAACACACTGGTCATTTCTCCAGACAACGCCTCTCGCTTAGAGATCGCGACGACCATCCATGCCGAGATGCAGAAGCTTGGCAAGGTCAGCCAGGAGGAACAGCAGGTGACTGTGCTTGTTGCCCGCCAGAACATCACCAGTGAGGACCGGCTCTGGGCGCAGAACTACGAGCCAGGCGACGTTCTGCGCTACACGCGAGGCAACCAGACCATCGATGTTGCCGCGCGGGAAATGGTCTGGGTCAGTGCCACCGACGATCACGAGAATCTGATTACGGTGGAGCGGGAGAATGGAGAACTCATCACCTACGATCCTCGGAAGGTGAATGGCGTCACGGTGTACCAGGAGGCAGAGAGGACTTTCGCCGAAGGCGACCGCATCCAGTTCACCACTGCGTTTCATCCGCAGAAGATCGCCAACCGCGAACTCGGAACGATTGCAGCTTTGGACGAGGCGGGCAATCTGAAGTTGCAGATGGACTCCGGGCGCACGGTCGATTTCAATCTGCACCAGCATCCGCATCTCGACTATGGCTATGCCGTGACCAGCCACAGCAGCCAGGGCGAGACAGCCGACAACGTCCTGATTCACGTGGACTCCGAGCACGCCCACAAGGGTCTGATCAACAGCCGCATGGCCTATGTAGCCGTCTCACGTGCCCGGTTTGACGCCCAGATCTTCACCAACGACGCCGAATCTCTTAGCCGTGAACTCGGCAAGAACGTTTCTCATTCGATGGCGCTCTGGCCCGACGAGGTTAAGGAGTTCACCAATTCATTAGCTCATCTCGGCGACGACCATTCCGTGTCGATTGGCTTTGAAAATGAAGTTGTTGCCATCGGAGAGGGGTTCGATGTATAGGCTGCCCCTCCTCGGCACAACGGGACACTTCCAACAGCGCGCGAGACTCGTCACGATACAGATTGCACAGTCCATTTCCTCACTCGTCCCCTTGAGCTGCCACGGTCCAGATTCGTTTCAACGGCAATTCGGCTCTCAGATCCTCGTCGAGTTCGTCGTAGTGAGCGAATAGCTGCTCAAGGAGTTCTTTCCGGCTCCAAAGGCGCACCTTGAAAAAGCTCGTTGCCAGCTCTTTATGCACGTTCGGCCTGAAGCCGCTCCATGATACAAACAGCCCCTCAGAGGCAGAGAATTTCGAGACCGCTCCGAGCAACTTGTCAACAGTTGGACGGTCAATCGGTGCGGCTTCGGATTTGACCTCTACGCAAAGCCTTGGCGCGCCAAAGCCCAATGGGCCGGTGCCCGCCAGAATGTCTGCCCCACCATCAGCCCCCTCGGGGCTGCGATACGTTGTATACCCCTGAGCCTTCAGAATTGCTTCAACCAGGGTCGTCAGTGCGTGTCCCTTGAATCGCGCGGCTATGAGCTTGTCGATCTGGTCGTTCGCCAACTCTTCCAGGTTGGCGCTCTTTGCTGCCTCGTCCGTGCTCGGCTCTCCAGAGTCGATCACGTCCGGAATCGTCTCTGGCAGCCAGTTGTTCTTCTGCATTGCCTCAAGCCGGGCTTCAGCGTTATTCCGTTGTACCCGGCAGATGGTCAAGAATGCGCCAAACGAATAGAGCAAGTCCTGCCCGAAATTGGTTCTTGGCACAGCGTCGGCAATCCATTTCACTGGTCGCCAGTGGAAATATGGGGATGGCCCCGCTGATTCAAAATGGTAGTCTCCAACGATCTCGCCGATCTGGATTGCAGGTTGGGTCTTCAGGGGCATCACGACCCAATCGCCCTTCGCCATTCCATGCGCGAACGGCCAGACTTGGCTTACCCAATTCAAAATGGCTTTGGGCTTTGTGTCCGGGTACCGCTCCGTCATGGCGCTTTCCAGCGCGTGGCGGTCAGGCATTTTGGAAAGGTCTACACCAAGGTTGTCCCACGTGACATAGACGCGTTTTTCTTGGATAAACTTCTGTTCGAACTCCCCGTGTGAGCCGGCCCGTACAAGCCAAATTGCCATTGTCCACTCCCTTCGGCGCTTACCGCCTTCGCTTAACCCTCTTGCCTGAAATCTCTTGAGTGAGATGCCCTTCTTCTGCCGTCATGATGACAAGGTGAAACGGTCAGGAAACGCATTCGAGGAAGCGGCGAACAATCCGGAAAGCGGGTTCATAGCACTCGATGGCATCTTTCGTCGGAACAAGTTCTCCGTGGAAGAGGGTGCAGCGTAGCTTGTAGACGGTTTCGACTACCCCAGCAAACAGCGCGTCTTTGCCACACAGAAAGCCGTATACACCGCATTTGATCTCTCGGTTATTGGGGTCCTTATCCTGGAATGATGTTAAGTCGCATATCCACTTCGGGTTTGCTTCTTTGTAAAGCTGAGCCAAAAACGCTTGCAGGTTTTGAGTGAGCGCACGGTATGAAGCTATGGCCGTCAACCCGGTTAGATCGAACTTCGGTTGGCTGTGGGCGAGCAATACGTTTCCATTCCTCCCCTTCACTTCCGTCTCAACCTCCCCGCCCGCATTTCTCTGGACCAAGAACGGGTATCCCCAAAACGTCTCGGACTTTGAAAAGGCAGAGTTGTCTTTGAGATAAACATCTCTCAAGCTGATTCGAGCCTTTTCTTCCCCTTTACCCGAGTGGATTTCATATCCTTCCAATCGATTGTGGAGCATACCAATCTCCGCGCGAAACTGCTCTGCCTCCTCGCTTGCGGTTTCGAGCATCGGGCGAAGCTTGCTCAGAACCGGATTTCCCTGCCACTTTATCTCGGTGATGATCTTTCGGTCCTGCGTTTCTGTGTAGGCACTCCGATACCACGCGTTGAACGCAAGCCACGACTTCACAAACTGGCCAACATAATCGATGTCGGACAACGAAGCCACTGCTGGCTACGCATCCATCCTGCTCAGGGGACACGAGCGCGGAGAGACGACGGTTGGGTCGCACGGTCGAAGTGACAAGATCGCCCTTTCGGGCGTACCAAGTTGCTCGACTTGGAGCATCTTGCATTGGTACCACTTCGGTTATGGCGGATCCATCACTACGCAAATCACTGATTTCCATGTAGCGAAAGGTCCCGTTCCCTGACGGAGCGAACCGTTCACGGCGCGGTGGCGCTGCATCGCGAACGCATCTTTCGCCAGAGCTAAGACGGTTGATTAGGTCAGCGACGCGTGGTGCGAAATACTCAGAATCCAATCTTCGGGCCGCGAAGGCCAAAGAGGCTCGTGCTGTGTAAGTTAGTGGTTCGGATGGCTCCCATTCCGCAAGACCGAGGGCAGAAGTAAGAATTGCTTCTGCCTGCTTTCCTTTGGCGAGCGCCTCGGCACGAGCCGTATAGGCCATCTCAACCAACTTCGCACAACCGGATTTCAGATCATTTCCCGCGCGAAACGTTGGAAGATTGCGCACGAGTGTAATGGTGAGGTGCGGCTGTGCCGTCTGCGAGCTGGAACGGAGCAACTGTCTGTTGAAGAATGCTGTTTGAGCATAGATGTAGAGAAAGAGTCGATCTCTGTTGGAAAGGATGGAGCTATTGAGGAAGATCAGGTCACGACTTGCTGCTGCCTCTTCGGTCACCAAGCCGACGCGGGCGACGGAGCCGCCTTTTGTCAGGACAATATCCCCATCATGAACGCGTGCAAGAGTCGGGAATCGGTTGCACAGCTCAGAGGGAATCCGTAAGCAGTTTTCAAAGTCAATAACAGAGTCCACATCTGCTACGCGCAAGAACGGCAGTTCGCCAGTGCCGTAGTATTCTTCGATTGCGGGATAAAATGCACTCCCGTCAACTGCTAGGCCCAGACGAGCGAAGGACTGGAAACTCTTCGCGCGTGACCTGACAAGTGTTTGGTCGGCAAGGTACTGTTTTTGGAAATACTCCGGGTCAATGCGTCGCGTTATTGCACTTGCCATCGCTTCTGACAGCGGCACGATGCTGATTTCCAGCCCCTCCAAGAGGCGCGCGAAGCGCGCCGAATCGAAGGGGCCTACACGAAAAAACTTAGTTCTTCCTTCTTGGCGAATTCCTCGAATGCTTCCGCGATGCCATCATGTGTGAGCCCATCGTGGTTGTAGAGGTCGTGCTGAATGACCCAATGGCCGTGCGCGTCGCGGAGGAGCTTTCCGTCATTGCCTGGCGCGATGATCTTGTCGCCGCTGGTGTCCTTGCTCTGCTTGCGCTGGGTAGCGAAGAAGATGTTATAGTCATCCACTTTCTGGCACATCGGACCGACATTCGGATCGTTGTTCCACTTCTGCACAAAGAGGACGCTGGTTTTAGTTCCAGTGTGGGGCTTAAAGGTGTTCTGATCGAGGCCGACGACTGCGAGGATGCGGCAGCGCTCGGCGATGAACTGCCGAACCCGCTGGTCGCTGCTGTTGTTGAAACGACCCTGAGGGAGGACGATGGCCATGCGTCCGCCGGGGCGGAGGAAGTCGAGATTGCGCTCGATGAAGAGCAGGTCGCGCCCGACGGCGCTTTCTAGCTTTCCGAGTGATCCATCCTTATTGAGCTTGTGCGCCAAGTCATAGGGAGCAAGCATGTCGCTTTGCTTTATATCCCCAGCAAACGGTGGATTGGCCATGAGGAGGTCGAACTTGAAGTTGCGGTAGTCGCCTTTGCTGGCCTGGAGCTTGCGCAGCTTCTTCCAGCCGTCGTGATACGTGTCTGCCCACTCTTCTTGCTTGGTGGTCTCATCCCATTTCTTCCAATCAAGGGCATTCAGATGGAGGACATTCGTCTCGCCATCTCCGGCGATCAGATTGAGGCAGCGGGCGACGCGGACACTCTTGTCGTCGAAGTCGATGCCGAAGACCTTGTCGCGTGCATATTCGGTACAACGCGGTGGCTTCTCGTCCATAGTAAAGAGATTGGACTGTGGGAGACCTTCGTCCTTAAGAATGGCCTTCCAAACATGAAAAATGGAATGAACGGGGAAGCCAGCTGAGCCGCAGGCTGGGTCGATGAGCGTCTCGTCTTCCTTAGGGTTTAGCATTCGGACACACATATCGATGACCCAGCGCGGCGTGAAGTATTGGCCCTTCTCGCCCTTGGACGATTTATTGACCAGGTATTCGAAGGCGTCATCCACAACATCAAGATTTGAGTTGAACAGCTTCCATTCCTCCAAGGAGCCGATGCAGACTTGAAGGTGGTCGGGAGTGAGCTTGATTCTCTCGTCGGGAAGGAAGACGCCTCCCCATTTGGCCTTTGCTTCGTCGAAGAGATCCTGGATTGAAACCTTCAATTGAGCGGCCGTGTTCTGATTACGGAACCGAAGGAACTTCTGCCCCTTCCATTTGCGGTGACATGCAAGTTCGTCGTAGAGCTTGGTGAAAATGAGCTTGAAAACCTCCTCGAATACATCGACTCCGGCATTGGCAAGGACTTCATCTTCAAGATCTTCGATGATTTGCCGAAGTGACCGCGCCTTTATGCCTTCAGCTTCGCGTTGTCTTTCTTTCTCTATAAGTGTCTCAATCGTCCATGGCTGCCCGGCGATGTCCTCAATTGTCTGATTTGCAGTGGGCAGTTCCGGGATGACGACGAAGTAGTTTGGATTCTTGCGGTGCCAGACTACTTGCCGAAGTCCATCGCTCCAGAGTGCAAGCGGCGCACCTGTCGCATGGCAGTAGCTCTTGAGTTGATCCTTACCGCCCTTTTCCGTCGGCTGTTTTACCTCAACGATGATGTATGGAACTGTAGGGCGGTCCGGATCAAATACAACAATGTCCGCGCGCTTTGAGGAGTCGCGTCCGAAGGTAATTGGGTATTCGACCGTGAGGCGGGAGAGGGGGTACTTGAAGTCGTACTGAAGGCGATGAAGCCAGAGTTGGCGGATGATTTCCTCGGGCTTGGCGACGACATCCTTGCCGCGCGCGAGGCATTTCAAATAGTACTTGCCGCCCTTTTCGGTTATATCGGCTTCGACAGCAGCCTTACTTCTTTCGCTGAAGACATCGAGCGAGAACTGACTCTTTGAATTGGCAAGGAGTTCATTAATGGTCACGAGAATATCTCCAATCGGTTGATTGCGTGGGATGCACTGCGCGCAGCGACTTGCCAAGGCGTCGAGAAGAGGGAAAGTGCCAGGAACCACAAGTGCCTCTCGTTGACGCGGCCTAAACCGGCGGCGACGAAGTGCTCAAGCCATCCGATCATGAGTGGACTCAATTTGGTTCCGGCCTATTCTTCCAGAAAACTGCGATCATGCACCGGAATCGACCAGAAACGCTGGCGATTCATAAGAGATTGTCGATGCATCTTTGCGCGGAAACCATTCTAGATTAACACCTTGCGTTGCACAACCGGACTCCTGGCCACTTCCTCCGGTGCCCGTCGGTTCCCCAGAAGCAACAACAGGGGCAAAAGCAGCTAAGGGGGCTCTGCCCCGCTCGCGCCCGCAAGGGGTTTCCCCAGGCTTCCGCGCTTCGCTTGTGCAGCCCTCCGCTGCGCTCCGTCCTTTCCACTTGCCGCTTCGCTCCCGTTTCAAGGATGGGCGATCCCCCTCATCCAGCAAGCCTCCGCATCCATCCTCGACGCGCTCTTTGCAGAAGAGACCGAGCAACTTGCCCAAGCCAGCTGAGCCCATAGCCGGGAGCGGGTGTTCTGGCGACACCCGCTCTGGAGTGGAGCCCATCGTGGTGGGATGAGGCAAAGGAGACGGTATTCAGGAGATTGCGCGGTTCTGGTGTGAACATACAGGCTCAATGAACCCGGCGGGCTAAGCCTCTTTGCGTATCGAGATCACTTCAGCACCAGCCTTCAGCTTGTCCAGGTAATCAGCCCACTGTTGCATCATTTTCTTGCGCTCAGGCAGATGCGCCGTGCGGTTGTAGGCGCGCCCGTTTGGATCGCGCACGGCATGGGCGAGTTGGTGTTCGATGAAGTCAGGCCGGACGCCGAGTACTTCATCAAGAATCGTCCGTGCCACTGCCCGGAAGCCGTGTCCGCACATTTCATCCTTTTCGATGCCCATGCGTCGCATGGCAGCGAGAATTGCGTTATCGCACATCGGTCGCTGGTTGCTCCGCGCGCTCGGAAAGACATAGCGCCCACGCCCCGTGAGAGGATGCAGTTCGCGCAAGATGTCCAAGGCTTGTTTGGCGAGGGGGACAATATGCGGGGTGTTGGTCTTGGTCACGGTGTAGCGCCACTCTGCCGCATCCAAGTCTATGTCAGCCCATTCTGCTTTACGCAATTCGCCTGGGCGCACAAATACCAATGGCGCAAGCCGCAGGGCGCAGCGCACCGTAAGTGTGCCTTCGTAGCCATCCATTGCACGCAGAATCTCAGCAACCTGTTTCGGATCTGTCGTTGCTGCCAAGTGCGTACTCGTCACCGGGGGAAGTGCGCCGCGAAGATCGCCCGAAGGGTCATGTTTGGCGCGTCCGGTTGCGATTGCATAGCGGAATACCTGTCCACAGTTGCTCAAGGTACGATGTGCGGTTTCGAGTGCGCCCCGGTTTTCGATTCGGCGCACAACTGTCAGTACCTCGGGTGCAGTTATTTCAGCAATTGGACGCCCGCCTATCCACGGAAAAATGTCGCGTTCGAAGCGCCGAATGATGCGGTCGCCGTGGTTTGCGGCCCAGATCGCTAAATACTTTGAAAGCCACTCCCGCGCCACGACCTCAAAGCTGTTTGCCGCACTGTCTGCGTGGGCCAACTTCTGAGCCTTGCGGTTTTCGCTGGGGTCGATGCCGTCGGCCAGTAGCTTGCGCGCTGTGTCCCGGCGGTCACGCGCATCTTTCAGGGGCACGTCCGGATAGACGCCAAGGGAGAGCCGCTTCTCTTTGCCTTCAAACCGAAATTTCAACCGCCACCATTTGCCGCCGGTTGGTGATACTTCCAGGTATAGTCCGCGCTCATCGAACAGCCTGATGGGTTTGTTGCCGGGTTTGACGTTTCGGATCGCAGTATTGGTAAGAGGCATAATGGGGGCAACTCCGTTTCATTGGAACGCGCTTGCCCCTAATGTTGCCCCCAGTTGCCCCCGGATGTCAACAGACGGGGTTGTCCGTCAATGGACTATAAAACGTTGAAAAAGCCAGCATTTACGCTGGCTTTCGGATGTTCTTGGATTTTCTTGGATGGTTAAATGGTGGAGGCGGCGGGAGTCGAACCCGCGTCCGAAATCGCTGTCAGCCAGGAGTGTTCATGCTTTGTCCGGTTCCTTTGGTTTCGCTCCCGGCACTCAGAGCGGACAAGATGTGCCGAAAGCTAGTCCGATGATCTCGCGCAAACAACACGGACCGAGCCGTTCACGCCAGCCTACTGTATGACGTCCGCTCACAGCCCATAGGCGAAGCCGTGGAAGACGGCAGCTTATTTAATTAAGCTGCAAGTGGCAGACTGTAGTCGGCAACTTTGTTTTTGTAAGCGATTACGGGTGCCCACCCCCCGACATGACTCCTCAGCCGCAATCGATCCCGTCGAAACCGTGACGCCCCCATCTGGGTGCGAGCCCGTTCAACTGGCTCGTGCTGCTGCTTCCATTCTATGTCAATTCCGGCTTTCCCGCGCGCCTATTGCTTTTCCAGATCGATGCTCTCGTACTCATGCCGCGCGATTGCGGCGCGAATCTGGGCCGGCGTCTTGCCCAACTTGGTCTGCTGGTAGGCGAAGAAACCCTCCTTGGCGCAGGTGTCGCACTCGGTTGAGTGCGTGGTCTCGTAGCAACTGCGCAGGCTGGTGTGCCCCAGCGAGCGATCACAGCGGCAATTGCACGGCAACTGGTAGATCACGCTCCCAACTTTGGCTGCCAGCAGGTAAGCGTGCACTTGCCAGGGATAGCGGAAGTGTTCGCCGGTCAACTTGCTCCCGGAGAGAATCGGGGCCAGGGCGCTCACCTTGAGCGGCGCGGAGGGATGATAGGCGGGAACATCGTCGGCAGGGTTCGACCACTGCGCAAAGCTGATCGTGGTCACGGCGAAGACAGCCAGACCCAAAACCCAACGGCTCTTCATCCAGTCATTCTTCATATAGATCCCCTGACGTCATTATTTTAGCCGGGAAGCAGGAAAAATCGAAGCCCATAGTGGCGACGGGGCCGCGAAGTGTGCGTGGACCCACTTTAGCGCAAAAAAAGGCGGCACGAACGGTCTTGCTGTTCGTGCCGGGAGGCCAGTGACGCAAACTACTTCCAGTTCGGAGAAGGTCTCTCCATCACTGGAATATATACACCATAGCATAGATTGAGACGATGTCAAATACAAAAATCGAAATTATTTTGAACTGTCGCACAATCGGTGCTTCGAGGGCGTTCAGTGTCCCAATGCGCGACACTCCCATGAGGCCAATCCCAAAACGGGCACCCAGGCAAGTCTATCTATTTATGGTAAGCTGCTCAAAAACATGCACTTATTTAAGAGCGGTAGATCTCTTGCGCCAGTCCTATGTCCGGCCATAGCTCGGGGTAATCGTGGACGCTCCAGCACTAGCCAAAGAGCTGCGGGCTCTCCGGTAGCGCTGAACAACTGCTCCTACTGTTTACCAGACGGATGCGGCCAAAAATCCAAATTTCAGGATCTTGTGGTCCAATCCGGCAACAAAGCCCAAACCTGATCCGCGTGGCCGGCGTTCCTCTGTCAGACCAGCTTGTCCGCGGCAGCCGCAAGCTCGAAATCCTTGCCCGTCAGGCCCCCGGCATCGTGCGTAACCAGGCCCAGGCGCACTTTGTTATAGCGGATGTCGATATCCGGGTGGTGGCTGGCCTTTTCGGCCCGCTCGCCTAAGCGGTTGACGAAGGCCAGCGCGGCAACGAAATCGTCAAACTTAAAAGTTTTCGTCAATTCCCCAGCCTCGATTTGCCAGCCGGGCAAAGCGCCGAGACGGGAAGCTGCTTCTTCCTTGGAGAGTGGATTCATGGCTTCTACTCCGAAGATGAATTCTATTTCTCTTTCCGGATGGGTCTGTTCACGATGTCGAATGTCGAAAGCCGCTTGCTCTGTTCGCCGATCTGCGTGCGCAGTTCTTGCCAGACTTCAATGGGAACCTTGAGAAAGACCTCCACTACCGTAGGGTCGAACTGCGTTCCCGAGCAGCGCTGAATCTCTTTGCTGGCATCCTCGAAGCTGCGCGCTTTGCGGTAAGGCCGTTCGCTGGTCATGGCGTCAAGCGCGTCGGAGATGGCAAAGATGCGTGCTCCAATGGGAATCTCGCTGCCGCGCAGCCCGGACGGGTAACCGCCTCCATCGTAGTGCTCCTGATGAGTGAAAACAATCTCGGCCGCTTCGCGCAGGAATGGAATCTTGTGCAGCATATCGTAGCCGCTGGCGCAATGGCGGCGCATGAAGGTCTGCTCTTCCGCGGTCAGCGGACCGGGCTTGCGCAGTATATCGTCAGAAACCGCCATCTTGCCGATGTCATGCAGGAAGGCGCCGCGCGCAATCATCTTGATCTCCGCAGATGGCGCGCCCATGGCCCGCGCCAGCGCAATGGTGTACGCCGTCACCCGTTTGGAGTGTCCCTCGGTTTCGGAGTCCTTCAGGTCCAGCGCGTCGCCCAGCGCCTCCAGCGTGATGTCGTACGACTGCTCGATATCTTCCATGGCCTGACGCAGCAGTTCGGTCCTGGCCCGCACCGCCATCTCCAGGTTCTGCTGGTAGCTGTGGTTCTCCTGCAGGGCCTGCCGGTACTCCAGTGCGCGCTGAACCGTGCCCAGCAGATGCCCGCGCTCGAAGGGCTTGAGCACATAGTCATAAGCGCCGCGGTGCATGGAGTCAATGGCCACGGTGATGTCATGAATCGCCGTGACCATCACCACGGGAAGCTGCGGTTTCTGCCCACGTATCTGTTCCATCAGGGCAATGCCGCTGCCGTCGTGGATCACCACTTCGGTCAGCACCAGGTCAAAGTCATTCTCTTTCGCCATTTTTATGGCGTCGCGGCCGCACGAGGTCATCTGCACCTGATACCCCTGGCTCTCCAGTGTGGCGCCGATCATTGCCCGAACATGAGCTTCGCCATCCACCACCAATATCCGTGCCGTCCGTTGCAGTCTCGCATCCGCGCGAGCGTTTGTTTCCAGGGACACTGCGGCTCCGATCAGCACTTCCAACCCTGCCAGATTCAATATCAAGCCCTCACCCTCTCATGACCTTGCCAGCTTGAAACGGCCGCAAAGGCATCCTCTCATCGAGCGATCGTGATTCTGTTAGTGGCTTACAAGCCTCAACGCAGAAGAGAATGCCGCCATCAGTACCCTATCGGTAATCTTCGCACTTTCTGTAAATAAAAGAAAAACCGCCCCAAAAAACGATTGAATCCCCACCCCCGGAAACGTATTCCCGCGTCCCGCCAACTATAGCAAAATTTGTCAAAACCGCATCAATTTTGATGCAGGACGAGCCTATAGGGTCAGCCCTTTTGCCGAGCTGCGCGCCGCGCAATGGCCCACCCCTCCTTGACGAACTGATGAGCCCGACCGACGGCCAGCGAACCCGCGGGAGCGTCTTTGGTGATGCAGGAGCCGGCGCCGACGTAGGCCGCATCCCCCACCGTCACCGGCGCCACCAGCGTGGAATTGCTGCCAATAAAGGCCTCTTTGCCAATGTGCGTCATGTGCTTGCCAACACCGTCGTAGTTGCAGGTGATGGTTCCCGCGCCGATGTTGGTCCGCTCGCCCACCTCGGCATCGCCCAGGTAAGTCAGGTGGTTGGCCTTCGCGCCTTTGCCCAGCTTCACCTTTTTGGTCTCCACAAAGTTGCCTACATGGGCGTCTTCGCCGATTTCGCAACCCGGACGCACATGCGCAAAGGGGCCAATACGCGCGCCGTCCGCAATCGCGCTCTCGGCCAGCACGCAGCTTTGCCGAACCAGTACATTATTGCCCAATTGGCAGTTTTCAATCACCGTGTAGGATCGGATTCGGCAGCCTGTGCCTATCTTTACGCGGCCCAGCAACTGCACAAACGGCTCGATCACCGTGTCGGCAGCAATCTCTACTTCGGCGTCGATCACCGAAGTCTCAGGCCGGAAGATGGTCACACCCTCCGCCATCAGCCGGTTTGCAGTGTTGGCGCGGAGGGTGGCGTCCAGGGCAACCAGCTCCGCGATAGTGTTCGCGCCCAGAACTTCACCCGCATCGGCGGCCTCAATGGCCACCACCCGCTCGCCGGCCGAGCGCAACAGGCCGGCCATATCGGTGAGTATCAGCTCACGGTTGGCATTGTCGGCGTCGAGCAGGTCAAGACGAGCCAGCAAAGGAACGGTCTTGAAAGCGTAGATTCCGGAGTTGATCTCGCCGATCTGCCGCTGTTCAGCCGTCAGCGCCTTCTGTTCGACAATGGCATCGACTTCGGGAGACTCAGGTGATTTGCGCACGATGCGTCCGTAGCCGGTGGGGTCTTCGGGTGCGGCCGTCAGAATGGTCATCGCCGCCTGCTCCGCCTGATGAAATTGCCATAGCTCCGCGATCGTCTCCGGGCGGATCAGCGGCACGTCGCCGGAGAGCACCAGAATGTTGTCGTAGCCGGCGATAGCCTCGCGCGCGCATTGAATAGCGTGGCCGGTGCCGCGCTGCTCCGTCTGCTCCACAAAAGCGACGCCGGTAGATGCTACAGCCGCCCGCACTTTCTCCGCATGGTGGCCGATGACAACATAAATGTCGGCCGGCGCCACAATGCGGCTGGCTGCCGAAATTACATGGGCGAGCAGCGGCTTGCCGCCGATCTCGTGCAGTACCTTGGGACGCTGCGATTTAAGCCGCGTTCCCTTGCCTGCCGCCATAATGACGACTGCCAGCTTGCCTTTCAATCCCAACTTACGCCTCCTTGCAAGTCGCTTCGGTAAAACCCGTGTCCATCTACCTCTTCGGCAAAATCAGAGATACGGTGGGAACCCGCCCTGAGCGCAACCGAAGAGGTGTTACTCCAAGTTTACCGTTCATTCGCTGCCGCGCCCGCTTCTTTCGGCATCGGAATGGTGATATCCACCGTCTGCACCGGCCCCAGCTTCAGCTCGTCCAGCCCTGGCTTGATCTCCGGCCCATTGCCCACCACCAGCACGGCCAGCTTGTCGGGATGGATGTACTTCTTTGCTACCCGGTCCAGATCGGCCAGCGTTACTTTTTCAAGCGCGGCCTTGTAAGTCTCCAGATAGTCAGCCGGGTAGCCGTAGAACTCCAGCCGCTCCCGCTCGCCGAGCACCTTTTCCCTGGTGTCGTAGCGGAAGAGGAATGAGTTGAGAATGTTATCCTTGGCCCGCGCCAATTCTTCCTCGGTAAAGGGCCGTGTGGTGAGTCCGTTAATCTCTGCCAGCGCAAGCTGTGTAGCTTCCACCGTGTTCGCGCTCTGGGTGAGTACCATTGCGCGGAACTCCGCAGGATGGTCGTACGCGAAACTCACGCCGCCGCCCACCGCGTAGGCCAGTCCCTTCTCGGTGCGAATCTTCTGGAACAACCGGCTGGCAAACCCTCCGCCCAGAATCTCGTTCATCACCGCCAGCGCGGGCACATCGGGATTGCGCCGGTCCGTGCCCAGCCCCACAATCTCCACGTTCGACTGGTTCACGTCCTCCTTGTCGATAAAGTAGACGCCGGGTTTGGGGCCGGCAAAAGCCTCGCGCCGCGCCGGTGCGGCCTTCACCTTCGGCAGTCCCTCGAAGACCGCGCGCAGCTTGGCTTCCATCGCCACGGGGTCAAAGTCGCCGCTCACGGCCACAATCAGTTTGCCGCCAAGCGCCCGATCGTGCCAGGCCTTCAAGTCGTCCACCGTAACCGCGCCAACCGTGGCCAACTCCGGCTGGCGTGCATACGGGCTGTTGGCGCCGTATACCAGCTTGGCCGATTCACGCCCGGCAATTTCGTCTTCTTCGTCGTTGCGCCGCACAATCCCCGTGGCCATCTGCTGCTCGGCCAGTTTCAGCTTCTTCGCGTCAAACTGGGGATGAAACAGCAGGTCCATGGCGAGCGAAAACACCTGGTCCGCATCGCCTTTGAGCGAGTCCCACGACACTGCCGTGGAATCCACGTCACCGCCGGTTTCAATGTGCGCGGCTTTAGCTTCCAGCAGGTCGTCCAGCGCATCACCGCTCAGTTTTGCGGTGCCGCTGGTGCGCCACGTCAGCCCATAAAGCGCTACCAGCCCCGTTTTGGCCGCATCCTCGTCCCGCTCCCCGCCCGGAATCAGCACTGACCCGGAAACAAACGGCAGCTCGTGATCCTCCTGCAAAAACAGAACGATGCCGTTTTTCAGCTCGATGCGTGTGGGCTGGTGGGGTTTGAATTCATGCAGTTTCGGAACGGGAATCTGCTCCCACGGCTTGGCTTGCTGAGCTTGCAACGCGCCGGGCGCAAACGCGAGCGCGCAAATCGCAAGAACAAGATACCTTCCAACAATGAGCGGGTGCCCCATCCTCGCCGCTGTCTTGTTTTTGCGGCTAGGGTGGGAAACCTCGAACTCCGGGTGGCCCAGGTCTCGCTTTTGAGACCTGGGATTCACTTCAGCCAACCCCATCAAAAACTTCTTCATCGCGCGCCTCCATTTTTCAGCGCAGCCGCGGCCGGCGCGGCCGTTTCAATCCACGCTTCAGTCCGATTGCTGGTCACAAATATCTGGTTGGCCACGCGCCGAATATCTCCCTTGGTCACCTTGTCCACCTTGTCCAGTTGCTTGAAGAGCTCGCGCCAGTCGCCGTAGCGGGTCTGGTACTCGGCCAGCGAGTTAGCCAGCCCCTGATTGTCCGCGAGGCCGCGCAACAGGTCGGCGCGTGCGCGCGTCTCGTACATTGCGAGTTCCTCGTCGCTCACGTCCGCTGTCCGCAGCTTCTCAATCTCCTTGTGGATGGCGTCGCGCATCTCTGCCGGCGTGTGGCCCGGCAGCGGAACCGCAAAGAACGCAAAAAGGCCTGGATATTTGTCTCCGGGATACGGGCTGAAGCCGGCAGCTTCGGCGGCAATTTGCTGGTCTCTCACCAGGCTGCGATAAAGCCGCGATACGCGTCCATTCGACAGAATGTCCTGGATGGCGTCGAAGACCGCGTCATCCGGGTTGCGATAATCGGGCCGGTGGTAGCCTTCAATGTAAAACGGCTGCGTAGCCTCGCGAATCGCCACCGTCTTCTCGGCAAACTGCTTTGGCTCGACGGTGGTCGTCTCCTCCGGCTTGAGACCGGCGGGAACGCGGCTGAAATATTTTTCCAGCACCGGCAGAGCCTCGCTGGCCTTCACGTCGCCCACCACGGCGATCACGATGTTCGCTCCCACGTAATACTTCTTGTGGAATTCCATCGCCTCGGTGGCGTTGATCTGGCTCACTTCGCTGGGCCAGCCGATGCCGCTGCGGCCGTAGTTGTGCGCCACGTAGGCCGTGGCCAGAAGCTGCTCCGTGAGCCGGCCGATAGGGTTGGAGTCGGTGCGCATCCGCCGCTCTTCAATCACCACCTCGCGTTCCTTGTAAAACTCGCGCGGCACCACGTCCGCCAGACGGCTGCTCTCCATCCACGCCCAAAGCTCCAGGCGATTCTCCGGCATCGACCAGAAATACTGGGTGGCGTCCAGCCCGGTTTGAGCGTTCAGGCCCTCCGCTCCGTTGCGCTCCGCCACGTCGGTAAATTGGTTGGGGACAACGTATTTGTGCGCTTCAACCTGAGCCTCCACAAAGGCCTGCTTCAGCGTGGCCAGCTTGGCCGGGTCGCGGCCCACGGCCTTCAGGTATTCGGCCTCGTAGGCGTCGTTCGCCTCTTCCACCTTGGCCAGAGCAATCTTCTCGGCGGCGTAATCCGTAGTGCCGATCTGGCTGGTTCCCTTGAAGGCCAGGTGCTCAAACATATGCGCCAGGCCGCTCTCGCCTGAGGGGTCGTTCACGTCGCCCGCATCAATAAAGGTGTTGTAGCTGAAGACCGGCGCTTCGGGCCGCTCGCAGATGATGAGCGTAAGCCCGTTGGGTAGCACCTTGGTCGTAATCTTCTGCTCGAAACTCTTCAGGTCCTGAGCACGCGCGCCCGTCACGGCCATCGCCGCCAGCATCAGCGCCAATAAGCCTTTCCAAAACCAGGGGAAACTTCTGTCCTGCATCCGGCCTCCTTCGTCGAGGCGCGCGAAACCGCAATTTGCGCGCTTCTTCCAAACTATTGCCCTCGACCGGGGAGGGTCAAACCGGAGGCAAGCAGGCTGGCCGATGGCTGCCCTCGCCGGCGGCGACTTTGGTCACCAGTCCTCTGACCGTATGAATTTGTCCTTTGGCTTTTGTGGTATCCCATCCATTCGCCAGGAAAAAAGGCGAATGGATGGGGCACGGAGTTGGTACAAAATCAAGCATTCAGAGACCTGGCTCCCAAAAGAAACTCATCCCCATGCGTTTTCCAGCCGTGATTCTGAAACGCTGCATCGTGCTAACGCACTATTGGATCAGCGTAAGCATACACAGCTGGGCTATATTGTTCCGAGGGCCTCCCATGAGAAGGCCCTGACCGAGCGGAGGCGCTCTGAGCCCGGTCGATAAGAGAGAAACCATTTTCCAGGGAGACAGATGGCAGTTCCGGATTACTACGAACTTCTCCAGATCAGCACCAATGCCGAACCCGAGACCATCCACCGCGTCTATCGATATCTGGCGGCGCGCCTTCACCCGGACAACGCGGATACCGGCGATGCTTCACAGTTCTTCCTCTTGAAGCAGGCCTATGATGTCCTGTCCAATCCCGAGCGCCGCGCCAAGTACGATGCCTCTTTCCAAAGTAATGTGCCCCCGCCGCCCCCTTTATCCAGTTCGATTGATTTTATGGATAACATCGAAGGTGAGTTGAACCGTAGGTTGGCGGTGCTGGCGGTGCTCTATATCCGGCGCCGCACTCATCCTTCCAGTCCGGAAGTTTCGCTCACGGAAGTTGAAGTGCGCATGGGTTTTCCCCGCGATTATCTGGAATTCACCACCTGGTATCTTCAAAAAAAGGGCTACATCACGCGCGCGGATAACTCGGCTTTCACGCTGACGGCCGAGGGTGTGGACTTTGTGGAAGCGCAGCGCACGAATATCCCCACCCTGAATAGATTGCTGACCAGCAATACGGGACCCTCCGCCGGCGGCTCAGCGGCTGCGAGCGGCGCATCCGCCTCTGCACACAAGCCGGCGCATGGCCGTCCCGGACCGGAGTTTCAGCCAGAGCGGCGTACAAGTTCCAAGGACCGGCGCGCAAAATAGCCGAAAAGCCGCTTCATAGCCTGGTTTTTGAAGGGGCGCGCCTTTAGCCGCGCCGTTTATGCTGCCAAGTCTGCAAGGGCTCAATCTTCATCCTTGACCAGGTGCCGCGCGCTTCCGTATCCTGCGATGGTTTCCGCATGGTGGATGAGTATTACATCCAATCCGTGCATGGAGAGTAAGCATGAATCCGGCAATTCTGGTGGTTCGCACCCTGCAATGTGCCATGATCGTCTCCGTGTTGATGTTTATTTTCGTCCTTAAGGTCATCCACCCTGCTCCACACAGCGTGAGCGCCTCATTTCAGTGGAGTATCGTCTTTTGTGCAGTCGCCTCTGCTCTCATGGGGTTTATCGTTCAACGAATGTTGCTGCGTGCCCGGAGCAAGTCTCTTCCAGCGGCGCAAAGTCCAGACCCTCGCGGCCCATGGCTTTCAGGACACATCATCCGGTTTGCAACGGCGGAATCCGTGGCTTTGTTTGGATTTGTTCTGCGCATGATGGGCAGCACTTCCATCCTGGTCGCTGTCTTGTTTGTGACCTCTCTGCTCCTGCTGCTGCTCTGGCAACCGGGAGCCGTTCCAACAGAAACCGAATCGCAGAGCACCAAAGGCTGATCTAACAGATTTACGGAGAACCCGCATGAGCACGACTTCCCCTGCTGTCGCTCCTTCGCTTCTCATCCGCCGAGCCGCCGTGCTGGGAGCCGGCACCATGGGCTCGCGCATCGCCGCTCACCTGGCCAACGCCGGCATCCCCACGCTTCTCCTCGATCTTGTCCCCTCCGGCGAGGGCGATAAGAGCCGCCTGGCGAAAGCCGCGCTTGCCGCTTTGGCAAAGGCGAAACCGGCTGCCCTCTACGAGGCGTCGCTCGCCGCGCTCATCACCCCCGGCAATTTCGAGGACGATCTTCCCCGGCTTGCCGGCTGCGATTGGGTCATCGAAGCCGTGGCCGAAAATCTGGAGATAAAAGCGGCGCTCCTGGCTCGCGTCGTGCCTCATCTGGCGCCTCACGCCCTGCTCACCACCAACACCTCCGGCCTGCCGCTCAAGCAGATCGCAGCCGGGCTCGCCGCGCATCGCGACCGCTTCTTCGGAACTCATTTTTTCAATCCGCCGCGCTACATGCGCCTCCTCGAAGTGGTTCCCACGGCCGATTCCGACGCTGCCGTCGTCGCCGCTTTTTCCGCCTTTGCCGACCGCAATCTGGGCAAGCTCGTCGTCATTGCCAACGACACCCCCAACTTCATCGCCAACCGCATCGGCATCTCGGTCATGTTCTCCGCGGCCGCGCTGATGCTGGAGCAAAAGCTGACCATCGAAGAGGTGGACGCGCTCACCGGTCAGGCCATTGGCTGGCCCCGCACCGGCACCTTCCGCCTCGCAGACATGGTGGGCATCGACATTCCCGCCCATGTTGCCGCCAACTTCCCCAAGGGCGTCACGCAAAGCGCCTTTACCGGCATTTTGCAGGAGATGGTCCGGCGCGGCTGGCTCGGCGACAAATCCGGCCAGGGCTTCTACAAAAAACTTCGCGGAGAAGACGGTAAAGACATGCGCATGGCGCTCGACTTTGCCACCTGGGAGTACCGCCCGGTCAGCAAACCCGCCCTGCCAGCTCTGGAAATGGCCAAAAATGCCGCCTCAGCCTCCGAGCGGTTGCGCCTGCTGCTGGAAAACCACCCCGGAAAGGACAAGGCCGCGGCCTTCCTCTGGCCGCTGCTTGCCTCGCTGTGGAATTATGCCGCCGACCGCATCGGCGAAATCGCCGGCGACGCGGCCTCCATCGACCGCGCCATGCGCGCCGGCTTCAACTGGGAGATGGGGCCGTTTGAAATGTGGGACGCGGCCGGCGTCGCCACCACCGTAAACCGCATGAAGGCGCTGGGGCTTCCGGTAAGTCCGCGCGCCGAGGCTTTGCTCGCTGCCGGCTACACCTCCTGGTACGCCCACGACGGCAGGGAATGTTTCCAGCCCGAAAAGAAGAAGCTGGAGCCCGTCGCCACATTCCCCGGCCACGCCCGCATCGCGGACTTCCGCCGCTCCAACGGGGTCGTCAAATCCAACGCTGGAGCCTCACTTGTCGATCTGGGCGACGGCATCGGCTGCATCGAGCTGCACTCGCTCAAGAACGCCATCGGCGGTGATGTGCTGGCGCTGGCCTCGGCCGTGCTCAATCCCGACTCCGAGGCGGTGCGCGACTTTGCCGGCTTTGTCATTGCCAGCGATCGCGAAAATTTCTCCGTTGGCGCAAATCTGATGCAACTCCTCATGGCCGCGCAAGAGGGCGAGTGGGAAGAGCTGGGCGCGGTCATTCACGGCTTCCAGAAGATGACCATGGCTATCAAGTATTGCCCGCGCCCGGTGGTCGCCGCGCCCTTCGGACTGACCTTCGGCGGCGGCGCGGAGATTTGCCTTCACGCCGCGCGCCGTCAGGCCCACGCGGAGACATACATCGGCCTGGTCGAAGCCGGCGTCGGCCTCATTCCCGGCGGAGGCGGCACAAAGGAAATGCTGCTCCGCGCCATCGACGCGGCCACTGCCTTTGCGCCTCCCGATCCGCGCGTGCCAAATTCGAATCTGCCCTCGCGCTTTGCCCAGTCTGCGGAGCTCTCCTCAGCGTTGCGCCGCTCCTTTGAAACCATCGCTCTGGCCAAGGTCTCCACTTCCGCCGCCGAAGCTCGCTCGCTCGGCCTGCTAGGCCCCGCTGATGGCATCACCCTCAACCGCGAGCGCCTGCTGCTCGACGCCAAGGCTCACGTCGCGCTGCTGGCCGGCGCGGGCTACATCGCACCGCAACCGCGCACGCAGATTCCCGCACCCGGCACGGCTGCTCTAGCCATGCTCGAAACCGGAGCTTTCCTGATGGGCGAGGCTGGCTTCGCCTCCGAATACGACCAGAAGGTTGCTCGCTGGACCGCTTACATCCTCTCTGGCGGCCGTGTCACAGCCGGGACTTTGGTCAGTGAGCAGTACATCCTCGACCTCGAACGCGAGGCCTTTCTCTCCCTCTGCGGCGAGCGCAAAACGCAGGAGCGCATCGCCTTCACCCTCAAAACCGGTAAACCACTGCGCAATTAGCATTGCAGCGCATAATCATCGAGAATGGTTCCGGGCGAAGGGTACGGGCTTTAGCCCGTACATCACCAGCAAATGAAAGCGGGGCTTTAGCCCCTGAGGGATTGCAATCTACATGGTTCGCGCGGGTCTCAGAAAGTTCGCTTGGCCACTAGGCGCTCTGCTCTGCGCCTGTGCCTTGCTCCCAGCTCAGGAACCGCCCCCCGCGCCGCTCAACGAATCCGGCCAGATCCTGCTCGCAGGCCACGCAACTCTCTACCGCATCCGCCATCTGCCGCTCAGCTCGTTTCCCGGCCTTCCCGAGGAACTCATCACTCTTCTCGCCCAGCGCGGCTGCCTCATTCCGCAGACCTACGAGGCGCATCGCCCGGAAAACGTCATCCATGCCAGCCTGGAGCGCGCCGGCTCCTCCGATTGGGCGGTTCTTTGCTCGGAGCGGGGAACGGTCTCCTTGCTTGTCTTCTTTTCCAGCGCCCCGGCCAATCTTTTTGTTCTCTCCGCCGCGCCAGAAACCGAGCGCCTCCAGCCGCACGACCCCACCGGCGTTCTCGGTTTCAACTGGGGCATCGATCCCGCTTCGCCCGATCAGGTTCGCCAGGCTCAGGCTGCCCTCTTCTATCATCCCGCGCGGCTCGACCACGACGCCCTCGCCGATTCGGTCGTTGAAGGCCGCACCGTTTATCACTTCTACTCCAAAAACGCCTGGACCATACTGGAAATGCCGGACTAATTGTTTGCTGTACCAGGTCAACGCGGATCAACTTAATCGCCTCAATGTTCTTGCAATATCTGGCGTTACAATCGCGGAGAGCGATGAAATGAAGATAATTTGGAAGATCGCGATTCCTGTTACCGGCATGGCCCTGATTTGCGGGGCAGCAATTACTTGGCAGGTAAACAAGGCGAAGGCGAACGAGCGGAAGCTCGTTGATGCCGCAAGGGTATGCCGCCAAAGCGCAGAACAGGGTGACGCGAAGGCTGAATATGACCTCGGAGAAATGTATTACTACGGTCGAGGTGTAACCCAGAACTACGCCGAAGCAGTCCGCTGGTACCAAAAAGCAGCCGATCAAGGCGATGCGTCAGGCGAGAACGGCCTTGCATATATGTATTCCCACGGCGAAGGAGTGCCGAAAGACAATGCTGTGGCTCTCCGCTGGTACCGCAAGGCTGCAGACGAGGGTTACGCGAAAGCTCAATTCAACCTCGGCAATATGTATTACTTCGGTTATGGGGTACCGCCGGAAAACGCCGAAGCAGCCCGCTGGTATCGCAAAGCCGCAGACCAGGGGTACGCGAAAGCTCAACACGACCTTGGCTTCATGTATTACAACGGCTATGGTGTGCCACAGGACCGCGCCGAGGCTGATCGTTGGTACCACAAAGCCGCCGACCAGCGAGATAAGAACGCACAACGCGCACTGGGATTAAGGGGAAGTGGCTTGGGTACCTGGACCATAATCAGCCTTTCGGGAATGTCTTTTTATTGTTTGTGGCTTTTGAAAGACTCTCTATTGCCGGGACAGAGTATTCGAATCCGGCAACAACGAGCATTAATCATGGCGGAACTATTCGGCTTGGCCTGGGTCGGACTGATGCTCTATGGGGCCTACGGCATATTTCCATCCGTGCTAGTCGCCAATATCTTCAATTTTGCCAAGAATTATGTGATTGGGATGACCATCGCTTTGCTCTTCTCTGGGATAGGGCCAAAGATCGCTAAAGCCGTAATGGGCATATCCGGCATGTTATTCGTTGGAATCACTCTCCTCGCATTTGCGCATCACGACTTTGTGCATCTTGGCACCACTATTTTGGCGGTCTGTCCGGTCAGTGGGTTGTTGATTGGAATATCTGTCTCCTTAGCCATCCTTTTATGGCTGAGAAATAGAGACTCAAGAGGAGAACTAAGCGGTCATAGCGGGGGCATAGCATCCGAAACCCCTGCTGAAAGCTGAAGAGGGTCGAACCAGGTGTAGTTTCATTTGGGTACCAGAATCGCAAAGGAGCATTCCCCATGCCGGAAGCCGTCATCGTCAGCGCCGTTCGCACCCCGATAGGCCGCGCCCCCAAAGGCGCTCTTTCCACCACTCGCCCCGACGACCTCGCCGCAGTTGCCATGCGCGGAGCCTTGAAAAAAATTCCAGAGCTGAAAGAGGCCGAAATCGACGACGTAATCCTCGGTTGCGCTCAGCCGGAGGGTGAGCAGGGCTGGAACATTGCTCGCTTTGCCGCTCTGCGCGCCCAGTTTCCGGTCGAGGTTCCCGGCGTCACCGTCAACCGCCTCTGTGCATCCGGCCTTGAAGCCATCGTTCAGGCCGATCTGCGCATCCGTGCGGGTGGTGACCGCGTTGTCGTGGCGGGCGGAGTCGAGTCCATGAGCCTCCTGCCCTTTGGCGGACTCAAGCCCAGCCCCAATCCCTGGCTCGCCGACCATTATCCTGCCGCGATCCTCACCATGGGCCTCACCGCCGAGCGTGTCGCCCGCCACTACAGCGTCTCCCGCGCCGATCAGGACGCCTTCGCTCTTGCGAGCCATCGCAAGGCTGTGGCCGCGCAAGCCGCCGGCCGTTTTACCGACGAACTGATTCCCGTACCCGTCACCAATGCAGTTCCCGGCGCGAGTGCAGGCAAGCCCACCGTTACCGAATCCGCGTTTGCCGCCGACGAGGGCCCGCGCGCCGACTCTTCGCTCGATGCTCTGGCTAAACTCAAACCCGCCTTCCACGCAGAGGGAACCGTCACCGCCGGCAACTCCTCGCAGACTTCCGACGGCGCCGCTGCAACCATTCTGATGGAAGCCGGCCACGCCCGCGAACTGGGCATTCACCCCCTCGGTCGGCTGCTCGCCTACGCCGCCACCGGCTGCCTGCCGGAGGAGATGGGCATGGGCCCCGTTTCCGCCATTCGCAAGGTTCTCCGCAACGCCGGTTTCACCCTTTCTGACATCGGCCTCATCGAACTCAACGAGGCCTTTGCCGCGCAGGCGCTGGCTGTCATCCACGAACTGGGCCTCGATCCCGACCGCATCAACGTCAACGGAGGAGCCATCGCTCTCGGCCACCCCCTCGGCTGCACCGGCGCCAAGCTCACCGCAACGCTGCTGGCCGAAATGCGCCGCCGCCAGATTCACTACGGCATGGTGACCATGTGCGTCGGTGGAGGTATGGGCGCAGCCGCCATCTTCGAGCGACTCGAATAACTCAGCTTTCGGCGATGACTAATCCTGCCGGTAACTCCCTCCGAGTTACCGGCAACCATCCGTAAAATGACTACCGTGTAACAAACCCATAACTTATCCCAAAAAAACCGTCGCAAAACGAGACACACGTTACCTAATCCCGCCCCAATGTGATGTTTCCATTCCACTCAACTCAAGCAACACTTAATTAGAGATGTCTAACTTATCCAACCACGGCGCTCCGGCCCGCGTTCGCTGGCTCCTGTTATTTCTATTCGCCATGCATCCTGCGCTTCTCCTCGCGCAGTCCGGTCAGGAGATCGCGAGCGCTGTGCCCGCCGAAGCTCCCGGCACCGATGCCCGCATCGAGCTCTCCATCCCTCGCGCGATACCAATGCCCAGAGTATTCACCACTCTGAAAGTAGTTGCCGAGCAATCAGCCGCTCTCGATCCACTTTCGCCTGCCGCCAATGTTACCCAGATCGAGATTCTTTCCTCGGCGGGAACCTACGGAGATTTCAGCCGTTATCTGCAAGTGCTTCCGGGCGTGGTGTGGGTTTCCGATCTCAGCAACGACGTGCTGGTGCGCGGCGGCCATCCCACTGAAAATCTCTTTGTCGTTGATGGCGTCGAAGTCCCCAACATCAACCACTTCTCGCTCTCCGGCACGACCGGCGGATTCACGTCCATGATTGATTCCACCGCTGTCAGCAGCATGGATATGCGGGACGATGTCTACGACGCCGCCTACTCCAGCCGCCTCTCTTCGCTGATTGAGATTCATACTCGCGAACTGGGCGAAGCTCATCAGACCGGGAATCTCTCGGCGGGCATTGCGGGTGCTGGCGGGCTTTACCAGCGCGCGCTGGCTCACAAGGGCAGCTTCCTTCTTACCGCGCACCGCAGCATTCTGAATCTCGTCACCAACGACATCGGCATCAACGGCGTTCCCGCTTATACCAACGGCATGGCGCATCTGGAGCTTCATCCCAGCGACCGCGACACGCTCTCGTTCCTCAGCTTGAGCGGCGCGGATTCCATCGATATAACGCCGTGCCCCTCGCCCGACGCCACCAGCATCTATCAAACTCAATATTCCGGCTGGCGCTCGACCGAGGCACTTAGTTGGCGTCATAACTACTCTCCGCAACTTACCGCCAATCTCACCGCCAGTTCATCGCTCACCCAGCAGAACATTAGTCAGCAGCAACAAATCGGCGAAGTGATTGACAGAAGCGGTAAGTGCCATCCAGTAACTCTGTTGCCGACTTACCAGGAAGACTCGCGCACTGGCCTGTCGGCCTTGAATTACGAATTGCGCGCTGCCGTTCGTTGTTGGCTCTTCTCTGCCGGCGCCAGCGGCAAGCTGACCACCCCGGGTGACTCCGTAGCCCAGCCCAACGGCCAGCAATCGCCCTTCAACGTCAATCCCGCGCGCTCCGACGCGGTAACCTTCCAGCGCAATTTTTCCACTGGCCAGACCGCCGCGTTTGTTGGAGCAGAAGGCAGCTTCGGCGCGCGCTGGAAGCTGTTAGCCGGCCTGCGCGCTGAAACCTTCGCCCTCACCGGCAGCTATGCCCTTGACCCGCGCGTCTCGATCTCCTACCGACTCAATAGCCGCCAAATCCTTCACGGCTCGGTGAACATCTCCTCGCAATTGCCTCCCATCATGGACATGATCAGCTACGCAATCAATCGCAGCCTGCAACCCACTCAGGTCCGCCAGGAGGCGCTGGGCATGAGGGTCTTGCAGGCATCATGGGGCACGCTCGACATCGAGGGCTATCAAAAAAACTACCGCCGCGAGCCTGTCTCCACCGAATATCCGGCGCTCA
>Ga0302155_10000708_pt1 | contig 25427 bp, 24 predicted proteins | sample I_Bog_N3_1_FD_193508 | JGI IMG/M metagenome (GOLD analysis project Ga0302155, IMG submission 193508) | Peat permafrost microbial communities from Stordalen Mire near Abisko, Sweden - I_Bog_N3_1 | ecosystem: Environmental > Terrestrial > Soil > Wetlands > Peat | place: Sweden: Abisko, Stordalen...
CAGGAATATGCCAAATCCAAAAAGGCAGACCCACCATGAGTCCTTCGAGGGCCCCGGCGATTTGAAAGTGAAACCCGGTGGTTTGGTCGTATTGATCCGGCCCAAAATAAGGCCAATTGTGGGTGGTATAAAATTTTAAACCGATTAAATAAGTCTGAAACGCGTCGCGGTTTATATCTGAATCGCCGTAAAAAAGCTTGGATAACCCAAAGAAGGTTCTAAAAGCGTAAAGCATTACGAATAAAACCATAAATTGAAATCGGTTAATAGTAACTTTCATCTATTACTCTTTATCAAAATTAAGCCAGCATCGCCACAATGCGCTTCATGGCATCCACTGAAGATAGCCGGTCCATGCAGGTCATCCAGGGGCACTCGTCCAAACCGCAGTGACTGCAGGCAACCTCGGCGTAAAGAAATTGGTGGGGTTTATCGTAAGGAAACCATATTTCAGGTTCGCCGGGACCGAAAATGCCTAACGTCGGCGTCCCTACCGCCGGACCAATGTGCATCGGACCCGAATCATTGGAGATCAAAATATCCGCCGCCTCAATAAAGGCTATCAATCCCCTCAACGAAGGCTGGTTTAAGTAAAGCCAGTCTTTGTTCATCCGTCCCTCAAACTCCTGGGCCAAAACTGCTTCTTTGGGACCAAAGATATAGATGGGCCGGATGCCCTGCCCCTGCAGCATAAACCCCAGTTCGATGAACTTATCGAGAGACCAATGCTTGGCCGGCCAGGAAGCTCCCGGCGTCAGCACCGCCGTCTTTTGTCCCAGTTTAATCCCCGCCCGGTCAAACAGTTTGCGCACATAAATTTTTTCATCATCGCTGACTTCAAGAGTGGTTTGGTAAGACGGCGTAGGGGTATAACCCAAAGCCCGCACCTGGTCTAAGTAAGATTCGATCACACGTCTGCGGCCCGAGGGCAAAGGCGCTGAAGAAGGTACCGCAATTTGGTTGTAAGCCCAGCTTCTGCCCCGCAAGTTGTAGCCCACCCGTGTTTTGGCCCCGCTGAAGAAAGCCATCTGGGCCGACCGGGGATTCCCAAATAAATCCAGGACCGCGTCAAAGTGGTGGCGGCCCATTTCCCCGTAAAAACCCAAAAGATAAAAGAGGTTGTTCTTCCGTTTGGCGTCAAAGGCAAACACACCCGCGATCTTGGGGTGATGGGCTAACGCTTCGCTATAACCGCTTTCGCTTAAAAACCATACCGCCGCCTGAGGATTGTTTTGATGAATAACCTCCACCAATCCCGTAGCCAGGATCAAATCGCCCAAAAACTTGGGGCGGATGATTAGAATTTTATTTATTTCTTTCACGCTCAAACGCCTACAGTTCTTTTGAGGAGTTGTTTGAGCTCGGCGATGACCGGCGCCGGTTCCAGTTTCACCATGCATTCATGCTTCTTTTCGATACAGACCGACAACCCACAGGGGCGGCAAAAGACCGCCTTCATCACAATCGGGTGATTTTCAATGTAGTAAGGGTGCCAGCGGTTCACCGGCTCAGGCCCCCAAATAGTTAGTGTTTTGGTTCCCACCGCCGCCGCCAAATGCCGGGGCCCCGAATCCACGCTGACCACCGCGGTGGCTTTTTTATAAAGCCCCATCAAGGGGCCCAGGGCGCTTCCCGCGTAAACCGGCAAAGTCCGTCCGGCAGCCTTTTCTATCTTTTCCAATCCTTTTCGTTCCAGCGGAGCGCAGGTGAAAAACAGCTTAACGCCGTGGCTCAAGAGTTCTTTAATCACGACCGCCCATTTGTCCGCGTACCATTCTTTACTCATACAGCTGGCGAAGGGATTCAGCGCCACCACAATGTCGTGTTCCGAAAACTCGTTGGCTTTCCAAAAAGTATCCGCATACTCGGCCATCTCCGCCGGCACAGGCCAATAGCCTCCCGGTCTGTCATGGGGTTTGGGTTCAATCCCTATCAGGGCCAGTACCCGCCTGTCCAGTTCGGTGGCTGAAACTTTCAGCTCATCCTCCGCGGGCGCGCTTAAATCGTAAAACTGTTTAATGCCCGGAAGTCCCAGCCCGATTTTGAACCCGGCCTGACCCCAGGTAATCAGTTGGGCGCTGCGGTGGGAGGCTGAAAGGTCGATGGCCAGATCAAAGTATCTTTTTTTAATCGCCTGCGTGATGCGGTAATTTTTTGTCACACGGGTCAAAAAAGATTTACGGTCGATCGCTCCCCGGTGGTAGGCCATAACTTCGTTAACCCAGTCGGTTTTTTTGTAAAGCTCATGGACGGGAGGCTGTACCAGCGCGGTGATCCAGGCTTTGGGAAAGGCTTCCCGTACCGCCTCAAAACAGGTGCCCGCCAAAACAGCGTCGCCCAGAGGCCTTAATTTAACGATCAGGATTCTTTTCAAACCAAAACCCCTTGGGGCGGTTTTTCGCCCGCTACGACTCTCCGGCCCTTGAGCTTCTTTTTGGCCGTCCGCAAAACCTCATCCACCGTAATTTGGTTCAAACAAATATAACCGATCGGGCAGGTTTTCTGAAAACAGGGGCTGCATTCCGCGTTTTTATAGATCACTTCATGCCCTAGCCCAAAGGGCCTGGTCCAGGCCGGCGAGGTCGATCCAAAAACCGCCACTGTCGGCGTCCCTACCGCCGCCGCCACATGCATGGGCCCCGTATCGTTGGTAATCAGCAGTTTGCACTCATCCAGCACCGCCGCCAGCACCCGGGGATTGGTTTTCCCCACCAAAGACACCAGCCGTTTGGAATATTTTTCCGGCAAACCCCTCCACAGGCCACTTAAATACTCTTTCTCTTCATCTCCACCCACCACCAGCAAAGTCTCCTTGCCCGCCTCGAGCATTTGGGTTATCAGCTCGTTCCAATAGTCCAAGGGCCACCGCTTGGCCGACCCATAAGTTGCCCCCGGCCCCAGCGCCACCAACCCCGGCTTGGTATTGACCTTGAGAGACTTTAAGAGTTTTTTGGCTTCCTGACTGATTTTCAAATCCAGCGGAAAAGCCAATTTGAAAGTTGGTGAAGGTATCGGACGACCCAAACCCTGACGAATCAATTCCAAATATTCCCAAACCAAATGTTTTTTTCGGGGCTCCGGCGCCGGTACCACCTGAGTCAAAAAGATTTCACGGCCTTCTCCTCCCCATCCAACCCGAACCGGAATATCAGCGGCGAAATGGAGAAAAGCAGAAGAGAAAGAAGAAGGCAGCGTTAAAGCCACGTCGAATTGTCGTTTTTTGATTTCACTAATTGTTTTTAGATAACTAGCCATGCCCTTTTCCAGAGCCAAAACCTCATGCACTTCGGAAAAGTTCTTCCAAAAAGAGGCAAAATTTGACTTGGCAAGAATTGTTAATTTAGCCTTCGGAAAATTTTTGCGAACAGCCGAAACCACCGGCGTAGCCATCATGCTGTCACCCAGCCAGTTAGGGACGCGGATCAGAATATTCGAAAAAGAAAGATTTTTGTTCACCAAGCTAGTTTAACCGAACCCAAAAGGCCGGTGGAGTGAAATCACCCCCCCTGTTATTAAGAGTTCTGACTTTTAAAATCACAATTCAGGGAAATTTTGAAATTGAGAAGCCACTCTCCCTGTAAGAATGTACATTTGTCCAACCCAACGAATACCAAGTGGGTTTCTACAAATCCGTAAGCTGATGATTTAGACCACACCCTCCCGGATTTAACCCCACCTTTTTTCGTGAAAAACCCCCCATTTTTCAATTCTAAGTACTTCTTAAACTGGTACGACAAATGCTTAATCAATGGTCATGAAAGTGCTTTTACCTTTTGATCAACTGGTTGCCACCGAAGCGGCTGTACGGCTGGAATTCGTGTACCGCTGCCAGGTCGTCCTGTTTAGCGACGGCCATGGCCCCGAAAAATATAGTGTGGCCAATCCGGACCAGGGCCGTAAACGTGAAGAGATAACGGACAATCTCTGCAGCGCCTTCGTACGCATTTACGACTACGCCTTTGAGGATTCTTCCCAACATCATAAAGTGGTCGGCGGAAAGGTTTGTCATACGCGTGATCTGACAGATAAAAACCGCGCGAAACTGCGGGAAATATTTCAAAAGTTTGTGGAGAAAAACTATGACAAACAGGGCAAGCTTACACTGGCGCACGAGCAGGGCCCGGAAACACTGAAAGCTCTCTACGAACAACTCAGAGACGAGGTGCCCCTGCACAATTCCAGTCTGGCCTGCGGCGCTCTATTTGTAGAAATGGGTCGAGGTGAAAAATGGCGGGAACTTTTTCCGCGCGGGATAGACTTTACCCGGGGCGAACCGGTAAAGAAAACCGACCCTTCCTCTTTCCTCGAAGCGCGATTCAATGACGCTTTTTTCGGCGCTGATCATTTCCCTCCCAGCAGCGAATTCATCGACCCTCCCGAATCAAAGGTTGAGATCGCGGGATTGCGTTTCCCCATCAAAACTGTCAATCACTGGCGTACCCATCTGGTAACCCAGACCGGACATCTGGTGGACTTGACCGATGACTTGAGACGACGGATTGAAAGGCACATTCATTCAGGAAAGTTTCTGGACGATCTCAAAATTGAGGTCAAGGAGGCCAGACGCTTGAGTGATTTTGCCGATGGCTTTGCCCAAAGTCCGGAAGAACAGAGCCTGAGGGAAAGAGTCAAAGCCAAAATCAAAACCATGTCGGAGAACGATTGCGTTGACGGAATGCCAGCCCGGGATGAACTGGGTCAGGCACGGATTATGTGTATGGATGTGGATTTTCTGACGGGGCTCAACATGAAAGTCATGCCGGGGCAGGAACTGAGTGACCTGGACCGCCTAAAAATCTTTATGTCGGAAGAGCTGGGAGTCGACAGCTTCGCGGACCTGGTGCCGGCTCACTTCACCAACAGCTCCCAGCCCCGCGAAACGGTACAACCAAAAAACGAGGAACTCAAAGCGCATGTTCATCAGGAGATGGAAAAACTGAAAAACGCGGCGCGCGCCAAAAATGACGCAATACTGGAAAATATCATTGCCGTCGCAAGCCCCCATCTGGAAGCCATGATCCCCCGGATTGATGAGATCGCCGACAGACAATTTATGCAGGAAGAAAACAGCGGTCAGGGTTCCGAAACGAAGCGTAAACCCTTACCACCAGCGCCGGAAAAACACCTATATATGACCATGGGCGGGTCCGCTTCAGGCAAAAGCGGCCTTAAAAAGATCGCTAATGAGGAATGCGATAACGGCCGGTCGCTGGTAGTCGCATCCCTCGACGACGCGCGCAGCGAGTGTGATCGCTACTGGCTTTACCCCGCTACCAATAACCATAATGACGATTACAAATCCGCCGAGCAGTTCGGCAACAGCGTGCGGGATCTAATTACCAGGCGAGCGCTTGAAGAAGGACACCATCTCTACATTGACGGTTCCGGCATTCCCTATGAGGGGCGTAATGATAAAATCACGAAACTTTTCAAGGAAAACGGCTATAAAATCTCCGTGTTGGCGGCACAGGCGCCTCTGTTTGTGCATGATCCCAAACGCCGTAAGGAACTATTCGATCTGGGTATCGCGCCCGACGATGCCCTTTCCCGAATGGGCGCCCGCCAGGCAAAACAATTACGCGGCCTAAACCCGAAAATTGTCGTCGATAAACATATCAAGTTCCCTTTGGCTTCCCGTAACGCCGCCCGGGATAACTTTGTGGACCGCTTCATGATTCAGGATGTCAGCTCCCCCACAGACCGCTACACCCTTTCTTATGTGCTCACGCTGAACCAGGAGCAGACCGATAAACTAGCCAAACTGAACGGAGCGAAACTAAAACAAGCGTTAATCGAGGGCAATTGGGTACCATCCTGGGTTACCTTGCCCCAAAACACCGATCACGAACACCTTTACAATTTAAAAGTGATCCGTGCCAATATCGGTGACAAAACTTACCGTGTGGAAATTATCACCGACATTGAGCAATACATCTTGATGGTGGAAAAAGGCCTGCTGAAGCGCGACGCCAAAGGCCCTGAGGCTCTATACGACTACGAAGTACATGCGGATTTGGAAGACCATTTCCACGGTCCAGACGGAAAGCTGAACACTCTGGGCGCCAAAGGCGCGGGCGAGCGGGTCATGAATCAATACCTTCCTTTTTCCGAAGGGCCTCTGGCGCAAAGTCTTTAAAGCCCGAAAATCGATTTCCACACAAAGACGTAGTCCTGAACAAAGAATTGGTAAAAAAATTTCTACAAATCTGTAAGTGGATTTTAAAAAAAACGGCCTTCTCTTTTTCCGCTCCCTCTCTTTTTCGTTAAAAACAGCTGATTTCCTAAAATTTCAAATTCTCTAAAAGTTGGTACGACAAATGCTCTATTAAAAGGAGCTTAGGGTTTAACGCAAAGATGGGGGGAAAGACCCAACCACCGGGAGGAGCGGTGAATGCGGTTAATACGCAGACAACTCATTTGATATAAATTTTATTGAGAAACGTTGTTTCCAGCGTGCAGCCGCGTTCACCGCTCTTCCACCATTCTTAGCGCGATAAAGTGTAAGAAATCCGGGGGAGATGATGCGGAAAAGATGGAAAGAGAAAGAAATCAATCAGGCGTTCAAAAAGATGATTACCCAACCGGCAGAAACGCCCGCCTTCGACAAAACCTGGTTCAAAATTGAAGAACGCTTGAATAAACGTAAAAAACATTTTTTGAATTTCACCTGGAAGCCCTGGGCCCACCCGGTAGGATGGGTAGCTGTAGCAGCCTGTTGCTCCGTTTCTTTAACAACCGTTCTTTACCAGCAAAAACAGGCGGACAACGCTGATTTAGACTCCTATATGATCACGATTTCCAACCCCACGGCAAACGTAAACCATGAAATGGACGGGATCAAAGTTCCGATTCTTTTGACTGATGAGCCCCACGGCGAGACCACCAACATCCTTTTATCCGACGAAGACCATTCGGATATTCTGTCGGACATTTAGCTTTTTAACCTAGTTCCAATCTCTAAATAATTTCGCTTATGGCGCGATAGAAATATTTCCCATTAGGGTGGCGGGAGATGATCCTGCGGTTTCAATCGCGTAGGAATAAAAACCCTGGGGTTGATTCATATTAGTTCCAGGCCAAAAAAGAGTATTCAATCCTGACTCTTCCTGTTTGATAATCTCGAACAGTTTCTCACCTGACGGTGAAAAAATAGTCCACTGAATCATAACTGGCTGGGCCAGCGTCAAAGAAAGTTGTATCGGTTGACCCGCGTGAATGTCTTCGGGCGAGATTACAGCGGAAACGATTGGCGAACCGGATGTTACGGAAACAGCCTCAGACGCAATAGATGAAGTAGAACTCGTATTCCAAATATCCGAATAATCCACAGGTTTTTCCTTGGGCCCTTCAGCTCCGCTGATGATCCAAACCTGGTTATTGAAAACCTCGCTCGACTGAGCCCACCGAGGAGTGTAATTACCGGAAGGTATCGCCTGATGCCATGCGCTACAGTCCGAAGACCACCAGGCATCGTTAAAATCGGTGTTCACGCCCACATCATGTCCGGCGAAAACCCAGAGAAGATCCTGATAAACTTCCGCGCTGTGGCTGGAGCGCGCGGGAAACCCGGGCTGGGTTGTCTTATTGGACCAGTTCACCCCGTCCGGCGAAAACCAAACATCGTTCAAGGCGCCTGTGGAAGCCTGACCTCCAATGAGCCATAGACCTCCATGATAAACCGTTAAGGTCGCCGAATAGCGGGGTGAGAAGGCTTGCGGTGTAATAACTTGAGTCCAGTTTTTACCATCCGGTGAAGACCAGATGTCATTCAGGAAGGTCGTTGGATTTTTACCGGCGATAAGCCACAGCTTATGCTGGAAGACCACCAGGTTATGTCGTACCCGTCCCGCAAATGGCGCGTTGGCTGTGACCAAATTCCAGGTAATGCCATCTGTTGAATTCCACACATCGTTTAGAAAAGTTTTACCGTCAGTCCCGCCGACTACCCAAAGAGCGTCTCCCTGTCGCGCGTTGAACACTACGGAAGCCTGACCCCACCGAGGGCCAAAAGCCGCTTGAGATGTGGCCTCGTTCCAATTTAGACCATCCGTAGAATAAAGTACGTCGGACAGAACTTTGCCAGAGGACAACCCGCCAATAATCCATAACTTGTTATTCATCACCACGGAAGATTGAAAATGACGGCCAGCGTAATTATAAGTTTGGCCCGAAGTGGACCAGTTAACGCCGTTGGGGAAAGAAACCGTCGGTGTCTGGCTCCATCCCAGAACCGGAAAGATGATAAAAAGAAAAAATCCGATAGACTTGCGCATTTTTTCATTCCTTTTCAGAACTGTTTTAATGACGATCAATCATACCAAATAAAAACGAACCGGCAAAAACAGACGGTTAAATTCGTTTAAATAAAGAAAAACAGAAGGACAGGATAAAGCACTAGGCTGAATTTTCCCCGCCAAAATGCCGGATGGTCGCCAGTAAATCAGGCGAAATAAGGATAGAGGGTTTCTTTCTAAGTGAACTACAGTCACAGCCCAGCGCGTCGTCATGAAGGGTCAAGACATCGCCTGCCTCGGAAAAGGTCAAGGGGAAAAGAATACAAACAGATGGCTTCACGGTTCCCAGAGGTAGGCCGAGGTTCTTTTCAACCGAATGTAAAGAACAGCGGATCAAGCCCTTGTCCATATAGGCAAAAACACAGAGGTCATTATCGTGGGTGTCAATCGAATGAAAACCCTTCTCCGCTTCCTCAAAGACATTGGCATAGCCCTCGTCAGTTTTGAGATGTGGGCATAACTTTGAAATTTCAGGCAGGACAGGAATGATACGGTTAAGTTCGGCGTCCGTCACGCAAACGTCATACTTGGCGCAGCAAGATTTAGCGACTGTGGAACAGCCGACACATTCGTGATCAATGGTACAAATCGCCTTCAAATCGACGCCCACAGAATTATTCAATTGTATTCCCACCTTCTTTAAACGCCCTCAACCTTTGAGGATTAATAACTTCGCCCGAGCCTCAACCATATCCACCGACAGCGACTTCATGCATTTAAAGTGTCCCAGAGGACAGGCGCTTTTGCCATGTACATCGCAAGGCCGGCAATCCAGACCCTTCATTTCGGCTACCTGATGTTTGCCCCAGGGTTCAAAGCCTAACGAAGGAGTAGTGGAACCATAAATGACCGTGACCGGAACTCCCCGACCCGAAGCCAAATGAATTAGACCCGAGTCATTACCGATAAAAATATTACAACGACCCAGAAGAGCGGTGCTTTGTTCCAGTGAAAGTTTTCCCGCCGTACACAATCCGCCTTCAGAAGATTGAACCGTCATCAAATCCTGAATCGAATGAATCAGATCAACTTCTTTACTATCGCCAAACCATATCACCCGGGCTTTCTTCTGAATCCAATGAGCAGCCAATTCAGCGTAATACTCCGGCGGCCATTGTTTGGTATTCCAAGTCGCCCCCGGGCCCAGCCCCACTACCCACTCGGCTTTTTCTATTTTATTTTTCCTTAAAAAACCTGTGGCAAAGGTCTGGGCCTCTCTTGATACATGAACCCGGCATTGAATACGGGAAGAGGATGAAATCCCCCACTTTTCCAGGGCGTTTAAATATTTTAGAACCGTGGGCAGGCTGGGTTTGGACTGAAGTTTTTTCACCAAAAGACGCCTTTGAATCGCCTCTTTTTCATAAACCGAAACGTTGGCGTTGCCCAAAAACAATCTCAACAACCGGGTTCGCAATGAATCGTGCAGGTCTAAAACCATCGTGGGTTTCAAAGCTTTAAGAGACCACAGATGCCGCAAAAAAATAAAAAATCCACCGCCTGCGAGGGAAATAACCTGGGTAACCCCCGGATGAAGGGCCACTAGGGGAGCAAACTTGTCCTTGGTGGCAAAGTAAATAGAGGCCTGGGGATAAGCTGACTTTAACCGGTCCAAAACCGGATTGGTCAAAACCACATCGCCCAAAGAGGAATAACGCATCACTAAAATGCGCCGGGGTTGAGAGGCTGGCTGAATTTTATTCTTTTTCAAAATGATCAATCCTTAGGAACTATTGGCATCTCACCCAAAAGCTGACATTCTTCTCGGTACTCTGGTGGGTTTTACCGTTGGGTAAAAAGTAAGAAGTTTTTTAGGCTATTTATTCAACGCTATCCTTTAAATCCAGAAGAGCTCAGAGAAATGTTTTTCAAAATCGAATCCCAGTGATTCTTTCCATGAACCGCTTCCCATTGAATTTCCAAAACAAGAATAGGAATGGGCAGCTGCATACCCTGGGGGAACTTCACCTCGTCTTTTTCTGTCGTAATCAGATATTGAAGTCCCCGCATTTGGGCATCCTTTAAAATCTCGGTCAAATTCTCGCGGGTATAGGCGAAATGATCTCTCAAGTTATAAGAATGATGAACCAGAACTTTAAAATCCGCCAGAGTTCGGACAAAGGAGAGCGAGTTGGCCACCCCGGAAAAGACTCCCACGGAGATACGGTCCAAAGCGGCGGGTTTCATTTCTTTTCCTGTTTGAAAATCTCTTAAAACACCCGGCTTATAGTGGGCCTCCACCTGGTAAGCCCTGGGATTATGCCGTTGAAGCATGGTACGCACGTCCTCCGGACTACGGCAAAGATTCACCTTATTAATCACGAAAACATCCGCTTCACCCAGGGCATCCAGGGGCTCGCGCAGAAGTCCCGCGGGTAAAACCCAGCCCGTGCTGAAAGGATTGGTACCGTCGATGGTCAAAATATCCAAATCGCGGTGAAGCTCAAACCGCCGCTGATAGCCGTCATCCAGTATAAAAAGATCCGGCTTAAACTTTTTCATGGCATCGAGGCCCGCCCGGTAACGGTCTTTGCAAACAATAACCGCCGCTTGGGGAACGTTTCTAGCGATAAGAACTGGTTCATCGCCGCCCTCCTCCGCGGTGGCCATTATTTTTGTGCCGTCTGAAACCCACACCAAGGAGGACGCATCCGTTTTTCGGCCAAAACCCCGGCTGAGAACTGCAACTCTTTTACCCTGCTTGGCGAAATATTTGGCCAAAAAAATGACCAGAGGCGTTTTTCCCGTGCCACCGGTGGTGAGATTACCTACGCTGATAACGGGACAGGAAAGTCTTTTGCGACGCAAAAGTCCTGAGCGATAAAGCGCTTTGCGAAACCACCATGCCGCCAGGAACAAAAAAGATAAAAACTTCAGACAGGCAAAGCCGAGATTCTTCTGGAATCCCCCGTGCTTTTCACTGATAAAGTTTAAATAGGTATCTTCCCAGGAATTCATTGTTTGACCCTTAAGCTTCGGAAGGCCACCAGTTCAAAACACCCTGAACTGTTTTTTCCGTGGCCCCTCTCATTGAAAGTACGGATTCATGCGCATTTTTGCCGGCATTTTTAGCAAAATCCTCGTCCAAAAATCGTCTGAAACACTCTAACAATTGAGACACGTCTTGTAACTTAAATCCGCCTCCCGACTGAACCAAAACCTCGGCGGCCTCGGGCAAATTGTTCGTATAAGGCCCAAAACAAACAGGAACCGTGGCCAAAGCGGGCTCCATTAAATTGTGCCCGCCGATGGGAACCAAGGTTCCTCCCACAAAAGCCGCTCGGGAAAAAGCATAGGACTGCGCCAGCTCACCCATAGTATCCAAAATAATCACCCGTTCGGGAATAGTTTGTATTCCCATCTGGCTTCGAAGGGTGCTGGACACTCCTATTTTTTTCAATTTTTCCTGCACCAGCTGGATATTCTTTAAGTGCCGGGGCGCTAAAAGAATTTTGACATCGGGAGATAATTTTAGCAAATCGGGAACAAGGGGTATCAAAAGATCGTCTTCCCCGGTTCTCACAGACCCGAAAGTGAATAAAATATCTTTTCGAAGCAGGCTCAGCTTTTCCTTGAATTTCTGAACCGCCATGGCATCCGGCGGCGACAGATCGTGCTTCAGTTGGCCTACGATCGAAACTTTTTTTTCCGGTACACCTAATGCCCGCAGTTTTTTCAGATCGTCCATCGTCTGAACAAAACAATGACTAAAACCGTTTAAGGCCGGGGTAAAAAGACTTTTAAACCAGGAGTAAACCGGAAAACTCTTGTCCGATATCCGTCCATTGAGAAGCAAAGTGGGAATTTTGGATTGGGCCGCGAAAAGCAAAATTCGGGGCCAAAACTCGGTTTCAGCGACCAGATAAACTTTTGGTTTAAATGCCTTAAAAGCCCTTTTCACGCAAGGGCCCATATCCAAGGGAGCGAAGAAAACCGCGTCTGCCGTTCCCTTTTCCTGAGCCAGTTTTTTTCCCGTCCGTGAGGTGACCGTCAGAATAATCTGAACTTGAGGTCGAACTTTTCGGAAAGCCTCGCAAAAAGGCGCAATCGCGTTAACCTCGCCCGCCGAGGCGGCATGGAGCCAAATCCGCGGCTCATCGGATAATTTTTTTAGCTCACTGGCGGGATAAAAACCGAACCGTTCATTCAAACCTTCAACGGGATAAAACAAACCTGCTACCCGAAAAATACCATAAATCAAAGTCATTAAGATCCGGTAAAGGCCCACAGCCATCCAGTTGGATAAGGAATAGTTCATAGATTTTTGATTTCGTCACTTTTTATTGAGCTTCGGGTGTAACCGGCTCTGGCATCGCCGCTTCAGGTGTCATCGTCACAGGAGTAACTGCCTCACTGGATACCTTTTTAAACGTCAGGCTCATTTCATCCCACTGAAAGGTTCCGTTGTCTGTCACAATTCCCGTTTGTCCCTGAACATCATGAAAAACTGGCATCACAAAGGGATTATTGTTTCCGTACCAGCCCTGATATTGCAGGACTGTTTTGATCTTGGACCCATCCCATATATCAAACTCCCACTGGCAAACCCCCAACTGGGCGTCGCAGGCAATATCATACCCGAAGCAAACAGTCCCACCTTTTTTAATCTCTCCAAAAATGAAATCATCCGCTAGACCGGTAAAAATTTTACTGTCTAAAAGATGGCTGTCTTGATCAAAAATTAAAACTATAGACGAGGAATCCGAACGGGCGATGACCAGAAGTTGATGATCACCATCGCCGAGCAGATCAACCCAGTAAGGCAAAAGGATTTTCACTTTAAAATCCGAGGGAACCGCCATTTGAATCAGCTCGGGTAAATGATCGAAATATTTCTGGCTTCCATCCGGCGCCCATAAAACCACGGTACCGGTCATCACACCGTCTTTAAACTCGATCTCACGGCATTCCGTACCGTCTGGCCGGTAATATTTCCAAACACCTTCTTTTTGAGAAGCCGTGTAATCGCCCTCGCTTTCCGAATGGCCGTCGGTGTATCTATAAATCCAATGGCCTTCTTTGACGGTCGGCACAACCGTTTCAGTGGGAACGGGCGTGGAATCGCCTACTAATGCCGTCTTGCCCTGGGCATCGGGCGTACCGATAACCTCTTCCACCCTTTGACCTTCCGGCTGACCCAAAGGCACCCATAGTTTTTCGGTTGCCTGAAGCAGGCCCTGAGTGAAGAAAAAAGTAAGAATCAAAAATAAATATTTCATGATTATCCTATTTAAAATCGCTGTTCCGCCGCTACCGTAACCCGGTCTAATTCTTCTTGAATCTGCTGAAGATATTCGGACCCGCCATGCCGGGGAACCCGGATGGGGTTGCCATAGACAAAAACCGCCCGACTGAAGGGTTTAGGAATAATGAATTTGTCCCAGCTTTTTAACCGCCAGCAATGCTCCGCCGCGAAAGCGAAGGGAACCACCGGACAACCTGTCATTCGCGCCAAATTTACCACGCCCATTTTAATTTCGCGCCGGGGACCCCGGGGACCATCTGGTGTGATAGCGCAGCGATGACCCCCTTTTAAATGACTGATTAATTCGCTTAACGCTTCCCGTCCGCCCCGGGAACTGGAACCCCGGACAGGAACATAGCCGAAAAAGTGGGCGATTCTAGAAATCAACTCGCCATCCCGGCTGGCCGAGATCATGACACGCACATCCTGATCCCGATGGTACCAGACGCTCATTAAAATGGTCTCGTGCCACAAGGGCCAAAGGGGCGCTTCCGTTTGACGGGCTCGGGGTCCCCATTGAGTCAGGCCCTCTTCTTTAATACGGAGGGTTAACCCCAATAAATGAATAAGCGGAGTGGCGATTAAAATAATAACCCAATCTAAAAAACCGGGCTGGTGGGTCTGGGTTTTCATGGCATTCTCAAGAGCTTAAAGATTTCATCAGCGGCTTTCCGGGAAGCTTGGGCAGAACCGGCAAGTTGTTTTTGTATGACGGAGAACCCACTGATTTGAGTTTTTCGGACTTTGGGATTTTCCATCATATTCAACGTTTCTTTCAGTAGGGCTTCCGGCGTGGCTTTTTCCTGAAGCAGTTCAGTGACCAGCACTTTTTTCGCCAAAATATTAACTAACGACACATAGGGGATTTTTAAAAACCGTTTGGCCAAAAAAGCGGATAGGGACGAGACTTTATAAACCACTGTCATGGGGGTTTTCAACATCGCCGTTTCCAAAGTGCTGGTGCCCGATTTGACCCAGGCCAGATCGCAGATATTTCTTAAATCATAAGCCGGCGCTTCGACAAAAAAGAAAGAATCCTCCGGACCCAAGCCCCTGTAATCATCCAGGCTTAAACTGGCCGGCCGGGGAACGATAAAACCCGCGTCCGGATATTTTTGACGCAGCAGCCGGGAGGCTTCCACGCAAATAGGCCATATTTTTTCAATCTCCCCTTTACGGCTTCCCGGCATGACACAGACTAGGGGGAATTTTTCGCCTTCGATTCCGTACTTTTTCATCGCTTTGAGCCGGGACATTTTTTTGAAATTTATTTCTTCCAGCAGGGGGTTTCCCACATAGACCGCGGGAACCTTTTCTTTCAGGAAAAATTTTTCCTCAAAGGGCAGAATGACGAGAAGCTTTCGAACCACCTGACGGATTAGAGTGATGCGGCTTTTGTGCCAGGCCCAAACCTGCGGCGCCACGTAATAGCAGACCGGAATACCCAGCGACTTGGCCTTTTGAGCCAATCTTAAATTGAATCCCGGGTAATCCACCAAAAACAAAAGGTCGGGCTTTTCCTGTTCCAACCACTGAACGCATTGGTCAAACCGTTTTTTAATCCAGGGATAATGTTTTAAAACTTCCCAAAAACCGATCAAAGCCTGCTTTGTCAGGTCTTCGCGGACTTCCATGCCAGCTTCGGCCATCTGGGGGCCGCCCATGCCGAAAATTTTTATTTTTTTATTTTTAAGCTTAAGTTGGCGAATAACGCCGGCGGCGTGTGTATCGCCGGATACTTCGCCCGCGACCATCAGGATGGAATAACGTTGAATGGATGGCATTGGTTTCCTGGAAGACACTAAAAATCTGAATCCGCAGGTAAAAGCGGCACTCGAAAGTTGATATAACCCAAAACCGCGAAGCCCGTATCCCAGCGTTCGTAACCGATATTGAACGCCATCGGCAATCCATCAATCAGAGTGTTAAAAAGGATCGGGTTTGATTCATAAGGGTTGTTTGGATCGGTGGAAAAAGGTTTCCATATTTCAAATTTCCAATTGCGGTCCCAAAAACGGGTGTTAAAGCCGAGATAAACAAGATGAGTCGGATATTCGATGTTAGCCTGGGCTAACCCGGGACCAAAAAAGGGCAGAAGCGACCCATAGTTCATGGTAAACACCTGGCTCGACAAATCATGAAGGCCGTAAATATAACCTAAGTGAACCGCCGTATCTTTCGACACCTTTTTACTCATAACGGTATATAAACCGCCGATGACGTTGCTCGCGACCTGAAGCGCCTGGGAACTGCTGGAAGTGCCTGTGGAAGTTCCTCCGACAGTGACACTGGCGCTCGTGGTGGCTGAATTGCCCGAACCCACCTGAGCCTGAAGAGACATAATTAGTCCGCTGGCAAAACCGGGCCTGTCGCCATTATCGTCCATCCACGCGTACTTCAAGTCACTCGTCAGGAGCACCAAATTGATCTGATTAAGCGAATCGAACCCGTTCGCTCGGCTATAGTCCTGTGAAATAATACTTCCGATGAAATAGGTAAAATCAATATCCCAGTTAAAACCATCCCAATGATCCCTGGCGTTGGAATAAGCCGTCGGCAGCAACACCAGGGACGCGCGGGAAATAACCGGAGTAGGGCTCCAAGTGGGTGTGGGCGTATCGATGGTTCCTGTCGCGGTCGGGGTAAACGTATTGGTCGGCGTATCCGTGAGCGATCCGGGAGTCAAGGTATCGGTCGTGGTCGCGTAAGGGTTGTAAGTCGGTGTGGGGGTAGGAGTATAGGTAGGTATCATCGGATCCCAGGTGGGCGTATCCGTCGGCCCGGCGGTAGCATTTGAGTCACTAAACCCGCCAAATTGATTGCTGCCCGATCCGGGCGCGATAAACTGCGCCTGGGCGCTGGACGCCAGAAGCAAAAACAGGAACAGCCACTTAACGCAGCAAATAGACTTTAACTTTCTTGCGTCCAAACTGAACCGCCTGTTCATAAGTGTCGAAACATAAATCGATCTTCTTGCCTTTAATTGCCCCGCCTTTATCAGCTGCGATGGCGAATCCGTAGCCTTCCACATAAAGAAGGGTTTTCAACTTAATCACGCGGGGGTCCACCGCCACCACGCCGTAACCCGCTTTGAGCCCCGAAGCCGTTGTACCCGAGGCGTAAGGCCAGGTATCTTCCGGACCGGGATAATAAGCCGTCGCCTCCAGGGTGATGACTTTTTTAACCAGAGCCCTCTTTTTCAGGGGATAAAGCTTCTGCCGGAGAGATGTTCCTTCTATTACTTTAGCATTCTTTGCGGGAACCAAAACCGTCGATTTCACCACTTTTTCAAAAGCTTCCTGTCCGTTGAGAAAAAAAGATTCTATTTGCTGGTCTTCCAAACCGTCTTTCCCCAGATCAACGTCAATAATCTCACCCACGTTCATAGTGTCCGTGTAATCCGTATGTGTCTCATAGGGAACTACTATTTTAACTTCCTTTACCTTTCGTTCCACAATACCTAAATCAATTTCCATCCCATCGCTCAGGGGTGCGGAATCGGACGGCACCACTATGTCCTGAGGTTTTAATGTGATGCCCTGTTCGCGAAGCGCTTCGCCCACGGTTTGGGCTGAGGTGACAACCTCTAACGGCTCACTCTTGCCGTAAAAAGTGGCGTGACATTGAATTCGATGAAGGTCTTGAACGTAAACCCAGACAATAACCGAACAAATCACCGCCAAAGTGATGCCTATTAAGACGCCCCAAAGGGCCTTTTGATTTGAATGATGGGGAATCTTTATCAACTAATCATAACCGATCAAGAAAAGAGTGCCAGACGGTTCAAGTCGATGAACCGCCCGCTCAGTAGTAATATTCGCCCAGTTCGTCAAATTGTTGTCTGGGATCGTTCCACTGATAAATCGTAAGCGTTTTCCGAAAGGGCTCGACGAAATCCGTATTGATGAATCCATATTTCTCATGCAGTTTAGCCTTCAGATCCACCGGATAGGATTCTTCGCTCAAATCAAGGATTTCAATCATTCCATCGTTAGAAATATCGCGGTAAGCGGTTTCACCCGCGAGAGAACTGGTCCATGTCAATTTTTCACAAATATAATCTTCTTTTCGAATTTTTTCCGGATTATCAAAAAGAGTTTGTGAAATAGAGGCCACAGCTGTCTGGTTTAAGCCATAAATCGTTTTTCGAACTTGGCTTCCCCCTCCGTAGTAGCCGATATCAAAAAAAACAGCCGAGTCGTTTTCGGTTTGATCCAGCGAAAGGATTTCCGCGCTTTTCCGATAACCTTGTCCATGGAAGAATTGAAAATACTTTTGGCCGATCTTCATGTAAATGTCCGAACTGCAATGAAGGGGATTCAATTCATCAAAATACTCAGCGGTAATAAAAACCGATTCTTCCCCTGAGGCGAATTCAACGGGGGTTCGGTAAAGTTCCATCAGGTCAACGGTGACGCCATCCGAAGCGACCGTTTGGGCCGGAATGCCGAAAGACTCCGCTTCTTCGAGTTTCAAGGATTTCTTGGCCAATTCGGGCGGTCGTAACGAAGGAACCAGTAAATTTCTTCTCTTGGAATAAACGCTCGTGGCGGCTTCTTTTACCAGATTACTTAGTTTCGCGTTATGTTGATTGACCCACTGTTGGCCGATTTCTTGAGCATCCTGCCACTCTTGATCCGAAATAGCGCCTGAGACGCAGGGAATAAAAATCAAAGCCATGGTTAAAAAAACGGCTGTCTTGTTCATGGAATCTCCTCTAGAAAATTGAGGCTCAGTTTAACACAGAAATTTTGCCCAAAGAAAAAACCGTTTTGAACCAAAAACCTGTTAAGACTGAATGAAATTAAGCAAAAGCGCCTTACCCGATTCGGTCAAAATCGATTCCGGATGAAATTGCACGCCTTCTACCGCCAAACTTTGATGGCGTAATCCCATAATTTCCCCGTCTTCACTCTCAGCCGTAATAATGAGTTCCAATGGAAGGGTTTCTTTTTTGACCACCAGCGAATGGTAACGGGTGGCTTTAAAGGGGTTTGGGAGACCTTTGAAAACGCCCAGACCGTCATGGGAAATCATGCTGGTTTTGCCGTGCATCAGGTTTTTGGCTCTTACTACTTCCCCTCCAAAAGCGTAGCCGATGCTTTGATGCCCCAGGCAAACGCCCAATAGGGGAATTTTCCCGGCTAATTGTTGAATCACGTCCACCGAAATACCCGCCTCTTTGGGCGAACAGGGCCCCGGCGAAATTAAAATGTGGGTTGGATTTTTTTCAATAATCTGATCCACCGTGATTTCATCATTGCGGACCACGTCAATTTTCGCGCCCAGCTCTCCCAAATATTGAACAATGTTGTAAGTAAACGAATCGTAGTTATCGATGACTAATATCATGACAATCCCCCTAACGCGCGTTCTTGATAAGTTCGGCCTGATGAACCGCCATCAAAACCGCCCGGGCCTTGTTGCAGCATTCTATATATTCGTTGGCTGGTATCGAATCAGCTACTAAACCCGCCCCCGCCTGTACATAGGCGGTTGTTTTTTTGCCCGTTCTCTTTAAAACCGCTGTACGGATGGTGATCGCCGAATCCATATTTCCGTCAAACCCAAAGGCCACGACTGCCCCGCCGTAAGCGCCCCGGTGGGAAGGTTCTAGTTCTTCAATAATTTCCATAGCCCTAATCTTTGGCGCTCCCGATAGGGTCCCTGCTGGAAAGCAGGATTGAAAAGCGTCATAGGCATTTTTATTTAATTTCAATCGTCCGGTCACATCCGACACGATGTGCATAATGTGCGAGTAGCGTTCCACCCGCTTAAACTGATTAACCTTGACGGTCCCATAGTCGCAAACCCGGCCCAAATCGTTTCGGGCTAAATCCACCAGCATCACATGCTCGGCCAGTTCTTTTTCATCTTTTAAAAGATCCTCTTCCAGTTTCATATCCGCTTCATAATCTTTGCCTCTGGGGCGGCTGCCCGCGATAGGTCTGGTTTCCACGAATCCATTTTGAACCTTGATCATCATTTCGGGAGAGGAGCCGACTAAATCCACTTCCCCGGTCTTTAAAAGGTACATATAAGGGGAAGGATTTAACCGCCTCAGCACCCGGTACAGAGTCACCGCGTCCAGATTGACTTCTTTTTCAAACCGCAGGGAACCCACTACCTGAATAATGTCACCCGAGCGGATATATTCTTTCGATCTATCGACCATTTGCTCGTAACCCAAAGCGGTCAAATTCGCTTTAAAACCAAAAAGTTCGTCGTTGGCCGGTACCGGACTTGTCATCACCGGAACTTCCGCCACATCCTTCAGGGGTTTTTCCAAAGTCTGGATCAGCGTCTCCAGTTTTTTTATGGTTTCTTCATATACTTTTTTCAAATCGGTTTTGGAATCCACCGGCACATTCACGATTACCCGCATGGTGCGTTTCAAATGGTCAAACAAAACCAGGTGGTCGGTCATCATTAAATAAAGATCGGGTAAAGTTAAAAGGTCCGGTCTTCCCGAAGGCAGTTTTTCAAAATACCGCACCGCGTCATAACCCACAAACCCGACCAGACCGCCAAGGAAACCGGTCGTTCCTTCCAGAGGAGCCTGGCGGATGCCTGCCACTTTTTCTTGAATGGTTTGAAGGGGGTTGGTTGTTTTTAAAACAGTTTTGCGTTTTCCTTCTTTGAGGGTCAAGACGCCGTTTTTGGCTTCATAAACGCTGGAAGGTTCCAAACCCACGATGGAATAGCGGGCCACCAGTTCATGCTTTTCGACGCTTTCCAGCAGAAAACCATGCGCGCCTTTGGCCAACTTGAGGTAAACCGAAAGAGGCGTTTCCAGATCGGACTGGAAAGCCAAAGACACCGGAATGCGGTTATATTGACGGCTTAATTGGGCAAAAGATTCAAAAGATGGAACAACTAGGGAAGAAACTGGGGTTTTCATGAAAATCTCCTTTTTACAATGAATTTGAACGACAGCTACCGCAACTCCGGACGCTTAACGCCAAGAGGAGCAACGCCAACGATTCAAATCCACGCTCAAAGAAGTTTTCATTTGTGGCCGTAAACCTTTTCAGGGTCAAACACCTGGACTCCCACATCCTTCCAGTTATCGCCCGATAATTCGTTAAAAAAACAGGACCTTTTGCCTGTGTGACAGGCCGCCCCGCCGACTTGTTCTATTTTTACCAGAACCACGTCCTGATCGCAATCGGTATAAATGGCCTTCACTTTCTGCACATTTCCCGATTCCTCGCCTTTTTTCCAAAGTTTTTTACGGCTCCGGCTCCAATAGGTGACGTTGCCGGTCTCAAGGGTGTGTTGCAGGGACTCTTTATTGGCGAAAGCGAACATCAGCACTTCGCCGGTTTTCTCATCCTGGGCAATGAGCGGAATGAGCCCGTCTTCTTGAAATTTTAAAGTGTCGATCCAGCCCATAAACGCCTCCGAAAAAGATTCGACTCGGAATTTAGTATTTTCACCCTCAAAAAACAAGACGATCAATCAACAACAATATACCTTTTATTTGTAATACATAACACCAAGACCATTCTCAGAAACATATCCCACATAGATTTTTCCCGACTCCATCGAAAAGAACTTTAAGCTCGATTGTTTCGGGACAAACCCCGGGTCACCTACGGTTACCCAAGAACCTGCATCCAACTTTAGTACCGTCGACTCGCTACCCCACAAATTGTTAGCGTAATTACCACCGCCATAAATAACATAAGGAGCGGTCTCAGACTCGCAAAGCATTACATCCCTTATGTTTTTCGAAGAATTAAGAGTCCCTCCTGCGGACTTCCAATTCCCATCATCAAGTTTATTGACTGTCAGCGTGGAATTGTTTGTCAGATCCACATAGGCTAAATAAGGAATTTTTTCCAAAACATCAAAAGACTTTCCCATCCCCACACTCGCAGAATCGATGGATGGGCCAACATCAACCCAATTAGATCCCTCATACTTCATTAGACGAGTTTGAATCTTGCCATCATTTACAGGAACCGCCGCCTTGGGTTGATTGGAAGACTTACTTGTCTCCGGTTGATTACGACTCGAAGGATGATCTGTATCGCAAAATGTCACATAAGGCTTTCCATCAACCACGCTCATGGAAATTCCCCCTGCCTCGTGAGAAGTGTCAATAACAGGGCCGCCCAGTTGTACCCACTTATCCTGCTCATACTTGCTCACCAAAAATTCCCATCTTTCCCTACCAGTATCGCAGTTATAGTTCCATGTGTAAGTGCTACAAGTGACATACGGAACACCGTCACTAACGCAAAACGCAAAAGACGAATTACCTATGTATTCTTTGCTCAAAAGACCGCTGCCGACCATAATCCAGCTTGAACCAGCGAGTTTCATCACTGTCATATAAGTCGGCGGATGGGCAGGACAACCTCCCTCATTTTGATTCCTATCACAATAGGCAATAGCAACATAAAGGACACCCTTCTCCACAAAGGTCGATATTCTTTCCGCGTCTGGCTCAAAATTCAGCTCACCTAAAGCAGACCAATCTTTCCCATCATCGACTAAGACTTTGACCGCGCCCCCAATTGCCCGTTTACCTCCGCTTTGATCCTCTTTATCGATGAAAGCGGCTCCGGGATTGCCTTGGTAAATGAAAAAATGTGCATCCCCTATGTAATCGCGCATTAATTCAGTCGTAGAAAAATAAGGCCTGCCCCAACATTTCCATTTATTTGGCATGTTTTCGTTTTCCATCTCCCAAATAAAATCAAGACCTTCTGTGATCAACGCCTTTCGCGGATAAGCTTCCTCTTCTTTAAATTCACCGCCAGACTGTTCGCAAATTTCTTTCGCCTTGTTCATCTGAGCGTCATATGTAGCTTTGATAGATCTGAAAACCTCAGTAAAAACCGATGCGGGAGCATTGTTAACTTCATCGTTTTTCAAAACAAAATCGTAGGCAGCAAACGCAAAATCACCATGTGAGTTTTCGTCATCGTCGAAATAACTAACTGGATAAGTCCTTATTACTTTTTGATATATGCCAAGCGCTTCTTTAACTTGATCGTCATCCAAATATTCATTCGCCAATTTCATCCAAAAATCTGCGGCGGAATTCTCATTAATCGCAAACCGATCTAACCACAAACCCTCCTTAAAAAAATCGGCGTGAGACGCAGCCAACCCAGTTAACGCATCAAACAATCGATTCGCGACCCGATTTCCATAGGTCCCGCAAAAATACTCTTCACCTTCCGAGTCGTCGCATATCGCCTTTTCGTTCCCATACTTCTTAAGTAACTCGTGAGCTAAAAGGATCTCTTTTTTATAATCTTTCTTTGCCGCGGCATCTTCTAATTGTTCAGATAGTTTGGCGGCGTCTTTTTGACTTTTTGTTTTTTCAAAGGCATCTTCTTGAGAAAAGGAAACGGGCGGGGTAAAGAAAAAGAAGAAACCTAACGCTACAAACAAAATTAAAAAACAATTTCTCAAAGAAGGCGCTTTTTTCACTTTCACCTCCGTCATTAAGTAAAGAATTGCTTAAGCCCGCGGAAAAGCCGGTCTTTGCTGTAGAAACCAAACGCGCCAAGGACAAAACCGAAAAAAATCCAAAAGGCTGTGCCATAAAGGTTGCCCATCCAATTACCGACCCAAATCACTCCTAAAAGCATCAAATGGGTGACATAAACCACCACCAAAATTAAAGCCACATAAGAAAGTATTTTTTTCCAGGTTTTGGTTTCGACTTTGATGCGTTCGTGCCAGTGGTTAAAAGTAAAAAAATAGATGATTCCTAAAAATAACCCCGTCACCACAAAAGCCGTCAGACCGAGTCCATTAAGCCAAGGGCGGTTATTAAAGGCGATGGACCAAACCCAAAGCACAAGCCAAAAAAGAGAAAGTATAAATAATAAATTGAAAAATATTCTCTTATTCAAACGTTTCTCCCAAGATCAATCCGCCGTTGTGATTAATACATCATAAAAGCGGGTTGTAGCATTAAACCGCAAAGTGGCGTGATAGGGATGGCCCTTGGCCCATAATTTTTGAAGTTCGGGCGATTCTTTCGCCAACCCCGTAATAAAAAAATCCAATTGTTTTTGCGCGAAGGTTTTTACTTTATCGGGCGTCTTTTCCGCTTCGGTCGCGGTTCTAAAATAAGTATTGAGGTTGTTTTGAAGAACTTTTTGAAGCTGCTGAATCAGAGTGTCATTGAGGCTCATAAGCGCACCGGAATATTTTTAGTTTTAAGGTACTCCTTAGCCTGTTTCACCGAATATTCCCGATAGTGAAAAATGGAAGCGGCCAGAACAGCGTCGGCTTTGCCTTGCGTTATACCATCGGCCAGGTGTTCCAGTGTGCCAACCCCGCCGGAAGCGATCACCGGTACATTCACCGATTCGGAAATCGCCCGTGTCAATTCCAGGTCATATCCGTTTTTCATGCCGTCCTGATCCATGCTGGTCAAAAGAATTTCTCCCGCTCCCAACTGAACGCCTTCTTTAGCCCATTCTACCGCGTCTTTTCCCGTCGCGGTTCGGCCCCCATGGGTATAAACTTCCCAGCCTTTTAACGGGTTTTTCGGGTCTTTTCGTTTGGCGTCGATTGCCAAAACAATACACTGGGCTCCGAATTTTTCCGCGCCATCCTGGAGTAATTGGGGATTTTCCACCGCGCGGGTATTGAGGGAAACCTTGTCCGCGCCGGATTTTAACAAAGACCGAATATCTTCGGTATTTCGGATACCGCCCCCAACGGTCAGCGGCATGAAAACCGCTTCGGCGGTACGGCGGACCACATCCAGTAATATTCCCCGTTTTTCATAAGACGCCGTGATATCGAGGAAAACCAGTTCGTCCGCGCCTTCGGCGTCATATTGTTTGGCGATTTCTACCGGATCTCCCGCGTCGCGCAGGTTTTCAAAGCGCACACCTTTTACCACCCGGCCTTCTTTCACATCCAGGCAAGGGATAACACGCTTGGCGAGCATTACTTCTTCTTTCGGCGGGTTTTAGTGGGCGCTACCGGTTCTTTAACTAATTTAATGGCGAGTTTCAGGTCAATTTTTCCGGTGTAAAGGGCTTTACCAATAATGACCGAAGTGATGCCGTACTTTTCTAATTTCTTGGCATGTTCAATATCTTTATAGCCGGAAATACCGCCCGAGATAATGACCGGAATATCCACCTTCTGGGCCAGCTCTTTAGTACTTTTAAAATTAGGCCCTTCCATCATTCCATCCCGTTGAATGTCGGTAAAAATAATCGCGGATACTCCCAAATCTTCCATTTCTTTCGCCAGGTCAACCGCGTTCACCTTGGTAACCTGCTTCCACCCCTTGATCGCCACCATGCCTTTTTTAGCATCAATACCGGCGATGATGCATTTGCCATATTCTTTCACCGCTTCTTTGACAAACTCTTTGTTTTGCACCGCTGAAGTTCCCAAAATAACCGAACTGACGCCGGTGTTGATGACCTTTTCGATCGTTTTCAAATCACGAATACCGCCGCCCATTTGAACTTTGAAGTCGGTGGCTTTGATGATTTCTTTGACGTAATCGAGATTGGAGAGTTTGCCCGAAAAAGCACCATCGAGATCGATCACATGCAGGCGTTTCGCGCCCTTGAGTTTCCAAAGTTTCGCTACCGAAACCGGCTCCTGGGAATAAACCGTCTCATCCCTTAAATCGCCCTGCACCAACCGGACCGCGCGGCCTTTTCGGATATCAATCGCTGGAATAACGTACATAAAAACCCCTTAATAAGTTCAAACCATAAAAACACCCGGTGAGTGAAAAAATTGGAATTGGGTTAAGCGTTCTTCGCCGGATGGTTAATTATTAACTAAATCCTTAAAATTCTCATAAATTTTCAGTCCCACCCCTTGGCTTTTTTCAGGGTGAAACTGTGTTCCAAAAACATTTTTCTCCCAAACCATACTGGTGA
>Ga0302155_10000713_pt1 | contig 25321 bp, 23 predicted proteins | sample I_Bog_N3_1_FD_193508 | JGI IMG/M metagenome (GOLD analysis project Ga0302155, IMG submission 193508) | Peat permafrost microbial communities from Stordalen Mire near Abisko, Sweden - I_Bog_N3_1 | ecosystem: Environmental > Terrestrial > Soil > Wetlands > Peat | place: Sweden: Abisko, Stordalen...
CTTGCGTGACCGTTATCCGCATCAGTTCAGCGGCGGCCAGCGGCAGCGCATCGGCATTGCCCGTGCGCTCGCGGTACAGCCACAGATGTTGGTGTGCGACGAAGCAGTGGCGGCGCTGGATGTGTCAATTCAAGCGCAAATCCTAAACCTCTTCGCCGATCTGCGCGAACAGCTTGGCCTGACCTATCTGTTCATCAGCCATGATTTGGGCGTGGTCGAGCATGTCAGTGATCGGGTGGTCATCATGTATCTGGGACGGGTGGTCGAGAGTGCGCCGGTGGCGCAATTGTTCGGTCGCGCCAATCACCCTTATACCCAGGCGCTGCTGGCCGAAGTCCCGCGAATGCAGGTACGTAACAAAGCCTTTGCCGCCATCAAGGGAGAAATTCCAAGTCCGCTCAATCCTCCCGGTGGCTGCCATTTTCACCCACGTTGCCCGCATGCAAGTGCGCGTTGTAGCGAGCAAGTTCCGCTGCTCAGAGAAGTCGCTCCCGGCCACTTGAGTGCCTGTCATTTGAATGACAAATAATGTCGCTATCATTAAATAACCAACCGAGAAAGATGAAGATGAATAAAAGCCTGCTTTCCAGTTTGCTCGCCATGGCCTTGCTCAGTAGTGTCAGCGTTCAAGCGCAGACGCTCAACATCGCCTTCGCCGACCCCTTGTCTTCGCTTGACCCGCAGCTCAATAACCACGCTGGCGATCGCTCGGCGGATTTGCATTTCTGGGACTTGCTGGTAGAAAACAATTACAACAAGTTGCAACCGGGCCTGGCCTTGAGCTGGAAAAACATCGACGCCAAGACCTGGGAATTCAAGTTGCGCCCTAACGTCAAGTGGCAAGACGGCAAGCCCTTCACAGCCGAAGACGTGATCTTCTCTTACCAGCGCGCACGCAATGTGCCGGGCAGCGTGGCGACCTTTGCCGGTTATTTGCGCACGGTCGAATCGGTCAGCGCCAAGGACCCGTTGACGTTGGTGATCAAGACCAATATTCCTAATCCCGATCTGCCGCTCAATCTGGCATCGGTGCATATCGTCAGCAAGCACATTGGTGAAAAAGCCACGACCGAAAATTACAATAGCGGCGCGGCCATGGTCGGCAGCGGTCCCTATAAATGGGTTTCCTATATTCCTGGCGACCGTATCGTCATGGAGCGCAACAACGACTATTGGGGCAGCAAGCAGATCTGGGAAAAGGTTAACTACCGTTACATCAACAACGCTGCTGCACGTACTGCTGCCTTGTTGTCGGGCGATGTCGACGTGATCGACAAGGTTTCGGTATCGGATCTGGCCAGACTTAAGCAATCGCCCAACGTCAAGGTCTTCCCTTACAACGGTCTGCGCGTACTGTTGCTGCAACCGACTTTCCGCGAGGGCCCCAGCCCTTACATCACCGACAACAACGGCAAGCCGCTCGACAAGAATCCACTGCTGGACGCACGCGTGCGCCGTGCCTTGTCGCTGGCGATCAATCGTAAGGCTTTGATCGATCGTATTTTGCAAGGTGCGGCTACCGAAGCAAATCAATGGATGCCAGCCGGTACCTATGGCTACAATCCCGATATCAAAAACATCCCCAACGACGTCAATCAAGCCAAGAAATTGCTGGCAGAAGCCGGTTTTCCACAAGGTTTCAAGCTGACTATCCACGTGCCTAATGACCGCTATCCGCAAGCTCCAGAAACCATGCAAGCTGTGGCGCAGTTCTGGACCCGCATTGGCGTGAAGACCCAGGTCGAAGTGTTGCCTTGGGCATCCTATGCTGCGCGTGCCAATAAAAATGAGTTTGCCGTGAGCGTCTTGGCATGGGGCAACGGTACCGGTGAAGCCAGCTATGCATTGGTCAATGTGCTGGCGACGGTGGATGCCAAGACCGGTTTGGGTGCTTCGAACTGGAACCACTACAGCAATCCGGCCATCGATCGTGCGCTCACCGAGTCGACCGAAGAGTTTGATACCGCCAAGCGTGAAGCCATACTGCGCAATGCTGCCAAGATCGTCTCTGACGACGCCGGTATCATTCCCCTGTACCATTATCAAAACATCTGGGCGGCCAAGAAGGGGTTGAAGGTGACACCTGCTAGCAGCGACCGTACTACCGCCATGATGGTCACCCAAGACAAGAAATAAGCAGGTAGAAGGAGAAGTCCACGATGAACAAACTCACCATCAGCGTAAATCCTGCCGATGACCTGATTGACGTGCCGCGTCAGATTCTGGTCAGCGGCGCGGCGCCGGGAGAGCTGATCCTGGTCGCCAGTCAAACCGAGCGCGCCGGGGTCATCTGGCGCAGCAGCGCGCATTTTGTTGCCGACGCTAACGGCCATGTTGACTTGTCACTGGCACCAGCGGTGTCTGGCGACTACAGCGGCATTTCGGCCATGGGCTTGTTGTGGGCGCAATGTCCGGATCAGCAGGGCCAGCGCGCGCTGTTTCATGACGACGTCCGCCAGCCTCTGACGACAACCTTGGCAGCACACCCGGTGACAGTCGCAGGAAACGCCGCAGAGCCGGTAACGGCGCAATTGGTGCAGCGTCTGTGCGGCACCGGCGTGAGTCGCCGTGAGATCCGCGAAGATGGCCTGGTCGGCACTTTGTTTTTGCCGGCTGGCGCTGGTCCGCATCCAGCTGTGATGATACTCAACGGCTCCGGCGGCGGCATCAATGAACCGCGTGCAGCCTTGTATGCCTCACATGGCTATGCAGCATTTGCGCTGGCATATTTCAAAGCGCCGGGCTTGTCGGACTACATTTCCAATACTCCGCTAGAGTATTTTGAAAGCGGACTCGACTGGCTGCGCGCCAACATCAAGCCGCGTAACGAGTTTGTCGCCGTTGCCGGCCAGTCGCGCGGCGGCGAGCTGGCGCTCTTGCTGGGAGCGACGTTTCCCGACAAGGTCTCGGCGGTGCTGGCCTATGTACCCAGTGCGCTGGTACACAGTGGTCAGAATGCGGCCGATCCTGCGGTGGGACGAGAAGGGCCGACCTGGTTGCTCAACGGCGAACCGCTGGTCCATCAATGGCAAGAAAATCGCTACGCCAGTTGGGCACCTTTTGATGAAGGTGCAGCGCCGCACCGGCATGCGCGCGCCATGCTGACGGCCTTGAATGACCACGAAGCAGTCGCACGAGCCAGAATCCATGTTGAAAAAATTCAAGCACCAGTGTTGCTGTTCTCCGGTTCCGACGATGCCTCCTGGCCATCCAGTATCTACTGTCGCATGATCATCGACAAACTGGCCGAAGTCGGACATCCCTATCTGTACGAGTGGTTCAACTATCAGGACGCAGGCCATACCATCCTGTTTCCGTACGTGCCAACGACCCAGACCATTTATGCTCACCCGGTCTCTGGCCGCATCAACACTGCTGGCGGAGAACCCTATGCCAACGCGGCCGCCGACCGTCATGCCTGGCAACACGCACAGACATTTTTACAGCATGCCGTGACTGCCTATTGCTCCCGAAAGGAAATATCATGACCGACGCTGTACACGACAGCATCGATATCGTCGATCAACTGGCTGGCTTGTCCGCAGGCAGCAACCTGCACAGCTTGCGCCATCAGCGTGAAAAAGTCGCCCTGGCGACTCAGGGCAGCTATGACACCTTATTTGATCCACAACTGCCAGACATTGGTCTGGACGAACGTTTGCTAGTGGCCTTGTATGCCTGTCGCCTGGCCGGTGCGCAAGACGTCGCGGCACACTATCGTGCGCGTCTGTTGGCGTTGCCGGTTGATGCTGCTCAATTGACGGTGGCCGAAAGCGGCACGCCGGAGCAATTGCCGCTCGGCCGTCTGCGCACCATGCTGATGTTTACCAAGGCCCTCACCGAGCGCCCGGTCGAAGGTGATAAGGCCGCTTTACATACCTTGCCTGCTGCCGGTATCAGTACTCCGGCCGTGGTGGCCTTGTCGCAATTGATCGCTTTCATTTCCTATCAGATCCGCGTCGTTGCCGGGCTCAAAGCCATGCACATTCATCCAGAAGAACAGACATGAGTGACATCATTGAATCCCACGGTTTTACCAATGCCACGCTGGACTGGGATGCCTGGCTCGACATCATCGATCTACAACAGGCCAGCGAAGACCAGATCAAGGTACTCGAAGAGAGCAATCCCAAGGCCAAGACCTCCGACTATTACCTGTTTCTGGCGCACCAGCCGGAGATCCTGCGGCAGCGCTCGGCGGCTTTCAACGCCATCATGTACGCACCGGGCGGCATGTCACGTGCTGAACGTGAGCTCGGTTCGCTGGTGGTCTCGCGCATCAATGGCTGCGTCTATTGCGCCTCGGTGCATGCGCAGCGTTTTGAACAGCTGGCCAAGCGCAACGACGTCGTGCAGCAGGTGTTTGATGACCCCTACAGCGCCGGCACTGATGCCCGCGAAAAGGCCATCACGCAGTTTTCAATTGCGCTGACGCAAACGCCCGACGAAATCAACGCCGCCGACATTAACGCCTTGAGAGAGGTCGGTCTCAATGAGCAGGAAATTCTCGATCTGATTCACTCAGTGGCCATTTTTGCTTGGGCCAATCGCTTGATGCTCAACCTTGGCGAACCGGTTTTTCCGACTGTTGCCTGACGTACGTAGACGGAGATCAGCATGTTATTACCCGAACATTTGGCTTATGCCGAAACCCATGAGTGGATTCTGCAGGAAGCGGATGGCACGCTCACCATCGGCATTACCGATTTCGGTCAGGACCAACTGGGACCGTTGGTTTATGTGCAGACGCCGGCGCTGGGCAGCACCTTGCGCCAAGGCGCGGACGCCGGCGTAGTTGAATCCAACAAGACCGCTTCGGACGTGCATGCGCCGGTTGACGGCGAGGTCATCGCCGTCAATGCAGCATTGATCGATACGCCCGATGCGATTAACGGCGCGCCCTATGCGCAGTGGATTTTCAAATTGCGTCCAGCCGCGCCGTTTGTCGCTTCTGATTTTCTGGATGCCGCTGCTTATGCGAAGCTGATTGGCTGAGACTACGATGTGTTTTTGCTGGTGTTCTCCTTTTCGTGAAAGCCTTGTTGCACGATGAGGCTCGGCGCTGCGTTGATAACTGCAATGACGATGACAATAGGTGAGTGACGAGGCAGGCAAGCGGCAAAGGAAGAGGGTTTTGCTTGTTTATTGAAAGCGAGATTTCTTCATGTTGAGAATATTTCCGTTTTTAACGACATCATTTTCTTCTTATGCCACTTCATCACATTCCCCATCATGGCAACTTCATTCGAATGTTGGAAAACCCCTCGTCGTCGCGCTCAGAAGAGGTCAGAAGTAAGATCAGCGCCAGTATATGTTCTGTTGGCTCCAGCGTACGAGTGCCAACGACAGGTCTGTCTTCGAAATTCCAGCAACACCAGCAAGCCCAACCTGATGAAGCCCAACGACAGCCTCCGGATGGCAAGACTGATGAGCCCACATTGCCTACTGCCGAGGAGGTATTGCCCGCCTCTGTCGAAGACGCTTCTCACGCTCAGAGGCCCAACATCGTGGAAATTCTAGGCGATTATTTGAGGAACGAGGCGCGCCAGGATGACACCTTCAAACAGGATTTGGATAACGACGAGCGCCGTATTGCCTTACTGAGGACCAAAGCACGCATTGTCTTGCATTCGGATGGTTACGAGTCGGACGATTTACATGTCAGTGCCTGGTGCGCAACAGTTGAGTGGCTGTCCAGGAACTTGGTAGTCACAAACTCACCGCCGTCTCTTTACGAAAGTACCAGAGAAGAGATTAGACGGTTGCTGACGCCCTATGCGCAGGCGGCGGCCAGTTTAAACGAGGAGGTCGATATCGTGCTTAATTTTGTCAATGCGTATGAACGCGCTACCGGCGTGAAACTGCCAACCATCAAAATCACCCAAGTATGAACGTTCGCGGCAGGTAGGTCGCGCCGTCAATTCAGTACTTCCAGGTAGGTTTGCAAATGTCTTGAGCTTATCTAAATTATTCTGAGAATCATTTGAAAATATTAGAAAAACGACAATGGCTTTTTAGGCATTGGTGTCTATACTGCCCTGATCTATCGGACCGTAATACAAGCGGGTCCGGCGATACACAAAGTACCGGTGGATTTTCTCGTTGAACAACCTTGACAGGAGGTGATGATGAACAAGACACATGCGCTACTTGATTGCCTGGCCCAACTCAAAGAGGCGCAAAGTTGCGCCGACGCCTTGCTGTCAGACATTGTGGCCGGTGCCGTACGCGCCAATAAAGGTCGTGGTGGTGTGCTTGACCGCGGAACATTGAGAGCGTTTCGTGCCGCCTTGCAGACGGCCAGCAGTCATTCTGATCAAGTTGAGATGATTCTGGCCGAATTCGATAATTTACAAACGGTGATGCCGTTGGGGCATCGACCATACCCGCAGATCGCAAGCGGCGCCTGAGTCAGACTGTGATCATGCAGGCCTGGCTGCAGCCTGGTCATGATGATCATTTATTTTTGTGCTTTTTATTGCGGCTCTTCTGGCAGTTGTAGTGTTGTGCACAGCAATGTTTTTTTGCGGCAATTTCTTGCGGCCGGGAACTCTCCTTACTTTTCTGGTACTTATCCTATATAAAAATTGGCCAATGACGTGTAGGCGTCGTCGGCTGGCACATGGTCTGCATCTTATGCATCCGACTGAGTATGGATAGCAGACATTCCAGATAACGGTAGGGAGACAAATGCTGCCCAGATTTTCCTTTTCCAGAAAATGGTCTAAAGCACTGATCCAGGACGGAGCGGGATTGTCGATCTGTTTCGGGTTGTTGTCGCTGCTGACCTTGTTGGCGATCTGGACGATCACGCTTACGCATGTAAGTAATGAGAAACAGCAGGTGGTGAAGAATTCTGCGGCTCAGAGTCATCGCATGGCAGTTGTTGCCGCCGCCAATCTCAATGACCGGCTTGGCCGGGCGCTGCAGTATGCAGCGATCGGTAGTCAGGTGCTTGACGGCGAGCCTGCCGCTGCGGATTATCTTAGCCGTATGGTCGGTGGCGACACCGCATTTGTCTATGCGGCGGTGTTTGACAGTAGCATGCGCTTGCATTATCGCTCCAGTGATGCACCGGATGAAAGCCAATTGGCGCAGGGGGTGATGCAGGATTTTGGCGCCAACATTGCTGATATGGAGCAGGCGCAGGTCGGTTCGGTACGCTTTGGGATGCGTAGTACCGATGGCTTGTATGTACCGATGCTGGTGATCTTGCGCAGTCCGCTTAGTGGCGCGCGTGGCATTTTTGTCGCTGAACTCGACCTGGGCCGTATTATCAAAGATTACCAACTCGTCGGCGATGGTTACCGTGTGTCTATCGATAGCCAGGACGGTCAGATACAGCATGCAGTGGCGCAGACTAGTACCATTAGTGCCGCCGCTTTGACAACCGGTGCAATTGGTTCAAGCGCTTATCAAGAATTGACGGCTTATCCGTTGGGTGTGCGAGTCACGCGTGACCCGAGCTTGATGTTGACGGAGTTGGCACCAGCGCGGCTGGAGTATGTTCGTTACGCCGTCATCCTTTCCATTGCCGTGATTTCACTGACGCTGGTACTCATTGCGATTTCCTACCATCGCAAGAAACTCTACAAGCGATTGGAAACATCGGAACGCGACAAGATTGGTTTGATTGACCAACTCGAACAAGAAAAAACGCGTGCTTACCATCTCGCCTCTCACGATTATCTGACTGGCATTCCCAATCGCATGTTGTTCAACGAACTGGCGGTAGCGGCCTTGGGGCGGGCGCGGCGGGGCAATAGTTTATATGCGCTGTTCTTCATGGATCTGGATGGTTTCAAACCAATCAATGACACGCTGGGGCATGCTACCGGAGACATGTTGTTGCAGGCAGTAGCGCAGAGATTGCGTGCCAGCTTGCGCGAATACGATCTGGTGGCACGACTAGGCGGGGATGAGTTTGTGGTTCTGCTATCGGATATTGAACATCAGACCCAGATCGCCGAGATTGCCGACAAACTGGTCAAGGTAATCGGCGCGCCTTACCCGAATATCGCTGGTCATGTACTTGGGACGAGTCTGAGCATTGGTATTGCGCTTTTTCCTGAAGATGGCGACAGCGTCGATGAGCTGCTCTCGAAGGCGGATAATGCCATGTACGTCGCCAAGAAAGAGGGCAAAAAAGAGGGGGGTGGCGGCTTCCGTTTTTACGATCCGGGTAACGCTGCGCAACTGGAGTGTCGTCAGCACAGCAGGATTTTTTTGTCGGTCTGAGAAGACAGTTGATTCAGTTGTTTCAAAAAAGCGCGCACCACTGCTGATTTTTCATGCCGTCGGAAGGCCAGCGCAATCGTGCTAGAAATGGTTTTCCCGGCCAATCGGCGGTACACCACGCCCGGCATGGAGATGGTCTGCATTGCCGACGCCGGCACAATCGCCATTCCCTGACCCAATGACACCAAGGTAATGACTGCCACCAGCCCACCCGGACTCGCAATCTGGCGCGGTACGAAGCGGCCGCGTCGACCTACTTCCATGGTGCCTGCAGCTTGTTCCGGGAGGATGAAGTCGGCATCGGCCAGCGCTGCTGAGGGCAGCGTCTCATATTGAGTCAGCGGTGAATCCTGCGCTAATGCTGCAACGAATTCATCGGTTAGCAACGTACTTAGCATGACATCGCTGGGGCAGGCTACAGGTGGACGCAGGAAGGCCAGATCGATGCTGCCGTTGCTGACCTGCTGCGGCAATGGCTCCATGGGCGCTTCCAGCAGCGTGAGTTTGACAAGCGGATGGCTTTGACGAAAGCGGGCAATCTCGGTTTGCAGCAAGCCAGTGTAAGCGGCCGACGCCACGTAGCCAATTTTGATCTTGCCAATTTCGCCGCGTCCGGCCCGCCGGGCGGTTTCTTCTGCGTGCGCGGCTTGTTGCAAGGTGCGTCTGGCTTCTTCAAGAAAGGCTTCGCCGGCACCAGTCAGACTGACTGAGCGTTTGGTGCGCTGGAATAAATGTACGCCCAGAAAACCTTCGATTTCCTGAATCTGTTTGGTCAACGCGGGGGGGGAAATTTCTAGTTGCGCTGCCGCGCGGGAAAAATGCAAGGTCTCGGCCAGCGTGAGGAAATAACGCAAATGACGGAGTTCCATTATTAACCAAATCGAAATTAAATGATGATTTTACTGTAACAGAAATAATTGTATGCAGCCTTACAATGCCCTCCTTGAATCCATCTTGGGGCACTGTATGACGATGATTAAGCGACTAGTCGCGATGGATGCCGACAGCCTGCAACGGCATCGTGAGCGCAGCATTTTGCTGATTTGTTCTGCGGTATGCGCGCTGATCGTACTTGACACCAATATCGTGGCGGTCTCGCTGCCCTCGGTGGCGCGCTCCTTGCACGCTGGTTTCAGCGATATCGAATGGATCGTCAGTGCCTATATGCTGGCCTTTGCCACACTGCTGCTACCGGCCGGCAGTCTGGCGGATCGCTATGGCCGCAAGCGCATGATGTTACTGGGATTAGGATTGTTCAGCCTGGCTTCGCTGGGGTGCGGGTTAGCGTGGTCAATTTCGGCGCTACAGGTGGCGCGCGCGGTCAAAGGCGTTGGTGCGGCCATGTTGCTGACGGCGGCGCTGGCAGTGATCGGCCATGTGTTTCATACCGACAAGGCGCGTACTCAGGCTTGGGCCGTGTGGGGCGCCTGTATGGGCGTATCGATGACAGTGGCGCCTTTGCTGGGCGGTGTAATTACTCAATTACTGGGCTGGCGCTGGATTTTCTTGTTGAATTTGCCGGTTTGCCTGTGCCTGGCCTTAATGGTGCAGCGCCAGGTCAGTGAGTCCGGCGACCCCAGTGCGGCGCGTTTAGATCCGTGGGGCAGCCTATTGCTGAGTAGCGGCCTGGGCTGTCTGATCTGGGCACTGATCAATGCCAGCGCAGCTGGCTGGTACAGTCCGGCAACGCTGCTGCGACTGGGGGCGGCACTGGTCTTGCTGGTCTTGTTCGTCCCGGTTGAGCTGATACAGCAGCGCCCGATGATCGAGTTGCGGCTGTTTCGTCAGGCGCCTTTTAGCGGCGCCGTACTGGCCATGTTCGGCTATGCTGCTGCGGCCCAGGTGATGATGACATTTTTACCCCTATATCTACAAAATGCCTTTTCCTATTCTGCGCTAGCGGCAGGACTGGCGATGCTACCGTTTGCCCTGATGATGATGTTGTTTCCACGGGTTGGTGTGGCGCTGTCACGCAGCTTGCCCCTGCATGGCGTGATGGCCTTGGGCATGGCAATGGTGGCCGCAGGCAACCTGATGGTGGCGCTGGCCGCCTATTGCAGTCAATACTGGCTGGTGTTGATTGGCATGATGGTCACCGGCAGTGGCGCCGGGCTACTCAACGGCAATACCCAAAAGGCCATCATGCTTTGCGTGCCGCGCCAGCGCACTGGCATGGCCTCTGGCATCAGTACGACAACGCGATTTTCCGCCATTGTCTTGGCGGTGGCTTGTCTCGGCTGTGTTCTGACGACGCATACAGGCAGTTATCTGCGGGATGCGATGACGGCGGCGCAACTACCTTTGCCGGATGATTTCGCCGAGGTCGTCAGTCGTGTGGTGGCCGGTGACGGTGCATCAGTATTGTCGGCGCTGGGCAACAGTACACTGGCCTGGCATGCGGCGCAGACCGGTTTCGCTCATGCCTTCGCGCTGTTGATGTTGGCGGCGGCGGCACTGGCAGCGTTGTGCGGAGTCTTGCTGTTTTATCTGATGGGACGGGGCGAGCAGCGCGCATCGCTCGAAGCAATGGTGCGTTAATCGGTTAATTGAAAGGGTACTTGCGATTACCTATCGTCGCTCTTGGTTTTCAAAAGTCTGGACATGGAAAAACGGCCTGGCTGCATCAGGCAGTCCAGGCCGTTTGTGTGCTTGATTAAGTCAGCTCATTATCGATTATCCAGCGCCCGATTAACGCTCAATGCCGCCAACGAAGCCACCGCACCCGACAGTAGATAGATACTGACATAGGCCAGCCCGAAGTGAGCCGACAAGCCCAATGCCACCAGCGGTGCGAAACCGGCACCAACCAGCCATGCCAGATCGGAAGTCAGGGCAGCACCTGTATAGCGATACTTTGAGGGGAAGTTAGCTGTCACCGCACCGGCAGCTTGACCGTAGGACAAGCCGAGCAGAGCGAAACCGACCAGGATGAAAATATCCTGCCCTGTATCGCCACCGTTCATCAGCGTCGGCACAAAACCGCTGAGTACCGCAATGAGCACGGCCAGCGCACCGAGCGTGGTGCGACGGCCAAAGTGGTCAGCAATCGGTCCGGAGAGCACGATGCCAATCATCATCAACATGGCCCCGAACACCTGCACCATGAGAAAGTCGCTGATCGAGCGCGGCGAGTACAAGGAAATCCAGGACAGCGGGAACACTGCTACCAGATGGAACAACGCATAGCTGGCCAATGCGGCGAGGGCGCCAATGATCAGATTGCGACCTTGCGTGCGGCTGATCTCGATGACTCCGGTAGGCTCCAGCTCGCGCTCTGCCAGCAGACTGGAATATTCCTCTGAGGCAACCAGGCGCAGCCGTGCAAACAAGGCGACAACGTTGATGGCGAAGGCGACATAAAAAGGATAGCGCCAGCCCCAGTCGAGAAAATCTGCACTGTCAAGATTGGCAATCAGATAGGCGAACAACAAACCGGCAATGATAAAGCCGACCGGCGCGCCCAATTGACCCAGCATGGCGTACCAGCCACGCTTGTTCTTGGGAACGTTCATTGCCAGCAGCGACGGCAAACCATCCCAGGAGCCGCCCAGCGCCAGACCTTGTCCGATACGCAGCAGCGACAGTAGCACAATGGCGGCCACACCAAGATGGTCATAGGTAGGCAGGAAGGCGATACCGGCGGTGGATAGCCCGAGCAGGAACAGCGCCAGCGTCAGTTTGACCTCGCGCCCGAGCTTTTTCTGGATCGCCATGAAGATGACGGTGCCGAATGGTCGCGCGATGAATGCGAAGGAAAAGATCACGAAAGCGTATAGCGTGCCAGCGAGATGATCCTTGAATGGAAAGAAAACTGTTGGAAAAACCAACACAGATGCTATAGCGTAGACGAAGAAATCAAAGTATTCTGAAGCCCGTCCGATGATAACGCCAATGGCAATTTCTCCCGGCGCAATTGCAGGATGATCTGATTTGGCATGTCGAGAACCACCTGAAGGCGTATGAGCAGAAGTATTGCCAGGAAGGTCAGGGTGATGAATATGAGTGCTAGCCATGATCATTGTCTCTCTTTCTTGGTTCGGTCTACGATGCCGTTTAAGTTCCGACTGGCTGGGCGATGCGACGATCCAACGACTTATTTTTGACCTGCGCCTTAGGGGTAGGACAAATTGTCCAATCGCCATAGCTTGTCGGTGAATGTACATTATCACGATTTGATAGCTCCGACTGGACTTTCCCTGCATGTTTTCACTTCTAATTCGCCGCGGCCTCATTTTTCTGCCAGCAATTTTGTTAGCTGGCTGTAACCTGGTGGTCATGAACCCTTCTGGTGACGTTGCTCATCAAGAAGGCCGTTTAATTGTCATTTCGACATTGCTGATGTTGCTCATCATCGTTCCGGTGATCGTGCTCACGCTGCTGTTTGCCTGGCGCTATCGCAAGAACAATACGGCCGCCCGCTACGAGCCTGACTGGGATCACTCGACCCAGCTGGAACTGGTAATCTGGGGCGCACCGCTGCTGATCATCATCGCACTGGGTCTGCTGACCTGGATCAGTACGCATACGCTGGATCCCTATCGCAAGCTGGGTCGTCTGGATGCGCAGCGTCCGATTCCGGCAAACGTCAAGCCCCTGATCGTGGAAGTGGTGGCGCTTGACTGGAAATGGCTGTTCATTTATCCAGAGCAAGGTATTGCTACGGTCAATGAGCTGGCTGCGCCGGTTGACGTGCCTATCCAATTCAAGATCACGGCGTCGACGGTGATGAATTCGTTCTACATTCCAGCGCTGGCAGGTCAGATTTACGCGATGCCAGGCATGCAGACTGCACTCAATGCTGTCATCAACAAACCTGGTGAATTCGAAGGTTTCTCCGCCAACTACAGCGGTGCCGGTTTCTCTGACATGCACTTCAAGTTCCATGGCCTGAGCAATGAAGATTTCGAGCAGTGGGTCAAGAAGGTCAAGGCCGGCAGTGACGGACTCAAGCGCGCCGATTATCTGACACTGGAAAAGCCAAGCATCAAGGATCCTGTGCGTTATTTCGGCAACGTTGATGCCACGCTGTACCATGCAATCCTCAACCGTTGCGTTGAAGAAGGCAAGGCGTGCATGGATCGGCAAATGGCAACCGACAAGAACGTCAAGGATGAGGCTCCCGTCAAGCAAGAGGGTGCAGCAGGCAAGTCGCTCGATGTGGCGATGGCAGGTTCTGTCGCGGCAGTCGGCCAGCGCTCACATGAATAATCAATCGAAAGAACAAACTGCGGTGGCAGCTCAACTGTCTGTCGCCACAGTGGCAGACGTCTCCGGGCAACACTGCGCGGCGGCCTTCTTTTTAAGCGGAAAGTAACGATGCTAGACCATATTGACTTGACCAGGCTGATCTTCGGCCGGCTTAGCTGGGATGCAATTCCCTTCCATGAACCCATCCTGTTGATCACCTTCATCGGCGTGTTATGTGGCGGTGCCGTCGTTCTCGGTGCGCTCACTTATTTCCGCCTCTGGGGGCCTTTGTGGCGCAACTGGTTTACCAGTATTGACCACAAGAAGATCGGCATCATGTACATCGTCCTCGGCGTTGTCATGTTATTGCGCGGCTTTGCTGATGCTTTGATGATGCGCGCCCAGCAAGCATTGTCCTTTGGCGACAGCGCCGGCTTTCTGCCGCCGCATCACTACGATCAAGTGTTCACCGCGCATGGCGTGATCATGATTTTCTTCGTGGCGATGCCGCTGGTGACGGGGTTGATGAACTTCGTGGTACCGCTGCAGATTGGTGCGCGCGACGTGGCGTTCCCGTTCCTCAATAATTTCAGCTTCTGGATGACCACCTTTGGTGCCGCCCTGGTGATGGCCTCGCTGTTCGTCGGCGAATTCGCTCGCACCGGCTGGCTCGCCTATCCGCCGCTGTCAGGCATACTCGGCAGTCCGGATGTGGGGGTTGACTACTATATATGGGCCTTGCAGATTGCCGGGGTAGGGACCTTGTTATCAGGAATTAACCTGATCGTGACCATCGTTAAGATGCGCGCGCCCGGCATGAACATGATGAAGATGCCAATCTTCACCTGGACCGCACTGTGCACCAACGTATTGATCGTTGCCGCTTTCCCTATCCTGACTGCAGTGTTGGCCATGTTGTCGCTGGACCGTGTGTTCGGCACCAACTTCTTCACCAATGACATGGGCGGCAACGCCATGATGTATGTCAACCTGATCTGGATCTGGGGTCACCCAGAGGTGTACATTCTGATTCTGCCGGCGTTTGGCGTATATTCAGAAATCGTCGCTACCTTCAGCAGCAAACGCATCTTCGGTTACACCTCGATGGTCTATGCCACTGTCGTGATCACGATCCTGTCCTACCTGGTGTGGCTGCATCACTTCTTCACCATGGGTTCCGGGGCCAGCGTCAACTCGTTCTTCGGCATTACCACGATGATCATCTCGATCCCGACTGGCGCCAAGATCTTCAACTGGCTGTTCACCATGTACCGTGGTCGGATCCGCTTTGAAGTGCCAATGCTGTGGACCATCGGTTTCATGATCACCTTTGTCATCGGCGGCATGACCGGTGTGTTGCTGGCGGTGCCACCGGCCGACTTCGTTCTGCACAACAGCCTGTTCCTGATCGCCCACTTCCATAACGTGATTATCGGCGGTGTGGTGTTCGGTATGTTTGCCGGGATCAACTACTGGTTCCCTAAGGCCTTCGGATACAAGCTCGATGACTTCTGGGGCCGTTGCTCGTTCTGGTTCTGGACCATTGGCTTTTACTTCGCCTTCATGCCCTTGTATGTGCTGGGTCTCATGGGTGTGACTCGTCGTCTTAGCCACTTTGAAGATCCATCGCTGCAAATCTGGTTCGTGATTGCTGCGTTTGGCGCCGGCCTGATTGCGCTGGGCATTGGCTCCTTCCTGGTTCAACTGGTGGTCAGCTTCCTGCGCCGCGAACAACTGCGCGATACCACTGGCGATCCATGGGGTGGCCGTACACTGGAATGGTCGACTTCGTCGCCACCACCAGATTACAACTTTGCCTTCACGCCACGTGTGCATGACAACGATGCCTGGACGGACATGAAAGCCAATGGCTATGAGCGTCCACGCGATGGTTTCGTCCCTATCCACATGCCGAAAAATACGGCTGCCGGTTTCATCATTGCTGCGATCGCTGCTGCGATTGGTTTTGGCATGATCTGGCATATGTGGTTGCTGGTCGGCGCTGGTTTTGTTGCAATGATGGCCGCGATCATCACCCATACCTTCAATTACAAACGCGATTTCTACATCCCGGTCGACGAAGTCGTCCGTGTTGAAGCGATTCGCTCAAGCTTGCTGGATAGCCATGTCTGAGATATCTACCTCCTCCTCCGCCGCCGTGGCGGCAACGCCTAGTTCGCGTTTTTACGTCAAGGAACATCATCCGGAGCACGGCACCTTGCTGGGTTTCTGGATGTACCTGATGAGCGACTGCCTGATCTTCGCCTGTCTGTTTGCTGCTTATGCCGTCCTGGGCCGCAACTATGCCGGCGGACCTACCGGCGCTGAAATATTCGAGCTGCCGGTGGTTGCCGTCAATACCTCACTGCTGTTGCTGTCATCGATCACGTATGGCTTTGCCATGCTGGAAATGCAGAAAAAGCAAGTCAACAAGACCATAATGTGGCTGGTTGTCACCGGTTTGCTGGGTGCCGGCTTTATCTACTTTGAATTGTCTGAATTCATTCATCTGATTCATGAAGGTGCTGGTCCGCAACGCAGTGGTTTCCTGACCTCGTTCTTTGCCTTGGTAGCAACCCACGGTCTGCACGTGAGCTTCGGTATCGTCTGGCTGATCACCTTGATCTTCCAGATCAAAAAACATGGTCTGACGCATGAGAATGGCCGTCGCCTGATGTGCCTGTCGATGTTCTGGCACTTTTTGGACGTGGTCTGGATCGGCGTCTTCACCTTTGTTTACCTGATGGGAGTCTTGCCATGAGCGCGCACCAAGAACATCCGTCGCACGCGGAGAAATACGGCCATCAGGACGGTTTCGATGTGCATCATCATGACCATACTGCAGATCACGGTAGTCTGAAGAGCTACACCATCGGCTTCGTGCTGGCGGTGATCCTGACAGCCATTCCGTTCTGGCTGGTCATGACCCATGCAATCGAAAAATCCAGCACGGCCGGCATCGTCTTGTTGGGACTGGCAGCGGTGCAAGTGGTTGTGCACATGGTGTATTTCCTGCACATGAATTCCAAGTCTGAAGGTGGTTGGACCATCCTGGCGTTGATTTTCACGCTCATGGTGGTGGTGATCATGCTGGCCGGTTCGCTGTGGGTCATGTATCACCTCAATCACAACATGATGCCGGGCATGAGCCAGGACCTGCTGCAGGAAGCTGTACCAGGTGCCGCGCAACAAATGCCAGCCATGCCTGGCATGAAATGAGTCTGCTTTTTGTCTTCCCTGTCTACGCGTGAGCGATAGTCAGTCTCCAGGGCGCGCCGCTGTTGTCAATACAGCCGCGCGCCCTCGGTCTTCCAGCGCACGTCGTTTTTTACTGGCGTGCATGCTGCTGGTCTTTCTAGGTTTTATTACCCTTGGGAGCTGGCAGGTCAAACGCTTGTTTTGGAAACTCGATCTGATCGCACGCGTGGATCAGCGTGTGCATGCAGCAGCAGTAGCGGCACCGAGAGCGCAAGATTGGAGCAAAGTCAGTGCCGATAGCCACGAATATCTGCATGTGCACGTCAACGGCGTCTATTTATATCAATACACCGTCAAAGTTCAGGCTGCCACTGAACTGGGCGCCGGATACTGGCTGCTGACACCTTTACGCAGCGATGATGGGAGCTTGTATCTGATCAATCGCGGTTATGTTACCGCCGAAGGCGCAGTAGCGGACCAGCAGGCGCATCAGGCTGCCGCTGTAACAGCGTCAAGCGTGAGTGGGCTGCTACGCATGAGCGAGCCGGGCGGCGGTTTTCTGCGTCATAACGATGCAGCTGCCGATCGCTGGTTTTCACGCGATGTACGGGCCATCGCCGGGCAACACCGCCTGCCAAACGTCGCGCCGTATTTTATTGACGCGGCAGCCGCTTCTACCGATGCCGCCCGTGAGTCGCAGATGTTGTCTACCGGTGAGCCGATTGCCGGATTGACCGTCATTGCCTTCCATAACAGCCACTTGGTTTATGCTTTCACCTGGTATGCACTCGCCTTGATGATGGCTGGTGCCTGCTTCTGGATCATTCGCGACGAACAACGCCAGCGTCAGGCCCAGGCAGATTCACACGTCCAGGATAACGAAGATGGCAAGCAAGATTGATCAATCCGCATTCCCTTTTTTGACGAACAGCCTGAGCGCGACTATCGATAACAGCGCCGGCACGGCCGCTGGAACCACCGGTCACAAAAATATGCTGCAGTTGATCCGGTTGCGCTGGATTGCCGTGTTCGGCCAGATTATCACCATGCTGGTAGTGATCCTCGGATTGAAGATTACGCTGCCAATACCGCATATGCTGGAGGTGCTGGCTTGTCTGATGGCCTTCAATATCGCCAGCCATCTACGCTGGCATGAGCGTTTGCTGGTCACCAATCGCGAATTGTTCCTGGCGCTGCTGGTGGACGTAGGGACGCTGACGGCGCTGCTCTATCTAACCGGCGGTGCCAGCAATCCCTTTGCTTTTTTGTATCTGTTGCAAGTCATTATCAGCGCGGTATTGCTGGAAGTTTGGTCAACCTGGACCATTGTTGCCATCACCAGCATCTGTTTTGCCTGTCTGTCGCAGTTCTATGTGCCATTGTCGTTGCCGCAGGATCGTGATAACGGTGTCTTCAGCCTCTATGTTGAAGGCATGCTGATCTGTTTCTTGCTTATTGCCGCATTACTGGCCATTTTCATCACACGTATCGGCAGTAACCGGCGCGCCGGCGATGCACAACTGGCAGCACTGCGCCAACGTGCAGCCGAAGAAGATCATATCGTACGCATGGGCTTGCTGGCTTCAGGCGCGGCACATGAACTGGGTACGCCTCTGGCCACACTGGCGGTGATTCTGGGGGACTGGCAACATATGCCTGAGTTCAGCAACAATCCGGTATTACTGGAAGAAATCAGCGAAATGCAGCTGCAATTACAGCGCTGCAAAACCATCGTCAGCGGTGTCTTGCTGTCAGCCGGACAAGCGCGCGGCGAATCGTCGGTCAAAACCACGCTCAACACCTTTCTTGGTGATATCGCCGAGGAATTCAGAACGACCCGACCGGTCGTCAACTTCATTTACGAAAATCGCATTGAACAAGACATGACCGTGGCATTTGATTCGGCGCTCAAGCAAATGATCTGCAATGTGCTCGACAATGCGCTCGAGGCATCGCCGCGCTGGCTGCGCATGTTAGCCTTGCGCGCCGACGGCGAGTTGGTGCTGGAGGTGAGCGATCATGGCCAAGGCTTTTTGCCGGCGATGCTAGAGCAGTTGGGCAAACCCTACCAGTCCACTAAAGGCAAGACCGGCGGCGGCCTGGGCCTGTTTTTCGTGGTCAACGTAGCGCGCAAGCTTGGTGGCAGCGTCATTGCCTACAATCGCAATCAGACCGAGGCTGGTCTTGACGCTGTCGGTGCAGTAGTGCGACTGAGCCTGCCGCTGTCGGCGATCAGTCTGGAAAATCCAGCGTTGGAAACGCAGACTGAGGCCGAAGAGCTGGCACAACAGGAATCCATAGAATTACAAAAAAACAGCGGAGAAAACAATCCCCATGCTTACTGATCGTCTGTTGCTGATCATCGAAGACGATGCCGCTTTCGCTCGCACATTAGGTCGCTCGTTTGAACGGCGCGGCTATACCGTATTGCTGGCAGCTAGCCAGGAAGAAGCCGCAGTTTTACTACAACAGCATCGTCCCGGTTACGCCGTGGTCGATCTCAAGCTCAACGGTAACTCCTCCGGACTAGCCTGCGTGCAGATGCTGCATGAGCATGACGACGCCATGCTCATCGTGGTGCTGACCGGTTTTGCCAGCATCGGCACGGCAGTCGAAGCCATCAAGCTAGGGGCTTGTCAATATTTGGCCAAGCCCTCCAACACCGATGACATTGAAGCAGCCTTTGCCCATGTCGCCGGCAGCAGCGAGGTGGAACTGAGTAACCGGGCGAGCTCGATCAAGACGCTAGAATGGGAGCGTATTCACGAAGTTCTGGTGGAAACCGATTTCAACATCTCCGAGACCGCACGCCGGCTTGGCATGCATCGCCGCACCCTGGCACGCAAGCTGGAAAAGCAGCGTGTGAAGTAATTGCAGGGCGGCATTTTTATCCACCCATTCATATCCGACACAACGTATCCAGGCATCGTGTTTGCAGCAGAGGGAAGGCTACTGGCCAGCAGACGATGAGTATGCCTTTTTCTTCGTCTCCTCAGGCCGCGATTACATCTATCCTTGCCTTTCTTTTCATCTCTGATTTTGTTGTTGTCATCGAGCAGTAATACTTTGATGCAACAATGCGCCGGCATTCATTACGCACGGCTTCCTACCCACGCATCGTTCTCAGGCCGGGATCTGCTAGCCGTCACCCACCAGAGAAAAGTCATGACTATTCGTCAGCGCATTACCCTGCTCGTCATTCTTACCTTCATCGCAATTTCCGCCATCGGCGGCTATGCAGTGCTGCAATCACGCAGCAGCGCGGTGGAAGTCAAGTCCGTCACCGAAGGCGTGGTGCCAAGCGTACTGGCATCGTCGGACCTGGTCGGTCAGCTCAAGGATGTGCAGTTGGCAGCGATGGCCATGGTCACGGAGACTGATACGACGCTGGTAGCACAAGAAAATGACAAGCTGGCCGCACGTAAGGCAACCCTGCAAAAAGCGTTGCAGTTTCAAGCCAGTCAGGCAGTCAACCAGGCGCAAAAAGGCTTGATCGAACAAGCCAACGATAGTCTCGACAATTATTTCAACGCCATCGACAGTACCGCCAAATTCAAACTGGCAGGTAAAGAGCCGCTGGCACAGGCATCTTTCTTCGGCGGTGCCGTGCAATACCAGGCCGAGCTTGAGGGTGTAGTCAATACCTTGCGCATCGAAAAAAATCGCAGCAAGGACGATGCCATCAGCGCCCTGAATCAGAATCTGGCATCGACCACCGCCACCATCTCTCTGGTTACGGTAGTGGCTGTGTTGGGTCTGGCGCTGATCGGTTTTCTGCTGTACCGCCAGATTACCGGGCCGATCAGCCGCATGCAGACCATGATGACCGAAATCGCCAGCAGCCAGGATTTCACGCGACGTTTACCGGTCGATCGTATGGATGAAGTTGGCCATTCCATCGTTGCCTTCAACGGCATGGTCGAGAAGATCGAGGAAGCCTCGGCGCAAGTGCGCCAAAAGACCGCAGACATGCAATCCATGCTGCAAAACATTCCACAAGGCATACTGACTATTGTTGACGGCAATACCGTTCATCCGGAATATTCAGCATTCCTGGAAACGGTATTTGAAACCAGCGATATCGCCGGTCGCGCTCTGATGGATCTGGTGTTTACGGACACCAATCTGGGCGCTGACACCTTGTCTCAGATTGAAGCCATCGGCGGTGCCTGCATCGGTGAAGACGTCATGAATTTCTCCTTCAACGAACATTTGATGGTCGGTGAAGTCGAGAAAAAAATGGCCGACGGCAGCATCAAGATTCTCGACCTGAGCTGGTCGCCCATCGTTGATGCCAACGATACCGTGGTTCGTCTGATGTTGTGTGTGCGTGACGTTACTGAATTGCGTCAATTGGCCGCCGAAGCGAACGAACAAAAGCATGAATTGGAAATGATCGGCGAAATCCTTGCCGTCGATGCCGCCAAGTTCCAGGAATTCATCCTGAGCTCACAACGCTTCCTCGATGAAAACGAACAAGTTGTCCTGCAAAACCCCGAAGCGACGGCCTTTGCCATTGCCAAACTGTTCCGCAACATGCACACCATCAAGGGCAATGGACGCACCTACGGCTTACTGCATCTGAGTAATGTGGTGCATGACGTCGAACAACATTATGACGATCTGCGCCACCCTGAAACCGGTGCCGTCTGGGATCAGCAATTCCTGTCGCAGGATCTGGCACGCGTGCGCCATATCATCGAGCGCTACGCTCGCATCAACGAAATTACGCTCGGCCGCAATACACCAGTGGCACAGAATCAGACGAGTGAACGCCATATCATGACCATTGACCGCAAGCATATTCAAGACAGCCTGCATCGTCTGGAACACGTCAATACTGCCAATTTACACGAGCTGGTGGCGGTCCGTAATGCGGTGCGGCGCACCTTGCGTCTGCTTGGCACCGAGCCGTTGGCTGACATGCTGGCTAGCGTCACCGATTCGCTGCCAGCGTTGGCCGCCGAACTAGGCAAGGCAGCACCGCTCGTTGAGATTGAAGACAATGGCTACGTCATTCACGCCCATGCAAAGGGACTGTTGACCAATATTTTCATGCACCTGATCCGCAATGCCGTCGATCATGGCCTGGAAAGTCCCGAACAGCGCCTGGCGCAGGGCAAACCGGAAGTCGGAACGATTCACCTGCAATTAGGCGTGATGGACAACATGCTGCACATGGCGCTGGCCGACGACGGCCGTGGCCTGGCGTTGGCGCGTATTCGCCAGAGCGCGATTGAAAAAAACATCATCGGTGTGCATCAGGTGCTCACCGATGCCGAACTGGCGTGTCTGATTCTGCAGCCAGGTTTTTCCACCCGCAGCGAAGTCACCGAAGTGTCCGGTCGAGGCGTTGGCATGGATGCCGTACTTGATTTCGTCACCCGCGAACATGGCCGCATCGAGATCCAGTTCATGGATCGTGCCGAAGGCGCCGATTTCCGGGCCTTCCAGATCAATGTTCTGCTGCCGGAAAACATTGCCGTTGAAGTCGATGGCATCAATGTTGACTATCCAGCGTCAACAGCAGAACTTCGCCCGTTATTGCCGACCGGCGGTGCTGATCCTCAGGTCGCCTGAATTTGTCATTTGTTATTTGTTATTTGTTATTTGTCATTTGTTGTGAGGATAGTGTGAGTACGATGGTCAACCAAATATTGTTTTTTCTGCTGGGAGGGCTCTTGAGCGGATTACCGCTAGCCCTGCTGTTGCGCCGCCAGGCTGTACGCCTGCGCGGTATGGTCGGGAAAGACCAGGTCCAACTACTTGAACGCAATGTGCAAGAGATGCTGGCACAGCAACAAGAAAACTTCGCGGCGCAGCAGCAGGAGCTGGAAGCGCTGCGGCATGAAAATCATCAGAGACTGGAGCACACCCAGCGCGAAACGGAAACTGTGGTGACGCAACTCAGTACGAAAGCCTCGACCAGTTTCGCCCGTGTCCTGGAGAACTGCGATGCGTCACAAGAAACCATCGGTAATCTGTTCGGCCTGATGCGCACCTTCGAGCGCTGGCATGACGACATGAATGTCCTGATTCAGCACAACCGCGAGATGCATCGCAAAAATGATGAGTTCGCACTGATTGTGAATCAAGTCATCATCGTCGCACTCAATGCCTCAATTGAAGCCGCTCGTGCCGGCGCCTATGGCCGTGGTTTTGCCGTAGTGGCATCGGAAGTGCGAGATCTGGCGCAGCGCGCCGAAAAGCTGTCCAAGAGTTACCGTAGCAATCTGTACCAGAACGATCTGATCACCACCACCACCTTCCAGGATCTGCAGGCCGGTGGCAAGATGATCGTCGGCGCCATCACCGGACTCGATCTGATCAACAAGAAAACCCAAGAAACACTGGCCCTGGCGGCCTGATGTGGAAGCGATAGCCATGTTAAGTCAATCTGCCAAAGACGGTTTCGATACGCTGCTGATGCAGTCGCTCAAGAGCAGTCTGACGCCCTCCGGTGAGCACTCAGAAGTGATGGTCGTTAGCGCAGACGAGGCCGATGCGATCGCTGACAGTCAGATTGTGGTGCTGACAGTGTCTTCCTACCTGTTTCGCGCCATGGTGATGTTTTATTTCACTCCAAATGACGATACACGAGCGCATTTTGCTCGTCTCAATCATCTTGATGCGGAAACCATGAACGAGCAAACCTTCATGGATGCCATCGCCGAAGGCGGCAATTTATGTTGCGGCATTCTCAATCGCGACTTGGGAAATTTTTTTCCGCATATCGGCATGTCAACACCGAACGTCATCGACAAGCATTGCGCGAGCTATCTGCAAAAACTCAACTGTGAGCATGTACAGCATTTTGCAATTGAGATGCCCCAGTCGCCGCGCTTTTTTGTCAGTTTGTGCGTATCCGCGTATGCCGATATCGATTTTGAAGTAGATGCCAATACCGTCGCCAGTGAAACCGGCGAACTCGAACTATTCTGAATTTACCTTTACTCTTTTACCACCAAAAACTATTCCTATGGCACAAATCCTGGTAGTCGATGATTCAAGCACCGTGCGTGCCGAAGTGGGCGATTTTCTTAAAAAAAATGGCTTCGATATCACGCTCGCCGTCGATGGCCGTGACGGCCTGACCAAACTCAAGGGCGATGCATCCATCAAGTTAGTCGTATCGGACGTTAACATGCCCAATATGGACGGTCTCACCATGGCCGAGAAAATCCGCAGTGAACTCGGCAATACCCATGTCAACATCATCATGCTGACCACCGAAAATTCGCCGCTCATGAAAGAACGCGGCAAGGCTGCCGGCATCAAAGGTTGGATTGTCAAACCGTTCAAGGGAGAGGCAGTACTGTCGAGTTTCAAGAAACTGGTTGATGGTTGAGCGGACGCTGATGACAGCCGCCGTTATCTTGCGCATCAGGCATCGTCATCGTCTTTCTCGCCCGTGCTTGGTTTAATGAATGTGATGTGACTGTCAATGCTGCTTGCATGATGATCGCGCCTTGTCGTTTCTGGCAGTCTTTTCCACATTTCTTGTTTTTTCTCGTCTGCAAACAGCATCAAAATATCTTCCGGTACTGGCGGTTTAAACAAATCCTCGGTCTCCGGACCGAGCTTGTCCAAGATGCTATCGATGGTCAACGGACCGTTGATAATGTCTTCGGCAGAATAATGCGCCGGAAACAAGGCCGCATACTTCTTCTGATCTGCCCAGCTCATCGGCGGCAATTCATCCTCTAGCACAACCGCAGCCGGTGACATGCCTTGTTGAGATAGCGTTGCTAAAAAATCAGGATCTTGTACAGCACGGTCGTAGTCATCGGCCAACTGCGCGATGATATCTCTGGGAGCAGGTGGCGGCGATGCTGTGTGTGTTGGCATTGATACCGATAGTTCAGAGCAAGAAGCCTCGTTGCGCGCAGCGAATGAGTCCATCCTCGCGGGGGAAATTGGCGTATCTGTTTTCTTCATGGTTTCTCTTTCAAAATGGAAAAGACGTTAACAACATCCAGCGTTGCCTGATATGGCGCTTCATATCTGATCGCTAGCATCGCCTCAACGCAGCCGATAGTAATAAGAGCCGAGCGGTGCTCCCGGAGTCTGCACGCGCAGTTTCAAGCCCTGTAGCAATTGATCCCAAAGCGCCACGGTTTCGGTGTCGGAGAGAGTGGCTTTATCGGCAGCGCCGACGCGGTTGTCGGCGACTTTGGTGTAGAGCTTGGCGCGGATGATGGAGGGATAGGCGACGTCTCTTGGCTTGCCTACCAGCTCCCAGTCAAATTCATGCACGCTGTCGGAGCGCCGTACCAGTGATTCTTCGCCATGCCAGTGGGCGACATCGCGTTTGCCTTGCCGCAGTACGGTGACTTGGGGATAGTCGAGGCCAAGATTTTTCTTTTGCGTTTCAATATCGAGCAACAGGCCTTGGCGCGCTTTGGAAAAATCTTGCGGTTCGTAATGTGCATAGGCATCTTTGTTGACGTCGATGGAAAAACTGACATCGGGCAAGCTAGGCAGAAAGATACCGGCTTGTATGCTCTCCTGATCGGCGTAATGGTTGTCGGCGATGAAACCTTGGTTGATGCAGAAGCCAGGAGTGGAAGGGACTTCGTCGGGCGGGCTTAAGCGCAGGGATTGGGCTAGTGCAGCATGCTGGGCGAGAATGCGCTCTACATCACGAGGCGCTTGGCCAGTTCCTGTGCTGGCTTCAATTGCATATATAAACGACAGA
>Ga0302155_10000756_pt1 | contig 24497 bp, 16 predicted proteins | sample I_Bog_N3_1_FD_193508 | JGI IMG/M metagenome (GOLD analysis project Ga0302155, IMG submission 193508) | Peat permafrost microbial communities from Stordalen Mire near Abisko, Sweden - I_Bog_N3_1 | ecosystem: Environmental > Terrestrial > Soil > Wetlands > Peat | place: Sweden: Abisko, Stordalen...
ACTTTCACCTCTTGAAGGCAGGGGACCGCAAGACCTCACTCTGGACGCGTTAGTGGACCGGATCAAAAAGAACAGTTTTTTTAAAGAACTGATTGTGGCCACAGACCCTACGGTGGAAGGGGATTCAACCGCCCTCTATATCCAGCAGTTACTCAAGGGGATTCCGATTAAGGTGACTCGTTTGGCCCGCGGCTTGCCTTCCGGCGGTGATGTAGAATACGCGGATGAATCAACGCTCCTCAAGGCGCTTGAAGGACGTCGAGAGTTATAAAAAAATTGATTCCCATAGTTAGTTTCACTTCGAAATATTTTTTAAATAAAAATCGGCGTGAATCGGCTCTTCAAACTTAGGAAAGACGCAGGTAATTATGAAAAAGCTTTTTTGTCTCGTCTTGTTTTTCTTTATAATCTCTCCCATGACCCATGCCCAAGACAATACTGTTTCCGCCGCGAACCCGATGATTCAATATTCGGGACGCATTGATTTTTCCGACCCGCTAGCGCCAAGGTTTGACTGGTCCGGCATTTCTATTACAGCGGCTTTTCACGGTACTTCCATCGGCTTTTTACTGGATGACGCGGGCAACAATTACAACGTCATTGTGGACGGACAACCGAATACAGTTTGGGCCGCCAGCGCCAGTCAACCCCTTTACACCGTGGATAACCTCACGCCCGGTGATCATGTGGTCAAAATTGTTAAACGAACCGAGTCACTTTTTGGTTCCGCGACCTTTAAAGGCTTGGTCTTATCCCCTGGCGGAACCTTATCCAACGCCCCCGCCCCCCCAGGCCGACGCATCGAGTTGATCGGAGATTCTTATCTTTGCGGTTATGGTGTCGAGGCCTCGTCCATCAAATGCGACAACCTTCGCCCCTATGAAAACGCCGAAAAAGCTTTCGGTATACTGGTGGCCCAGGATCTCCAAGCCGAATATCATCTGGAATCTTTTTCCGGCAAAGGCGTAGTGCGTAACTGGGCCGACCCCAAAACGAAGTCCATAGATCCTTTTCCAACTTTATATGACCGCGTTGTTTGCCGCGACCCCAAAACCATTTGGGATTTCACTAAATGGACACCCAACCTTGTCATTATTCATTTAGGCTTTAACGATTTTTCCAGTCCCCCGGGTGCCGATCGAAAAGAATTTGGCCAGGGTTATGTCGCCTTTCTTAAACACATCCGTGAAAAATATCCCAAAGCCTTCATTTTCTGCATCGCGCCCGATGGATGGCCCACGCCTTTAGCCACCACCGTGGATGAAGTTGTCGAAAAACGCCACAGCGCCGGAGACAATAACGTTCAATTGATTACTTACCCTCCTGTTGCTCCCGATGAGATGGGCTGTGACAGTCATCCTAACGCGATTGCCCAGCGCAAAATTGCGGATGTGGTAACGGCAGCGATCAAAACAACGCTGGATTGGTAGCCCTTTGTTGAAAATCGGGTTAAATCATCGATAAAAATACTTCTCACTCTTTTTAAATTGAATCGGCTCGCACTACAATTACATGAATCTTAATCTTTTCAGGAGACCTTATGTCCCATCCTATCAAAGCCCTTTTCCTAGATATTGGCGGTGTTCTTTTGACCAACGGCTGGGACCGCAAAGCCCGCCAAGACGCGGCCAAATCGTTCGGTTTGGATTACACCGATCTGGAAGAACGACATCATTTGACCTATGACACCTATGAAGCCGGCAAACTTGATCTGGATGCCTATTTAGACCGGATTGTTTTTTTCAAAAAACGCGGTTTCACCAAAGAACAATTCAGGGCTTTTATGACTTCCCAATCCCACCCCTACAACGAAACAATTGAGTATTTTAAAAAATTGAAAAAGGCGAATCATCTTCAGGTAGGCGTCCTCAGTAACGAAGGCAAAGAACTTTCCGAATACCGGATTAAAAAATTCGAATTGAATTTGCTGGCGGATTTTTTCGTGGTTTCTTCTTTTGTGCACCTGCGCAAACCCGACGAGGATATTTACCGCTTGGCCCTAGGAATTTCCCAGGTTCCCGCCGAAAATTGCGCCTATGTGGATGACCGCGCGCTCTTCGTGGAGGTCGCCCAAAAAATGGGGATTCATTCCGTGATCCATCACGCGCTTTCCAATACCAGTATGGAATTAGAAGCCTTGGGTTTGTCGGCCAAATAAGGCACAAAAACTTGACTTTTCGAGGCGGTGATTTAGACTATCCCTCCCCCGAAGGCTTCGCTTTCGAAGGTTTTTAATTTAAAATGCTCGTGTTTCGAGAACATTCCTCGGTAGCTCAATGGTGGAGCATGCGACTGTTAATCGCAGGGTTGTTGGTTCGAGTCCAACCCGGGGAGCCATTTATGAAAAAACGCCGTCAAATTCCATATTTGACGGCGTTTTTATTATTTTTTTACCGCTGTTCTTCTACGAGCACTTCAAACTATAGCCTGAACTTTAACCTGAAGTCTACTTCCAGCCACGCGCTGTTTTTAAAAAAATTATTCTGATAAATGACGATGCAATGTTCTGGCGGTAATATGCATCGCGTCCGCCAATTGGGAATGCCTCATTTTATTCTGGCTGAGAATTTGGCTCAGAAAGGTTTTTGAAAATTCCTTCCGGGCTTTGGAAAGAGACGTTTTTCGAGTCACCGCCCTATCGGTCAAAGAATCCACCCATTGAGAAACATAGGAATGGACAATCGTGGAAGGCTTTTCCTGGGAGAGCGCGTCCTTTATCTTTACCTTTAAAACAGCGGAATTCTGATATGCCCAAAGAACATCACTCATTTCTGATTTCATCGCCGCGATCACATCATTTAGTTGAGGAGACGTGAATAAAGCTATCCGGCAAGAATTGGGCTGAAAATTATCAATAGTCGACCAAAAAGCTGAAAAATCCGCTTGAATCAAATACCAATCCAAAAGCAAAAGCTGGAACGAATGTCGTCTGATCAATTCTAAAGCCGATTCCATGTCATTGACCGCCCATGTTTTGCCCATATCGGAACAAAGACCCTTCAGCCGTCCGCGAAAAGAAACTTCATTTTCCAAAATAAGAATTTTAATATTTTTCTTTACGATAGAGAACCTCCACAAACTGAGCGATGATTAAATACTATAAAAAAGTCTGGAACGATCAGTCAATTTCTTTTTCCTCCCAGCGAATTGCCAGAAAAGGGACGGCCTTCTTCTTAACCCTTTTGAGCTATCGGAAGGAAGATTTGAAACACCGTGCCCTGTTTTGACGAATTGACCTTTATATTTCCCTTATGGTTTTCAACCACTCTTTGACAAATGGCCAGCCCCAAGCCGGTCCCCCCGCTTCTGGTGGAAAAATAAGGGTGGAATATTTTTTTTAAGTTTTCTTTTGAAATGCCGCTGCCATTATCCTTCACCTTTAATACCATCCATTGACCAGGCCCATAAGCCGAGCGGGATAATAACGCGGTTGAAATTTGAACTTTTCCACGAGGATTTACTGATTCCAAAGCGTTTTGCAGCAAGTTCAAAACAAGGCTTTCCATTTGTGGTTGGTCCCCTCTAAAAAAGAGATTTGGATGGTTTTTCTTTTGTAACCAAACTCTTTTAACCTCGAAAAGAGGCCCCAGTAATTCTACGGCCTGATTCACAACCTGAGAAAACTCGATCAGAGCTATTCTTTTCTGTTGGGGATGAGTAAAACTAAAAAAAGTCTCCGTCATATCAGCCAAACGGTTAATTTCTCGGACCATCAATTGTTGAAAAGACATCATGAAACGTTCGTCATCTTTTTTTTCAGGCAATAACTGAACTAAGGTGCTCAAAGCCGTGAGTGGCCCGCGAATTTCATGAACCATCGCAGCGGTTCTAAAACTCAGAGAGGATTGCTGGTCGGCGCTTTCTAAATATTTCCAAAGCCTGCTTTCTTCAAAATAAAGAGCCGACCGCTCAGCCAAAAGTTCCATCAACATTTTTTCCTCGTCATTTAAGTGCTTTTGATGAACTTTCCGCCCCAATCCAAAACACCCCACCCAATCTTTTCCAATGACTACCGGCCAGAAACCAAGCCACTGGGAACCATCCTTCCTGTTGCAAATCCAGGGTTTTAAAGAGTGGTTTAAATGAATCAGGATTGCTTTTTGTATCGGCACGCTTAAAGAATTTTTTCCATGAATCGTTTTTAAACCTTTTTCATGCCGTAAAACAAAAACCGCCTTGGCAACACCTAGTTTTTGTACAAGAATTTTTTCAATCCTGGAAAAAGAGACAACGGACCTTTTTTTGGGGGGAAACTGCCGGTAAAGATTTTGAAGAAGCGCGATCCAATTCAAGAGCTCACCTAATGCGTCGAGATAAGTGAAAGATGATTAACAAAAACGCTATTGAAAACTATAAATCCCTAAAGCCGATACCGCGCTCACGCCGCTTTTTGACGATTTTCTTATAGTCATCTTCAAGATTTAATTTTTTAAGTTTCAAAAGCAGGGTGGTTCGGTGTAGCCCCAGTGTTTTTGCGGTCAGGGTTTGATGGCCACTCATGTTTTCAAGCACTTTACGGATATATTTGCGTTCAAATTGGCGCCGAACCTGTTTCAAGGATAGCTTTACCGCTTGCTTTGTTTTGGCCAGATGCGTCTGCTTGATCAGAATATCCAAGGGAATGTCTTCCATGGTCAATGCGTCTTTCCCGGCGAAAAAAACCATACTTTCAATACTATTTTCTAATTCAGACAAATTTCCAGGCCAGGGGTATTGGGTTAATAATTGAACGACTTCCTTTTGAATTGATTTGACTGGTATCTTCGCTCCTAGGTTCGTGATTTTCAGTGCCTGATTCATCAACAGAGGGATATCTTCTTTTCTTTCTCGTAACGGAGGTACGAAAAGAGTGCCGTTTTTTAGAAGTAGATAAAAATCCTTTAGAAATAAACCTTTATCGGCTTTGGCCGCTAGATCGACGTCGCTAGACGCGATCACACGGACATCCAATGGTATCTGAGACTCGCTTTCCAGCCGGAACATTTTTTTGTTGGTAAAAACCGCCATTAACTTATTTTGGATTTCCAAAGACAGCCGGTCGATTTGCTTTAAAAACAGAGTGCCCTTGTGGGCGAACTCCAACTTACCCAGTTGCGGAAGCTTGCCCTTTATTTCTTCCCCAAATAGTTCTCTTTCCAACTGTTTTTCAGATTGAGAGGAACAAACTAAGGTAACAAAAGATCTCTTTTTCCGCCGGCTTCCCAAATGAATTTGTCGGGCTACTTCCTCAACTCCGGTTCCTTCTTCACCCATCAAGTAAACAGGCGTTTCTGATTTAGTAGCGGCTTCGACCTTTTTTACCAGTTCCTGTAAGACTTTGCTGGTCCCTGTCAAACACAGGGGCTTTTGTTGGGTTATTTCGGCTTTTAAAAAACGAGTTTCCCTCTCCAAATCCCGCTTGGCCAGGACTTTTTTGATCAATCCCCGCAGTTCATCGATTTTGAAAGGCTTGGTGATGTAATCGCGGGCTTCGCCTTTCATGGCATCCAAAGCGGTTTCCACACCTTGGAGGGCTGTCACCATGATGGCATCGATTGATTCATCCCGTCTTTTCATTTGGCGTAATAAGTCCAGCCCCGATCCATCCGGGAGCATAATATCCAGAAGACATAAGTCGAAGGGTTGACTGTTGAGAACGCGGAGAGTCGTCTTTGCGTCTTCGGCGAAAACCAGATCGTAATCATCTTGAAGGGCCAGTCGAAAAGACTCGCGGACACTTTCTTCATCATCGACGATTAATAGGACTGGTTTCACAGAAATATCCTTAATTTCCCGACAACAACTTTTCCCACAAAGATTCGTTGATCAACACTTTGCTAATGAAGTCTCTCTCCTCAGTCATCAAGTTTTTGACCTGAGGATCCAGAGGAAAAGTGAGAGTCAAAACATTGCCTTTTCCTTCCAGACTTTTGGCGGAAATACGGCCGCCGTGATGGTAAACAATAAAAAAGCAGGACATCAAATAAATTCCAAACTCCTGAGGATTGCCCCCGCGCACGAAAAAGGGGTCGAAAATAGACCGCAGAGCATCTTCCGGCAAACCAGGCCCGTCATCCTGCAGTTCAATTTGGATTTCAGCCGGTCCCTCCTTCGCGCCAATGGCGTTAGCGGTAAATTTCACCTTCCCGCCTTGAGAAAGTGTCGCCGCTTCCTCTCTTAACAACATTTCAAAAAGACGGTTAAACTTTTTTTTGTCTACTTTTAACTCGGGAAGATTGCCAGGAATAAGGTTTTCAACCTGAATTCCCTTTTTGTCCAAATCGGGTTTCACTTGGATAAGAGCCGCCGCCACTACCTCGCTCAATTTAACCTTATCGGGAAAACCCGCGAACGACTTTTCCGATGATTCCCATAAGTCGCTGAGCAAACCGACCACTTTATCCATTTGTATCTGGACCTTTTGGTAGTAATCCCTCCAAAAATCGGGATTGCGGAGCTGTTCAAAATCAAGATTCTCTTCTCTCATTTTTTGGGGAGTGAGATCAAGAAAGGTTTTGACCGCCACCATGGAATTGCGGATATGGTGGCTTAATCCCGTGGCAAGGATACCCAGACTCAAGACACGGTCCGTGAGCATCACGTTGTAAAGCGTCGACATCTTTTCGCGCAACAGCTGGTCTCTTTCTGATTGCACGATAAAAAACTCAATGCCCCGCTTTAAGGTAACTTCAAGTTGAGGTATGTCCCAGGGTTTGGTTAGATATTTATAAATGGCTCCCGTGTTGACGGATTCAATGGCCGTTTCCATATCCGAATAAGCCGTCACCAGAATACGAAGGACTCGCGGCCTCAATTGGCGGGCCTTTTCCAGAAGTTGAATTCCTTTTTCGCCCGGCATACGCTGGTCGGTCATCAAAATGCCGATTTTATCGGCGTTTTCGGTCAAAATACGGAAACCCTCTTCCGCGCTGGAAGCGGTGAGGGTATTAAATTTATCGCCGAAGATCTCCCGAAAATATTTGAGGGATTTCTCCTCGTCATCCACATATAAAATATAAAATTTTTTGTAGTCGTAAAAAGATTCCATCATCTTCTCCTTAAATCCGCTTCTAATTTATTTTCAACGGCAATTCTAAAAGAAATTCCGTAAATTGACCCGGCTCGCTTTTGACTGAAATGTTCCCGCCCTGTTCCTGCATAATCCGATAACAAATACTCAAACCCAGCCCCATTCCTTGGCCCACGTCTTTGGTGGTAAAGAAGGGATCGAAAATCTTGCTCATGTGTTCTGGCGATATTCCGGTTCCGTTATCCCGCACCCACACTTTCACTTTTTCGCCGTCGGCCTCGCTTCGGATAGAAAGTACCGGCTTTCCACTGTCATTTTTTTTGACCTTAAGCGCGTCCACAGCATTTTGAAACAAATTAACAAAAACGTGTGTTAAATTGTTTTTTTCAGCGACGACTTGTTGATCCTTGGGAACATTAACCTCGATAGAGACCTCTTTGTCTATCTCATGTCCGAGAAATCTTAAGGCGATAGAGACCACCTCGTCCAATGGAATCAAATCCGCCGCGCGGCCATGGGGATGGGTAAACCCTCTTAAATCGCTAACAATTGTTTGGACCCGGGTCATACCCTCGTTCATATCGGACAATAAATCATCAAATTTTGCTCTTTCCGTTTCAGGCCATTTTTCCCTCATGTTTTTAAGCAGACTCAGAGCCGCCAACGCGTAATTCAGGGGATTATTAATCTCATGGATCATCCCCGCGCTCATTCTTCCCAGTGATGACATTTTTTCCGTTTGAACCAAAGTCGCTTCAGTGTCCTTTAATTGTTCCATGGTCGATTCTAATCTTTGATTCTGACGAGCCAATTCGGATTGGAAGCGGTGGGAATCCACCAGGTTTTTGATTCGTACATGCAGTTCGGTGGTTGAGAAGGGTTTAGTTAAAAAATCACTGGCGCCCGCGTTCAAGGCCGCCATTTTCGTATCATCGTCCGCCCTCGCGGTTAAAAGGAGTATGGGAATGGACTGCGTTGAAAAATTGGCCTTTATTTCACGACAGGCTTCGATTCCATCCTTCTCAGGCATCATCATATCTAGCAGCATCAGGTCAGGCAAAAACTGCTTCGCCTTTGCCACCGCTTGGTTTCCATCTACGGACTCAATGATTTCGTAGTTTTTTTCCAGTTGTGATTTAAGAAATCGAAGCATATCTGGCTCATCATCTGCTAATAGTAGTTTTGGTTTTTGATTACGGACATAATTGTCTAAAGGAACCGTGGCGGATACGGGCGTAAGCGTGGGGAAAAGTTCAGCCCGGCGGTAAAGGCCGGCCAGCCACTCATCCGGCTCAGCAGTTTTTCCATCCCTCTCATTTTTTTCAGCTGAACTCACCGCATACTCGGCTTTCAAATAGGGAATTTGGATAGTCATCGTTGTTCCCTGAGACACCTGACTTTCAACCTCTACCGTCCCCCCCTGCGCCTCCGTGAGTTCTTTAACTAAAGCCAGTCCGATACCCGTTCCCTGATATTTTCGGTTTGAGTTGGAGTCAGCCTGCCAAAAACGGTCAAAAATATAAGGTAAATTTTCTTCTGAAATGCCCATACCCGTATCCCGCACCTTGATCACTAATTGGGTTTCTTTTTTTTCAACTGCAAGTTCTACTCGACCGCCGGCGGGAGTGAATTTCAACGCGTTAAAAAGAAGATTTAAAATAATTTTTTCCAGTTTGTCCCTGTCGGCCATGACCCTATCCACACCCTCATCCACTTTCATGAAAAGCCTGACTCTTTTATCTTTCGCGGTGTTTTGTATGGATTGAACCAGTCCTTTAATAAACTCTTCCAGGTCAATAGCTTCCAGTTTTATTTCGATGCGGCCCGATTCCAGTTTCACCAGATCCAAAAGATCGTTAATGAGTTTTAAAAGACGCATGGCGTTGCTAAACATGATTTGAAGAATAGCCTTTGATTCCTCATCCAGAAGACCCGCTTTTTCTTTTTGAAGGGTTTCTATGGGTGAAATTAAAAGAGTCAGAGGTGTGCGAAGCTCGTGGCTGATATTGGCAAAAAATCGGCTCTTCATTTGATCCAATTCCACCAGCTTGCGGTTGGACTCTTCCAGCATCCTTTTGTTTTTGTCGAGTTCGAATCGAAGTACATATTCCCTAAGGCGCAGCTGCCCTGAAAAATAACTGCCGGTTATCACGATAATGTCGGTCAAAAAAAGAAAATAAATGTTGTTAAAAAAATCGCCTTTTAGACTCAACGGCCCGTGAAGAGAACAGGCGCCCAGATACATCGCCATAACCAGCAGGCCTCCCATCAAATTTTCTTGATAGGTCCAGGGAAGCATGAGACCAACAGCCACCAACACGATATTGAGTCCGGCGTAATAGGAAGAGGCGGCCCCTTCGCTGGAATAAATCATCCAGGAAATGAAAAAAGCTGGAAGTAAGTACCAGATTTGACCCAGCAACAAATAGTGTTTTTTGCCAAAGGGAGTATAAAAAAGCAAAAGAACCACTCCCACCGCGAGAGAGCAAAAGAGCCTTAATTTAAGGAAAAACCAGAGATGTTCCGGATAGACAAAGTAATCCAGCGTGAGTCCGGCCGGCATCAGAGTAATAGCCAGCCAGCAGCCTCCGATGGAATTATTGACGCGGACTTTCTGGTCATCTTCCTGAAATGCCTTCTGGATCTCCGGCGCCAAATTCTCCAGTTTCATTCGGAGGGCTTTCTGACTTCAATATAAATATTGACTCCCGTAGCGTCGGATTTCACGGAGAAATTTCCGGGGATAGCGTCATCCGGTTTCAGCTGTTTTAACTGTTCGCTGTCGCGGTAAACCAAATGCCATTCCAAAACATACTCCATCAGATGGCGGATAGGGTTGGAAGCGTCAACATTAGTGGCGACCAAAAGACCGCCGGGGGCCAGAACCTCGTAAAAAATATTCATGAGCCGTTTGCAAACACGATCCGAAAGATAATCGAAAAGACCCGCGCAATAAATAAGATCATATTTTTTAGTCTGGGCCGCATCAGGCCCTTTTAATGTTTCTTTCAGGATTTGGTTGACTGATTTTTTGACCATCTCGATTCGTGTCGCGCGTTTCTTGCGCATTTTCAACCCTTCCACTATTTGCTTCGTGTAGGCCAGCGTTTCATCATTAAAATCCAACAGAGTCAACTCGGCTTTTTCGCACAAATCATCATCGTTTAGGAATTGCTGTATCTCTCCCGCGGGCCCGCATCCCAAATTGAAAATCTTCGCGGCTTTTCCCTTCCGGACCATTCTCAAAGTTTCTTCCCGCAAACGCTCATTGAGATATTGAACCCGGTTGCGATGGGCTTGAGCCGGAGCCTGACTCAAAATATAAAGATTAAGAATTTTGGCGAAAAGCGAACTGCCTTCATTGGGGTCCCGCAAAATCATATTGACCATCTCATAATCCCCCGCGTAACCCAAAGGCTTTTGGAAGGTGCGGTAAATGAAGGGAGAACATAAAATGAGAGGGTGTATCTGGCGTTTGACATAAGCTCGATGAATCGGTTGAAGCTCTTCCTCAACATGGCTGGCGGTTTCTTCAAATCTTCCGAATAACGAAGAGGTGGCTTCTAAAATCGGTTTGTGCAGTTCTTGGATAACACTGCGTTCCATTTCGTTGCGGTCACCCGTGGGTTCAGATCGAATACTCAGTTCGACCTGCTCCAACCATCGCCGCAGATCGCTTAAAAGTGTTTGAATATCCGCGACCACCACTTTAAATTCCGGGCCTACTCGGTAAACTTTTTCCCATTCCTGTAAAAATTCCGCGAATTCGCTCTGCAATCTGTCTTTGGGGGAAAGGGTCGAAAAAAGGTCGACATCAAGCCATGAATCGTCAAGCGTCGCTTCGCAGACCAAAAGAATGCCCGTGTTCACCAAATTACTCACAACGGCCCGGCCGGAGTAAATCATCCGGTCATTCATAATCATTTTAAAATCGGTTAAAACTTCGGATAATTGCAGGATGCTGTAGGGATTATAAACTTCGAAAACAACCATGTAACGTGTGAGCCGGAGAAGGGTGGCGCGGAATTCCATACCCTGACTATTGCGGCAGACAATAAATGTATCTTTACCCTTAGTGATAGACATTTCGGCCTTTAATTGTGTAGTTTTACCGAGCTAAAAATTTGTTAGGTTTTTTATATCAATATGATATGCATCGTGTTGTGAATTTGTCAAAAAACTTCAACAAGAATTGAATTTTTGACACTTACCCTCATTAATCAGGAAATTATTGGTGTGGCCTAAAAACTTAGGTAATAACGACTCATTCAACAAGATATTTTATATATAGGTGCCACTGCCCGCTAATTCGAGTGGCCATCCCATTATTTATTTTATCGTTAATTTCTTCAGTTCGGCCGACTTTGGTTTGAACCTGAAACGAAAGGACGTGATCAACAAACCTTTTTGATTTACGAGATATCAACCCGGATTGTCGGCCCTGGTGTAACGAACTTCCGTAGACTACGTCACAGAATCGTTCCACATTTCTAAAGTATTTTCATCCGTGATCTCCGGCGGACTAATTCGGCTTCTTCCTTCTTAAGTCCAATGTGTGCGGAAAATCATGGCTGGGTTCTTCGGGGGGAGCCGTCATTTTGCCGCTGGCGCGGCCATGGGGTTCGAATCGCGCCTTCCAGCGGGATTCGGCTTCTTCATCATTAATCGGCATCAGGTCAAAAGCTCTGCCTCCCGGATGGAAAGTATGCAGGGCGCAGCCGCCCAGTGAAATACCCTTTTCCGGATCAATCAAATCCAATTCCAAAAATGGCACAGCGGGCAAATCTCCGTATAAAGAAAGGGGCTGGTCCCATGCTTTATAGCGGATACCCGCCACCTGTAACCCTGGTTCTGTTGTAGGCATCAGGGGAACCCTGCGGCCGTTACAAGCTAGGATTAACCCGGGTCGGGCATCCTTGACAGTCACCTGCACCCTTTCGGTAGAAGCGTCAATAGCGCGGCTCACAGTAGAACCAATGGTTTCCTCGCCCAAAACAGGCCAGGGTTCCAAAGCGGGGCGAATTTCTATTTCCGCTCCATCGATCACCACCTTGCCGCAGGTCGGAAATCGGAAATTAAAGTGGGCCCGGAACCATTCCAATTCAAAGGGAAAGCCGTCTCGGCGCAGATCCTCCAAAACGTGAGACAAATCGTCCCACAGGTACCAGGGCAAAAGAAACTGGTCATGCAGGCGCGTTCCCCAGCGAACCAGACTGGACTGAAGCGGGGCTTGATAAAGATGGGCCACCAAAGCCCTTACTAGAAGCTGCTGAAGAAGCGCCATACGGGGATTGGGAGCCATTTCAAAAGCGCGTAGCTCCAATAACCCCTGCCGGCCCCGGCCCGAACTGGGATCATAAAGTTTGTCGATGCAAAATTCGGTACGGTGAGTGTTGCCGGAAACGTCCACCAGCAAGTGCCGAAAAAGCCGGTCCAACCGCCAAAAAGGCAAATCACCATCCGGGGGGATACGGCCCATAGCGTTTTCCAATTCATAAAGCGAATCATGCCGGGCTTCATCGGGCCTTGGGGCCTGGCTAGTGGGCCCCACCGAAAGGCTCGTGAAGAAATAAGAAAGGCTCGGATGCCTCTGCCAGTAGCCGATCATCGCGGGCAAAAGACGAGGCTGACGAAAGAAAGGACTTTTTTCAGGAATGGAAGCTCCCATGACCAGATGACTTCCACCCCCCGTTCCAATCGGTCTGCCGTTAACTGTGAATTTCACGGCGGTTAGTCCAATCTGCCTGGCTTCTTCATAGAGAGTTTGAGTGTTATCTCTTAACGAAGGCCAGTCGGACGCGGGGTGGATGTTGACTTCTATTACGCCCGGATCAGGTGTAATGCGGAAAGAGTTCAAGCGGCTGTCCGATGGGGGTTCGTAACCTTCTAAAATAACGCTCAAATGAAGCGCCGCCGCCGCCGCTTCAATCTTCGCGACCAGTTCCAGAAAGTGTTCCAGCTGGTACAGCGGCGGCAAGAAAACATGTAACTTGCCTTCCCGAACCTGAACACAAAGGGCGGTCCGAACCGCACCCCTGGCTTCGGGACGGGAGTTCGGGGGAATCTTACCCAGTTGTTTATAGGTGGGCAGAGAGGCCGGTTCCTGAAAAGAATCTCGGGCAAAAGGTACCGGTTCCAGAGTCTTGTCTTTGGGAAGTTCATTGAGAGATAGTCGATAGCCAATAGAGGAATCCCCGGGGATCAGCGAAAGCCGGCCTTTCTCAAAATGCCAGGACTCGGTGGCCCACCCCCCCTGAGTCAAACTCCAGGTAACCGGCAAAACATAACCCGCCGGTTGGGATGAATCCGCTTTGACTTTTTTAGAGGCCCGTTTGCGTTCCGCTCCCCTGGTTGACGCCGTGTCCAGTGGGGGTGGAGTGAGAGTCGCGGCTTGAACTGCCGTATCCACATCGTCTTCATAAGCCGGAAGAATGCGGGAAGCTGGCAAACCTAAATCAGCTGCCAGTTTGGTTAAAAAAGCTTTTCCGCCATGAGCGGGTGTTTGACCAGAATCGGATGGATCGGCTAAAAGAGACTCATTCATCCAAACCGGTTCCCCATCGTTGCGCCAAAAACTATTGAGGGACCAGCGCGGAATCGGTTCTCCCCCGTACCATTTTCCTTGCCCGGCCTGGGCCACCGAACCGGGTGAAAAACGCTTACGAAGCCGGGAAAGCAATTCCCAGCCTTTTTTCGACTTTTCAACACCCAGGGCGCCGGTTTGCCATTGAAGATCGTCGCGGTTATCCACCGAAACAAAAGTGGGCTCGCCGCCCATGGTTAAACCCACCTCAAGTTCGTTTAGTCTGTCGTCAACCATATCTCCCAACCGATCAATCGCTTCCCATTGAGACTGACTTAAAGGCAGCGTAGCGCGGGGAGGATCCAGCACCCGCTGAATGGTCATGCTGTGTTCCATGGTGGTTTCACACTTTTCCAAAGTGCCGCTAATGGGGGCGGCGCTGGTCGGATGGGGCGTACAACTCAGGGGGATGTGGCCTTCGCTGGCAAAGAGACCCGAGGTAGGATCCAAGCCTACCCATCCCGCGCCTGGCAGAAAAACTTCGACCCACGCGTGCAGATCCGTAAAGTCTTTTTCCGGACCACTGGGACCCGTGACAGGCTCCTCGTCCGCGACCAACTGAATCAGGTAACCAGACGCGAAACGGGCGGCGATACCCAGATGCCGAAAGGTCAGACAGGCCAGCCAGGCTAGGTCGCGGCAGGAGCCGCTTTTCAGTTTAAGGGTTTCTTCGGCGGTCTGTACCCCCGGCTCCATGCGTACCAAATAATGGCTCTGCTGGTTAATTTTCTGATTTACTTCAGAGAGCATCTCGACCATGTGCCGCTTCTTGCGCCCGAAACTTTTGGCAAATTTCTTCAACAGCGTTCCTTTTTCCTCTAACGCCAGGTAAGGGCGCAGGTCCTGGGCCAGTTTCTTTTCATACTTGATGGGGAAATTACAGTATTCCTCCTCAATAAAAAAATCGAAGGGATTGATGCGGTCCAGCTGGGCCCTAAGGCCTACCGTTACTTCCAGCTCGGTACAGGATTCGGGCAATACCACTCTCGCGACATAATTACCAAAGGGATCTTGCTGCCAATTCAGGAAGTGTTTTTTAGGAACAATGGAAAGAGAGTAGGACAAAATAGGCGTTCGGCAATGGGCCGCGGGTTTTAGTCGGATGCTATGGGGACCCAGGCGTATGGGACGATCAAAACGGTAGCGGGTGATGTGTTCTAAATAAACTTGCGTTGCCATATTTTAAAATCGCTTTGCCAAACGTTGAAAAGGCTTTCAGGCCTTCCCTGGTCTTTTCGACCGGTGTTTCGTAAGTCCATACGTTTTGATTTTTTATAAGAATCCATTTTGCAGAACCATTCCGCGCATTTCAATAGTAGAATAATTATATGCCTAATTTCTTTTCCATCTCCTTCGATAACATCGCTTCTCCCTCTTTGCGCTTAAAAGCGTCGACCGAAGCCGAACAACCCAGCGATTGGGGTATGGTCTGGTACGCGGGCGACGAAGGACCCGCCACCTTGGTTCGGGGCTCCGAAAATGGGGACGATGACTTAAAAAAGGTACTGGCTGATTGGAACAGTTTTCGTTCCGCCTCCTTCTTCGCCATTTCGGGGGATCGGCAGCCCGGGAAGAATGTTCCGCCCTTCCTGCGTAGTTACGGCGGCCGACAATTTGTATTTATCTTTAATGGCACTTTAAAAGGCGATTTCAAAACCATTCTGTCCCTCGGTGGCGATCCCAGTTTTGAACCCCTGGGTTCTTCGGCTCAGGAGCATGCCTTTTGCTGGTTTTTACACCAGCTTTTTCTCCGGCAGGCTAGGCGCCTATCTGACGTACCCTGGAGAGACCTGCAAGCCTGGTTTGCTGAAATCAACTCTCTAGGAGAGCTTAATTGCATTCTGAGTGACGGCAAAAACCACATCGCCTACCGTGATCGGGAAGGCCGAGGCAGCCTTTACGGTTTTCGCCGAGTCCCCCCCCATCTTCCGGGCCATTTAGAAAACGACAAACTCGCTATGGATTTAGGGAACGCCATGGACGTCAACCGGACAGTCTATCTTTTTTCCAGTACTCCCCTCTCCAATGAAAATTGGCTGCCCCTTGAACCCGGCGGCATGCGTGTGGTGAGAAGAAGCCGCCTTTTATATGACAGCTCCAATGTTAGACAAAATTCAGGATCCTGGATCCCGGTAGGAAGCCAGTCTCAGCAAACATCACTTTTTGCCACCGCTCCTCCCGCGATTCGCAAGGGAGTGGATAAATGTGTGATGAACGTCAGTCACGAAACCACCTACCATTACCGAATGCCCGTAGAGCGGTCCACCCATCTTTTGCGGCTGAGGCCGGTTCAGGATCGGTTTCAGGAATTGCTCGAATTTAACCTGGAAGTTTCTGTGGAGGGGCGCAAGCATGAATTTCAAGACGTGTTTGGAAACTCGACCATTCAACTGGATGTGGACAAACCCTTTACCGAAATGGTGATTCGTTCCTTTTCTCGCGTGCGCTTGATTGAAGGCACAGCTCGATGGCTGTCCGTGGCGCCAAAACGCGAAAGCCTTCCAGTCGTTTGGATGCCGGGCCAGAAACAAATGATGATGCCGTACCTGCTGCCGCCAGAACTTCCCGAAACCCAATTGAAAGAATTAACCGATTACGCTTTGGGATTTGCCCAGCGAAATGACATGGATCTAACCGAAACCCTATTGGATATGAACCAGACTATCCATGACGATTACGCCTACGTCAGCGGTTCTACTAATACCAACACGACGCCTTTTGAGGTTTATACCAGCCGCAAAGGCGTCTGCCAGGATTTCGCCTATCTCTTTATCTGCATGGCCCGGTTAATGAACATTCCCGCCCGCTATCGGGTTGGCTATATTTATACCGGTGGAAATTACGAGAATAAAATCTGGTCCGAGGCTTCCCATGCCTGGGTAGAGCTCTATCTGCCCCAGAGCGGATGGGTTGGTTTCGATCCGACCAACGGAACAGTTGTCGGATTGGATCATGTGCGGGTCGCTTGCGGACGTCATTATCTGGACGCTACTCCAACTTCGGGAACCCTTTTCAAAGGGGGCGGGGTGGAAACCCTGGGTGTTTCGGTGAAAATCGAAATGGACCCGATGCCTTACACCTAGAAAATAATCTTTTGAATTACAGTTAGTATAAAAACTTACTTTTTAAACCTTAAAAGAAAACTATCAATTTCCGTTAATTCTTCCGACGAAAGACGGAAATCCCCAGCCGCAATGATCCCGTCAACCTGATCCGGATGCCGCAAACCCACAATAGCACCGGTCACTTCGGACTTTCGAAGCGTCCAGGCCAGCGCCGCCACTCCAGCGGTAACCCGTGACGGCCGGCGATCTTGCCCAATAAGTCTTGAAGAGCCAGATTGCGGGTCAGTTGTGGCTCCTGAAAACTATCCACTCGCGGGCGCCAATCGGTTGGCGGAAAGTTTTTAATTCGTTCCCTTGTCATTTGGCCGCTTAAAAGCCCTGACTGCATGGGCGAGTACACAATCACCCCTATATTATTCTCTTCGCAAAAAGGAAGGATTTCTTTTTCAATGCCGGTGCGCAAAACCGAATAGGGCGGCTGAAGGGACGTCACTGGCGCGATGGTCTGACATCGCTTCATTTGAGTCGGCGAGAAATTAGAAACGCCTATCCATCGAATCTTGCCTTCTTTTTTCAACTTGGCCAATTCTCTCCAGCCCTCTTCAATATCCGCGTCTGGATTAGGCCAGTGAATTTGCACCAGATCCAGAGTCTCCAGCGAAAGTCGTCTCAGGCTATCTTCACATTCACCCCGGATGGACTCAGCTTTCAGGGAATTTCTTTCCTTTCGGTCCGGTCCCCAAACCAGCGAACATTTGGTGAACACATAGGGTTTGGGGGACAAACCCTTGAGGGCTTTCCCCACCACCTCTTCCGAATGCCCCTCGCCATAAGCGGGGGCGGTATCAATCCAGTTAATCCCCCTATCCAAAGCATGCCGAATGGCGTTAATAGAGTCGCGGTCGTCTTGCGCGCCCCAGTTCCAGTCACCTGTCGCGCCGCCCATGGCCCAGGCACCGACTCCGATCGGCGTGATGTTCATATCCGAATTGCCTAATTGTTGTGTTTTCAAATGCATCTCTCGAAAATATTTTTAGAAATCAACTTTACCGATCACCTCATCTGCCGGACCATCAAGTTATAGGAAAAATCGGGCATCCTTGCGAGTTTAATTACCATGCTCGACTTGAATTCAACTCATTGTTATTCTCTTTCCCGGCCTTTGAGTATGACTCAACATACCAATGACTATTTCGAATAGAAGGACGGCGCGAAAAAGCGCCGATCCACTCTTGAAAGCGAGTTTTCTCTATGGAAAACCAAACAAATAACAAGGTTTCTCTAATCCAGATAGCCCGCGACGCCATGGTTTCCAATGGAATGGATCCTGACTTTCCGATAGACGCGCTGGAACAGCTTAAGTCCATTCAAGGACCCGCTCAGGAACCCGCCGGTTCACTGAAAGACATGACTCAGCTTTTGTGGTGCTCCATTGATAACGACGATTCACGTGATTTAGACCAAATAACTCTCGCTGAAAAATTATCGGATAACAAAATCCGCCTCTGGGTTGCGGTAGCCGATGTGGACGCGGTGGTTAAAATCAAATCGCCTTTGGATTTACACGCGCAAAAAAATACAACTTCGGTTTATACGGGAGTTCAAACCTTTCCGATGCTTCCCGAAAAGCTTTCAACCGATCTGACATCCCTTTCGCAAAATGAATCACGAATCGCCGTAATTATTGAAATGGTTATTGATGCCTCAGGCCGAATTAACAACTCCCGGGTTTACCGGGCACTGGTAAAGAATCAGGCGAAACTCACTTACAACGCTGTGGGTGCCTGGTTGGAAAACAAAGGACCTTTACCCGCTTCTGTCTCAAAAGTACCGGGCATGGAACAACAGCTTCGATTGCAGGATGAAGCCGCGCAAAAAATGCGCGATCTTCGCCGCCAGCATGGGGCTCTGGACTTACAAACCCTGCAACCGCGACCTGTCACCCAGGACGGCGTCGTTACCAACTTACAATTGGAAATCCAAAACCGCGCCGGAGAATTAATTGAGGATTTCATGGTTGCCGCCAACGGCGTCACCGCTAATTTTTTAACCCAAAATAAATTCCCCACTTTACGAAGAGTTGTAAAATCCCCGGAACGATGGAGCCGCATTGTGGCTGTTGCCGGTGATTTAGGTGAAAAACTTCCCGCCGAACCAGACTCGAAAGCCTTATCGGACTTTCTTTCTCTCCAACGGCAAAAAGACCCGCTTCACTTCCCCGATCTTTCACTAACTATCGTTAAACTGATGGGTCGGGGCGAATATGTGCTGGAAGTGCCGGGGCAATCGCCTCTGGGACATTTTGGGCTGGCTGTAAGGGACTATAACCATTCCACCGCGCCCAACCGCCGTTATCCCGACCTCATCACTCACCGTTTGCTCAAAACGGCCTTTGAAAAAAAGACGCCCGCTTACACTATAGAAGAGCTTTCCTCTCTAGCCGCCCACTGCACACAGCGGGAAAACGCCGCCGACAAGGTGGAGCGTCAGGTACGCAAATCCGCCAGCGCGGCTTTTATGGCCGCCCGAATCGGAGAGTATTTTGAGGCTTTAGTCACCGGCGCGTCTGAAAAGGGTACTTGGATAAGGCTTTTAAAGCCTCCCGTGGAAGGTAAATTGGTCCAAGGTTCTCATGGGTTGGATGTGGGTGATCGGGTTCGGGTAAAACTAATCACCCTTAACATCGAAAAGGGCTTCATTGATTTCGCGAAAGTCCCGTAATAACTAGCGCTATTTAGGCCGTAAACCGCTATGTTGGACTGGAACTATTCAGATCAAAAAAATCAGCAGAGGAAAGACTTTCATGGAAATCAGTAAAAAAGATGTCGGAAAAATAGTTGAATTGCCGTCCAAGCCCGAATGGGGTTTTGGCGTGATTGGGAAAATTGATCTTCGTTTTGCCTATGTGTTTTTTGATAAGTCGGGCGATGACCTGAACAAAAAATACTACCTGGGCGAAAATCCTTTAAAAATCGCCTCCAGTCAAAGCGAGCCGGCGCTGGTGAAACGGGCCAGAGTAAAAAACCGGAAGATTAAACCGGTTGATGTGGTTCACTACCCCATAAAATAAAAAATTTCACCCTGTAAGCCAAAAGCCGTATGGAAAATTCCATGCGGCTTTTTCTTTTAAAAACTATTTAACTTACTGACCCAAAAGCTTTTCAATGTCCGCTTTGATAGCTTCTGGTTTAATTGACGAGGCGTAGCGTTGAATTACATGACCTTGTTGGTCCACCAAAAACTTGGTAAAGTTCCAGCCGATGTCTCCTCCGGGCAAAACCGTTTCCAAATAAGCGTAAAGCGGGTCTTTATTCGAGCCATTCACGTCGATCTTATTAAACAAGGGAAAAGTAACGCCGTAATTCAGACTGCAAAAACCTTCAATCGTTTTGGCGTCGCCCGGTTCCTGATGAGCAAACTGGTTGCAGGGAAATCCTAAAATAACAAACCCTTGGCTTTTATATTTCTCGTATAAAGCCTCTAGCCCTTTGTACTGTGGCGTAAAACCGCATTTACTGGCCACATTCACAATCAGCAAAACTTTGCCTTTGTATTCTGAAAGCTTCGCCGGTTTGCCATCGAGGGTTTTGGTTTTAAATCCGTAAACGGTCTTCGCTGATTCATCCGCATTCGCTTGAACCGCCAACAGCAGTCCCAAACTCAGCATCACACCTAAACCCTTTTTCATCAAATGACCTCCTAGGAATTGAACTATAGCTATCTGACCATAGTTTTTGACAAAAAATCTATCGTTCAACTCAAAACAAATTGAAATCTTCCGGACGAATGGCCGCTAATATTGACCTTACCTCTCAGACTACTTAGACTCTCTGTGAATTTATGAATAGATCTTCTTTAAAATCCACGGACATCGCTCCCGGCGTCGTTAGGCTAATGGCCTTGAGCGTAGGCACCATCGTAGCGAATCTCTATTACATTCAGCCCTTGCTGGTGGATGTATCCTTGAGTTTTAACCTTACCTCCACTCAAGCCGGACTTATTGCCACTGCCACACAAATCGGCACTTCCTTCGGCATGCTCTTTTTTGTGCCGCTGGGCGACACTATGGAGCGCCGTTCTCTCATTACTCGGTTGATCCTTGCGGCTTGCGTTACCCTGGTTCTCACCGCTCTTGCGCCCTCAGGCTTATGGATGGGAATCGCTTGTTTTGGCATTGGCCTTTTCACCGCTGTTGTTCACGTCCTTGTTCCTTACGCCGCCCATCTGGCTCCGCCCGAAAAAAGAGGCCGGATCGTGGGAACAGTTTTCAGCGGGCTTCTTTTGGGAATTCTTTTGGCCCGAACCTTCAGCGGTGTGATCGGCGCTCACTTGGGCTGGCGCGCGGTTTACTGGATCGCGGCTTGTATTATGGTGATCATGGCGTTTTTAATTCGATGGCGTTTGCCCGTCAGTCAGCCGGAAGTTAAACTTTCTTATGGGGGACTTCTTCAGTCGCTCCTTCACTTGGTGAAAAAGCATCCGGAATTGCGGGAATCAGCTTTTGTGGGAGCGATGATTTTTGCCGGTTTCAGCGCTTTTTGGACCACTCTTGTTTTTCACTTATCCACTTCGCCTTTTCATTACGGAAGCGAAATGGCGGGTTACTTTGGCCTGGTAGGTGCCACCGGGGCTTTGGGCGCGCCCCTCGTAGGCCGTCTGGCCGATAAACGCGGACCACGCACAACTTTAATAATCGGTTTATATATAGAAACTGCTTCTTTTATTTTATTGGGACTTTTGGGCAATACTCTCTGGGGTTTGGCTCTCGGAGCCATCGTCATGGACTTGGGCGTTCAGGCAGGTCACATCTCCAATCAAACCCGTATTTACAACTTGGATCCCAAAGCCCGAAGCCGCCTGAACACCGTTTATATGGTGTGCTACTTTGCGGGCGGCGCTTTGGGTTCTTATGGCGGGTCGCTGGGCTGGCATCTGGCTCAATGGTGGGGTGTTTGCGGGTTTGCTTTAATCCCGATGGTTTTGGCGCTGGGGGTCTGTTTAATTCCTAAAACAGTTAAACTTCGGGCCGCGAGTCAGTAAAAACTTTCCCTTAATTTTACGGTGTCTTTTGACTCATTTGGGTTTGAAGAGCCAGAGCTTCTTGATTGTCAGCCTGACAACGAAGCGCCTGTTTTAGATAAAAATCAGCGTCTTTCGCTCGGCTTAATTGAAACAGACTCTTCGCCACCTTGGTGTAATAACCGGACATCTTATTTAAATATTCACCGTGATTGACGCCCTGTTTCTGTAATTCACTAAAGTAGAGCCGCTGGTCCTTCCCCAAAATCGCCATTTTGTTTTTGACAATCAGGTCGGGAATCCCGTTTAGCAATATCTCATAATCTTTTTGAGTGTCAAAAGAATCGCCCCACCATTTCCCCGCCGCGTCCATGGAAAGGCTTGAGGTTTCCACGATTGCCGCTTGCGGTGTTTCCACGGGAGAAACTGAAAGCGTGGCTTGAGGTGTTTCCATCGGGGACGGTATCACAACCGGACTCGCCGCCGGTTCAATCGTCGAAGTTGCAAACGCGGTCATTTCCGGAGTTTCCGTGGGAGTAACCGGCCCTGGGGCTATGGGTATCCAGCGAATCACTACGCGGCGGTTCTTGGCACGGCCGTCATCCGTGGAATTATCCCCGATGGGGTCTTCGGCACCATGACCTTTCGTCCCCACAATGGTTTCGATAGGTATATTTTTACTTATAAGATATTTTTTAACGCTCTGCGCCCTGGCTGAAGACAACTTGTCATTAAGCCACTGGGGTCCCCGGTTATCGGTATAGCCATCGATCGTAATTTGCAAATTGGGGTTCGCCAAAAGGAACGAAACCAGCTTGTCTAAAAGTTCAATGTCCTTCGCCCTCGGAACCTTGGATTTAAAATCGGAATAAATTGTCAGAGAGTCCTCGGTAATACTCCAGGTCGCGCCTTCCTTGGCTCCAAAAACAGAATCGACTTGGGCGGAAAGAGGTGTGGACGACGGTGTTTGCGTTACCATCATGGTGGGCGTAAAGGTAGATGTCATTGTAGGTGTCGGTGAGTAGGTTGGAGTAGCCGTAGGCTTTTCGTTGTCTCCCAGCTTCAAACTTAAACTGATCTGGTTCGCGACGCCCAATTCGCCCAGGGTAATCAGAGCGTAATCCAACTGCCAGTTCAAATACTTGATTCCGGCGCCTAAGGAAAGTCCATCCAGACCCGTTAAATCGCCGATATTGGAGAATTGGTAACCCGCTCTCACCGCAATCAAACTCTTATACCAATACTCCGCGCCCAACCCTAATTGGGTGTAATTTCCGTCATTCAAAAACCAGTCCGCTTCCCCCGACAAGGTCAAAAGATGCGGAGCTTTTTCCGATCCAAAGGCCACTTGATAAGCCGCGCCGGTTTTGAGTTCCACTGGGAGCGTGGCGTCGTCAATGTTCCAGCCCAAATTGGTCAGTACCGCCGAGAGTGAAAAAGGCAGTTTGGGAAGCTGGTAATACAATCCCGCGTCTAAAGCCGCGGTCTTATCTGGAAAGTTCTGTTGAATATCATCGTAAATAAAATGACCGGTTAACCCCGCCCGTAACCCGTCGGTTAGACCCAAACCATAAGCGGCATATAAATTAAGCCCGATCGGGGAATAGCTACCGGTGGCGGTTAATACATTCCCCACCACGCTGTAAGTGCCAATAGTGCCGAAATTCATGAAATTCGCGCCTACAGAAAAACCATCTCCATCGGTAGTCGCTTGGGTGAAAATCAAATGCTGGGCCGAGAGACTTTGAGCCCAGAAATTTTGGGAAAGGGAAATGTAGGTTCCGCCAATGAGTCCCAACCCCGCCGGATTCAAATCCGCCTCGTCATAGGCGTCGGGAACTGCCAAACCTGAATCACCCATCCCCGCATATCGGGTACTGGGAGCTATTTTCAGCCAGCTGGTGCCCAGGTTTCCTGATAAAACCTGGGTTTTACCCGAATCCAAAATACCCAAATAAACCACGCAAATAATCAAAAATGCTTTTTTCATCGGCTTATCACAATCTTCTGTGTGGTGTTTCCGCTGGTTCCATCCGTGTAATTCACCTTAATGATCGCCATATAAATACCCGGCGCGATATTGCCCGTATTCCAGATAAGTTGATCGGCTCCTACATAGGAAACCCGCGCCTCTATTTCCCCGACCAGATCGAATATTTCCAAAGTTGCGGAATTAATCGGCTTATCCGGGAATAGATAAACATTCCCACCTCGCGGAATGGGCACTGGCCCCAAAACAACTGTCCCCGTACCTGACAAAGGTTCAGTCGGCGTGGGAGTAGTTGTCGAAACTATCGTCGGCACTAAGGTAGGAGTATAGGTTGGCGTAATAGTCGCCGTATTGGTTACTGTACTAGTCACCGTATTGGTCGGCGTGTTCGTGAGTGTATTCGTAACCGTGTTAGTCACGGTGTTAGTAGGCGTGTTCGTCGATGTATTCGTGACCGTGTTGGTCACGGTATTCGTAGGCGTGTTGGTTAACGTACGCGTCGGAGTATTAGTCGGTGAATTCGTAGGCGTATTGGTAATTGTGTTAGTTACCGTATTCGTTGGTGTATTAGTCGGCGTATTCGTAACCGTATTAGTTACGGTATCTGTTGGAGTATTGGTTAACGTACTCGTCGGAGTATTAGTCGATGAATTCGTAGGCGTATTGGTAATTGTGTTAGTCACGGTGCTTGTTGGTGTGTTGCTCGGTGTATTCGTAGGCGTGTTAGTCACGGTATTTGTGGGCGTGTTGCTCGGCGTATTCGTAGGCGTATTAGTCACAGTGCTTGTTGGCGTGTTGCTTGGCGTATTCGTGGGCGAGTTAGTCACGGTA
>Ga0302155_10000763_pt1 | contig 24370 bp, 24 predicted proteins | sample I_Bog_N3_1_FD_193508 | JGI IMG/M metagenome (GOLD analysis project Ga0302155, IMG submission 193508) | Peat permafrost microbial communities from Stordalen Mire near Abisko, Sweden - I_Bog_N3_1 | ecosystem: Environmental > Terrestrial > Soil > Wetlands > Peat | place: Sweden: Abisko, Stordalen...
CACCGTGGCTTCGGTGGATGACCGCAACTGGGAGTTGCGCGACCATCGCACTCCTTTATTGCGCTTCAGTCAGAGTCGCGCCATTGCGCTGGATATGGAAAGCGCGACTGTAGCGGCCAACGGTTTTCGTTTCAGGGTGCCGTATGGGACTTTACTATGTGTGTCCGACAAACCGCTGCATGGCGAAATCAAATTGCCGGGCATGGCCAACAAGTTCTATGAGCAGCGCGTGGCGCAGCATCTGAAAATCGGTATCCGGGCACTGGAGTTGTTGCGCAATCATGGTATTGAACAATTGCACAGTCGCAAGCTGCGCAGCTTTAGCGAACCTGCTTTCCGCTGAAGTTCTTGTGGATAGGAGAGGGGGAGGGACTGCCGACGGCGTAACAATTTGTAAAAATACCTGCATCGCTGCCTGGTGTTTCCTATAGTAGAAGTCCCCCTCCGTTCTCTCCCCCAAGGGAACGGGATTGACCCCGCGCATCGTAAGGTGCGTGGGGTTTTTCTATGGCGTAATTCATTCCGACACTATGTCATCGCTTTTCACCGCTTTGTTGCGCTTGATAAGCAAATTTTCACGCGCAGCAGATTGAATTGCCAGTACCGCGGGATGACTCAGGCGCCGTTCCACCGAGATGGCAAAGAACTGTTCGGTGAGTTGTTCGGTTTGCCCGATTTCGATGACTCCCAGTTGTTTTGATAATTGCGCAGCGACCACTGAGGGGGCGGTAAAAATGCCGATGCCGGCTTCGCCGAAGGCATTGAGCAAGGCGCCATCATCGAATTCGCCGGTAATGCGCGGGTGGATGTGGTTTTCTTCAAGCCAGCGCAACAGTTTTGGACGCATCGCGGCGTCTTCCCCGGGCAGCAGGAATGGCGCTTTGTCGAGGTTATGAGGGAAACTCCCCTGGTATTGTTTTGCCAACGTCGGCGTGGCAAAGAAGCTGGTATTGCTCTCGCCAAGCAAATGACTATAACCGCGCACGTTGATGTTGGTCGGGATGGCGCTGTCGGCGATGACGATGTCGAGCCGATGGATAGCCAGATCGGCTAGTAAATGATTGAGCTTGCCTTCTCGACAGACGATGCGCACCGGTTCGGGCAAGCTCAAGGCGCTCTCGAGTAAAAGATAGGCGATCATCTTCGGTACCGCATCCGCCACTCCTACGCGCAACTGCGTGGCACCACTGCCGGGTCCAAAACGCAGCACCGCTTCGAGCTCTTCGGCCAGCACAAACATCTGGTCTGCATAGGCAAATACGGTGCGTCCGGCATCGTTCATTTCCAGCGTGCGGCCGACCCGGTTGAATAAACGGTAGCCGATGCTGTCCTCAAACTGACTGATTTGACCGCTGATGGTTTGTGCAGTCAGATGCAGGCGTTCGCTCGCACGTGCAATGCCGCCTGTCTTGGCCACCATCCAGAAGTAATGCAAATGTTTGTAGTTCAATGCAGGCATGGCGTTTAGCAGTTAAAAATAAACTGATCGGTTTTATCGATGAATTTGGAAAGTATATTCGAATTTTCAATGGTATTGAATCTGGCTACAGTGGTGGATTAACGCTATCGGCGTCGCTGCCACTGAAAGGAAAGTCGTGAATGGAATAGAGAGTTTTGCCAGTTTGCCAATGTGGGCAGGCTTTATTGCTTTTGTGCTTGGCATGCTGGCGGTTGACGTACTGCTGCTGGGCGGGCGGCATGCGCATAAGGTCAGCGTCAAGGAGGCGCTGGGCTGGTCGCTGGTCTGGGTCATGCTGGCGTTCGTGTTCTGCGGCGTGCTGTGGCTCTATCTGGATCACCACATCGGGCGCGAGTTTGCCAATCAGAAGAGCCTGGAGTTTTTGTCTGGCTATCTGATTGAAAAATCTTTGTCCGTCGACAATATTTTTGTGTTCTTGGTTATCTTTGGCTACTTTGCCGTACCGGCAGAAATGCAGCGTCGGGTGCTACTGTGCGGCGTCGTGGGGGCCATTGTGATGCGCGCGGTGATGATCTTGCTGGGCGCCTGGTTGATTGCGCAGTTCAGCTGGATCATGTATCTGTTCGGTGCGTTTCTGATCATCACCGGGATCAAGATGCTGATCTTTGCCGACCAGGAGAGTGATCTCAATGACAACGTCTTGCTCAAGTTCCTGCGTCGACATTTGCGCATCAGCAATAGCTACGATGGTGAAAAATTCTTCACCCGACGTAACGGCCTGCGTTATTTCACACCCTTATTGCTGGTGCTGATTCTGATCGAAATCAGTGATCTGATCTTTGCCGTCGACAGTATTCCGGCAATTTTTGCCATCACCACCGATCCATTCATCGTCTTTACGTCTAATATGTTTGCGATCATGGGGCTGCGCGCACTGTATTTCCTGCTGGCTGACGTGGCGCATCGCTTCCAGTATCTGAAATATGGATTGGCGCTGGTGTTGGTTTTTGTCGGAGGCAAAATGGTGTTGGCCTATTGGTTTCACATTCCTGTGCTACTTTCCTTGCTGGTGGTGGCGTTGATCTTGCTGGCGTCGGTCTTGTTGAGTCTGATGCTGTCGCGTCAGCGTTAGCTGTAGGCTGGCAGGATTAAAATAGGGTCGGAGTTGATTTATAATCCCATATCTTCTCTGACCCGAGTTCGTCATGGCCCGTCTACCCCGTCTCGTTGTTCCGCTGCAAGCGCACCACATCATTCAACGTGGCCATGACAAGCAAGCGATTTTCCGCGATGCCGCTGATCATGACGTCTTCCTTGACTGGCTCAAAGAAGGCGCCAGACGCTTCAAAGTTGCCATTCACGCCTACGTATTGATGCCAGACCATCTCCATTTGCTGGCAACGCCGGCCGATGTTGAAGGGCTGGCACGAATGATGCAATTGGTAGGGCGCTACTACGTGCCGTATTTCAATCAAAAGTACGGCCGCAGCGGCACTTTGTGGCAAGGGCGCTACAAGGCTACGGTGCTCGACGCCGAGCTTTATCTGCTGCTTTGCAGTCATTATATTGAACAAAATCCGGTACGCAGTGGTTTGGCTGCCACGCCTGCAGATTTCCCGTGGTCCAGCTATTTGCATCACATTGGCGCAAAACAAGACGCGCTGATGACCGACCATCGCGTTTATTGGGCATTAGGGAATACGCCGTTTGATCGCGAAATTGCTTATAAGCTGCAGGCCGAGCAAACATTGAGTCGCGCTGAAACAGACCTGATCAGCCAGGCTACGCTCAAGGGATGGGCGCTAGGAGCGGAAGGGTTCAAGGTGGCGCTGGAAAAGCAGGTCAGCCGGCGTGTCAGTCCTGCCAAGCGCGGTCGGCCGTTAAAGAAAATCGATATTGCTGTTCGGTAATAGTTTGTTTTAGGGTTGCCATGATGTTAAAAAATGAATGAAAACAAACACTTGGAGAGTATGCCGCACTACTCTGTCCCCAATTAAAAAATAGTCCAAATTACCAGTAGGCCAATTTTACTCTGACCCCATTTATTTTTATTGAAGTATTGGTTGCACTGCACTATCCTTAAATCCTTACTCTTAAAGTGGTGGAGCACCGTTATGCAAGCGCAAGGCCTATACGACCCAGCTAATGAACACGACGCTTGCGGCGTCGGTTTTATCGCCCATATCAAGGGCAAGAAAAACCATTCCATCGTTGAGCAAGGCTTGCTCATCCTGAAGAATCTGGATCACCGGGGTGCGGTCGGTGCTGATCCTCTGATGGGTGACGGCGCCGGTATTCTGATTCAGGTTCCTGATCAGTACTATCGCGAAGAAATGGCCAAGCAAGGCGTGGCACTGCCACCGCCAGGCGAATATGGCGTCGGCATGATTTTCCTGCCCAAGGAAAATGCCTCGCGTATCGCCTGTGAGCAAGAAATCGAACGCGCCGTGCTAGCTGAAGGGCAAGTCGTGCTGGGTTGGCGCAATGTGCCGGTCGACATGGACATGCCGATGTCGCCAACGGTGCGAGATAAAGAGCCGGTGATCCGCCAGATCTTTATTGGTCGCGGCCAGGACATCATGGTCACCGATGCGCTCGAACGCAAACTGTACGTGATCCGCAAGTCTTCCGGTCATGCCATTCAAGCGCTCAATCTGATTCACGGCAAGGAATTTTTCGTGCCGTCGATGTCGGCGCGCACCGTGGTCTACAAGGGCCTGTTGTTGGCCGACCAGGTCGGCGTGTATTACAAGGACTTGCAAGATCCGCGCTGCGTCTCGGCGCTGGCGCTGGTGCACCAACGTTTTTCTACCAATACCTTCCCTGAATGGCCGCTGGCTCACCCTTACCGTTTGATCGCGCATAACGGCGAAATCAACACCGTCAAGGGCAACTTCAACTGGATGCGTGCGCGCGAAGGCGTGATGCAGTCGGCTGTGTTGGGCGACGATCTGAAAAAACTGTTCCCGCTGATCTATGAAGGTCAGTCCGACACGGCGTGCTTCGACAATGCGCTGGAACTGTTGCTCATGGCAGGTTACCCGCTGGCGCAGGCAATGATGATGATGGTGCCGGAAGCATGGGAAAATCATACGCTGATGGACGACAACCGGCGCGCTTTCTACGAATATCACGCGGCCATGATGGAACCGTGGGACGGCCCGGCGGCACTGGCCTTTACCGATGGTCGCCACATCGGCGGTACGCTTGACCGTAACGGCCTGCGTCCGGCGCGTTACATCGTCACCGATGATGATCTGGTGGTCATGGCTTCCGAATCCGGCGTGCTGCCGATTCCGGAATCGAAGATCATTCAGAAATGGCGTCTGCAACCGGGCAAGATGTTCCTGATCGATCTGGATGCCGGTCGCATCATCGACGACAAGGAGCTCAAGGACACTTACGCCAATGCCAAGCCGTACAAGCAATGGATTGCGTCAGTGCGCGTCAAGCTTGACGAACTAAAACAAGAACCGGCCGAAGCCGTTTCCGCCGTTCCGTTGCTGGATCGTCAGCAAGTGTTCGGTTACACCCAGGAAGACGTCAAGTTCCTGATGTCGCCGATGGCTGCCGGCGCGGAAGAAGCAATCGGTTCCATGGGCAACGATTCGCCGCTGGCGGTGATGTCGAACAAGAACAAGACGCTCTACCATTACTTCAAGCAGTTGTTTGCGCAAGTGACCAACCCGCCGATCGATCCGATTCGCGAAGCGATGGTGATGTCGCTGGTATCGTTCATCGGCCCGCGTCCCAACCTGCTCGACACCAACAATATCAACCCGCCGATGCGTCTGGAAGTGTCGCAGCCGGTGCTCAATTACGCCGACATTGCCAAGCTGCGCAACATCAACGCGCATACCGGCGGCAAGTTCAAGTCGCATGAATTGAACATTTGCTATCCGGTGGCATGGGGCAAGGAAGGCATCGAAGCGCGCTTGGCCTCGTTGTGCGCCAAGGCGGTTGATGCCGTCAAGTCGGGCCATAACATTCTGATCGTATCGGACCGCAAGTTCGACGCCGAGCAAGTTGCCATTCCGGCATTGCTGGCGACCTCGGCGATTCACCAGCATCTGGTCAGCAAGGGTTTGCGCACCTCCACCGGTCTAGTGGTCGAAACCGGTTCTGCGCGTGAAACCCACCACTTCGCCTTGCTGGCAGGATTCGGCGCGGAAGCGATTCACCCCTACCTGGCCATGGATACCTTGAGCGACATCGCCAAGGGTCTGCCAGGCGAGCTGTCGTCCGACAAGGCCATCTACAACTTCCAGAAAGCCATCGGCAAGGGCTTGCTGAAGGTCATGTCGAAGATGGGTATTTCGACCTACATGTCGTATTGCGGCGCACAGATTTTTGAAGCCATCGGTCTGAACAAGGCATTGGTAGACAAATACTTCAAGGGTACTTCGTCGAATGTCGAAGGTATTGGCGTGTTTGAAGTCGCCGAAGAAGCGCTGCGCCTGCATCGTGCGGCCTTCAGCACCGATCCGGTATTGGCCAATGCACTCGACGCTGGCGGCGAATATGCTTACCGTGTGCGTGGTGAAGAGCACATGTGGACTCCGGATGCAATCGCCAAGCTGCAGCATTCGACCCGTTCCAACAGCTTCAACAGCTACAAGGAATATGCCCAGATCATCAATGATCAATCCAAGCGGCACATGACTTTGCGTGGTCTGTTCGAGTTCAAGATCGATCCGTCCAAGGCGATCTCGATTGATGAGGTCGAGTCGGCCAAGGAAATCGTCAAGCGCTTTGCCACCGGGGCGATGTCTCTTGGTTCGATTTCCACCGAAGCGCACGCCACTTTGGCCATTGCGATGAATCGCATCGGCGGCAAATCCAATACCGGTGAAGGCGGCGAAGACGTCAACCGTTACCGCAACGAACTCAAGGGCATCCCGATCAAGCAAGGCGCGACCTTGGCTTCCGAAATCGGTAAAGACGTCATTGAAGTGGATATTCCACTGCAAGCCGGCGACTCGCTGCGTTCGCGCATCAAGCAAGTGGCATCGGGGCGTTTTGGCGTGTCGGCCGAATACCTGATTTCTGCGGACCAGATTCAGATCAAGATGGCGCAAGGTGCCAAGCCCGGCGAAGGCGGTCAGTTGCCAGGTCACAAGGTGACCGACTACATCGCTACCCTGCGCGTGTCGGTGCCGGGAGTCGGTCTGATTTCGCCGCCACCGCACCATGACATTTACTCGATCGAAGATCTGGCGCAGCTGATCCATGATCTCAAGAACGTCAATCCGCGCGCCTCGATCTCGGTCAAGCTGGTTTCTGAAGTCGGTGTGGGTACGATTGCCGCAGGCGTGGCCAAGGCCAAGTCGGATCACGTGGTCATCGCCGGTCACGACGGTGGTACCGGTGCATCACCGCTGTCTTCGATCAAGCATGCCGGCTCCCCATGGGAACTGGGCCTGGCCGAAACTCAGCAAACGTTGGTGTTGAACGGCTTGCGCAACCGTATTCGAGTGCAGGCTGACGGTCAGATGAAGACCGGTCGCGATGTGGTCATCGGTGCGCTGCTGGGTGCTGATGAATTCGGTTTCGCCACTGCACCGCTGGTGGTGGAAGGCTGCATCATGATGCGTAAATGCCATTTGAATACCTGCCCGGTCGGGGTGGCTACGCAAGATCCGCTGTTGCGCGCCAAGTTCTCCGGCAAGCCGGAGCATGTCGTCAACTTCTTCTTCTTCATCGCTGAAGAAGTGCGTCAAATCATGGCGCAACTGGGTCTGCGCAGTTTCAATGAATTGATCGGCCGCTCCGATCTGCTCGATCGCAGCAAGGCAATTGCGCACTGGAAGGCGCAAGGCCTGGACTTCAGCAAGATCTTCTATCAGCCGGCCAGCACGACGCCTTACTACCATACTGAAACTCAAGACCATGGTCTGGAAAAGGCGCTCGATCACAAGCTGATTGCACAGGCGCGCATTGCGTTGGACAAGGGTGAAAAGGTTTCCTTCATTTCGCCGATCCGCAACCTGAACCGCACCGTCGGCGCCATGTTGTCGGGTGAAGTGGCCAAGCGTTACGGCAATGAAGGTTTGCCGGACGACACCATTCATATCCAGCTGCAAGGTACGGCAGGTCAATCGGCAGGTGCTTTCCTGGCGCATGGCGTGACGTTGGACCTGGTCGGCGAAGGTAATGATTATGTCGGCAAGGGCTTGTCGGGTGGCCGCATCATCGTGCGTCCGAACACCGAGTTCCGTGGCCGTGCGGTCGACAACATCATCTCCGGCAATACCGTGTTGTACGGCGCTACCTCTGGTGAGGCCTTCATCAACGGCGTCGTCGGCGAGCGTTTCGCGGTACGTAATTCGGGCGCTATTGCAGTCGTGGAAGGTACCGGCGACCATGGTTGCGAATACATGACTGGCGGCACCGTCGTGGTCTTGGGCGCTACCGGCCGTAATTTTGCGGCGGGCATGTCCGGCGGTATCGCCTACGTCTACGACGAGGACGATGATTTTGCCGGCAAGTGCAATCTGTCGATGGTGGCGTTGGACAAGGTCTTGTCCGACACCGAGCAGGAGGCCTCCACCGATCGCTCGGTCTGGCATAGCCTGCAACGCGGTGGTATCGGCCAAACTGACGAAGTGATCTTGCGTGGTCTGATTGAACGGCACTTCAAGTACACCGGCAGCACGCGTGCGCGCAACCTGCTGGATAACTGGGCCGTCTCGCGCAGCAAGTTTGTCAAGGTCTTCCCGACCGAATACAAACGTGCGCTGGGTGAACTCAATGCAGCCAAAGTGAAGGCCAAGGACGTCGTTGCGGCCTGATCTGACATAAAGACAGCAGCACGGCCAGCCTGGCGATCGACAACAATACGCAAGGCTGACGATTTCTGAAACCAGAACGCAGAATCGTCAGCCGCCTATCCTTAGCGAAGAATGTGAGTGGAAAATGGGTAAAGTAACCGGCTTTATGGAATATGAGCGTCTGAAAGAAGCGAGCGAAGCGCCGCAGACACGCATGAAGCATTACAAGGAATTTGTACTGCATCTCGATGATGCAGCCGCCAAGGTGCAAGGTGCACGTTGCATGGATTGCGGCATCCCGTTTTGTAACAACGGTTGTCCGGTCAATAACATCATTCCCGATTGGAATGACCTGGTGTATCGCGGCGACTATAAGGAAGCCCTCGAGACTTTGCACTCGACCAATAACTTCCCAGAGTTCACCGGCCGTATTTGCCCGGCGCCGTGCGAGTCTGCCTGCACCTTGGGAATCAACAGCGACGCCGTGGGCATCAAGTCGATTGAGCATTTCATTATCGACAAGGGTTGGGAAAACGGTTGGGTGGTGCCACAACCGGCAGCCATCAAGACCGGCAAGAAGGTGGCCGTGGTCGGCTCCGGTCCTGCTGGTATGGCAGCGGCACAACAATTGGCGCGTGCCGGTCATGCTGTGACCGTGTTCGAGAAAAATGATCGCGTCGGTGGTTTGTTGCGTTACGGTATTCCTGACTTCAAGATGGAAAAATCGCACATTGACCTGCGCGTTGAGCAGATGCAGGCCGAAGGCGTTGTCTTTCGCACCAGCGTGCTGGTGGGCAAGGATTTTCCTGCCAATGTTACCAATTGGTCCAAAGAAACCGTTTCTCCCGAACAGCTCAAGAAAGACTTTGATGCGGTCGTGATTGCCGGTGGTGCAGAACAACCGCGCGATCTGCCGGTTCCCGGGCGCGAACTCAAGGGCGTGCATTTCGCCATGGACTTCCTGCCGCTGCAAAACAAGGTCAACGCCGGTGACAAGGTCAAAGGTCAGATCATGGCCAGCGACAAGCACGTGGTCGTGATCGGCGGCGGCGATACCGGCTCCGACTGTGTGGGCACCTCTAACCGTCACGGCGCCGCTTCGGTGGCGCAGTTCGAACTGATGCCACAGCCGCCGGAAACCGAAAACAAGCCTATGGTCTGGCCTTACTGGCCAACCAAGCTGCGCACTTCCTCATCGCATGAAGAAGGTTGTGATCGCGATTGGGCAGTTGCCACCAAGCGCCTGGAAGGCAAGAACGGCAAGGTTGAAAAGTTGATCGCTGCGCGCGTCGAATGGAAGGACGGCAAGATGCAGGAAGTGCCTAACTCCGAATTCGAGATGAAGGCCGATCTGGTGCTGTTGGCAATGGGCTTTGTCTCGCCGGTGCAGCAGGTGCTCGACGCCTTCGGTGTGGAAAAAGATCCGCGCGGCAATGCCAAGGCAAGCACAGATGGTGAGGCTTGCTACAAAACCTCGGTAGACAAGGTGTTTGCTGCCGGTGACATGCGTCGCGGCCAGTCGCTGGTGGTCTGGGCCATTCGTGAAGGTCGCCAGTGCGCGCGTGCCGTCGATGAGTTCCTGATGGGCGCGTCGCTGCTGCCACGCTGATCGGCGCAGATAGATAAAACCGGATGGACGCAAGTCCCTCCGGTTTTTTTACGCCTCCTACTTTTGCCGGGCAGCTCAGTTAAAATGGCATTTTGCGCCATCCATATGCGTACCGATTTTTTGATCGCCGCGCAGCATCCCAGGAGCACCATGAGTACCCCGATTCGCTACAGCATTACTTCCAACGATTGTGCCGCACATGTGTTCGACGTCACGCTGACGGTCGATGCGCCGGCTGCCGACGGCCAGGTGTTTGCCTTGCCGGCCTGGATTCCGGGTAGTTACATGATCCGTGAATTTGCGCGCAACATCGTCAAGATACGCGCCGAGTCCGGCGGCAAGAAGCTTGTCTTGAAAAAGCAAGACAAGCATACCTGGCAAGCGGCACCTTGTACCGGTGCGCTGACGCTGAGCTATCAGGTCTACGCTTGGGATTTGTCGGTGCGTACCGCCCATCTGGATCAGACCCATGCCTTCTTCAACGGCACCAGCGTTTTCTTGCGTGTGGCCGGACAAGAGTCGTCGCAGCACATCGTTGATATCAAACGCCCTGCCGGCGAGGCCAGCAAGCGTTGGCGGGTGGCGACTTCCTTGCCAGAGCTCAAAGCTAAGCGCTATGGTTTTGGCACTTATGTGGCGGCCGATTATGACGAACTGATCGATCATCCGGTCGAGCTGGGTGAGTTTGCACTGGCCAGCTTTAACGCGCATGGCGTGCCGCATGACATCGTCATCACCGGCAATGTACCGAATCTGGATTTGCCGCGCTTGTCGGCCGATCTGAAAAAAATCTGCGAAGCCCAGATCGCTTTCTTTGAACCCAAAAGCAAACGTGCACCGATGTCGCGCTATGTGTTCATGACGATGGCGGTCGGTGATGGATACGGCGGCCTGGAGCATCGCGCCTCGACCGCCTTGATCTGTACGCGCAGCGATCTACCGGTGACAGGCAATGCAGAGATCAGCGAGGGCTATCGCACCTATCTGGGATTGTGCAGTCATGAATATTTCCATACCTGGAACGTCAAGCGTATCAAGCCGGCGGCATTTGCCCCTTACGATCTGGCGCAGGAAGGCTACACCTCTCTGCTGTGGTTGTTTGAGGGCTTTACCAGCTATTACGACGACTTGTTCCTGGTCCGTAGTGGCGTGATCGACACGGCGGCTTATCTGGGGTTGTTGTCCAAGACCATCAACGGCGTGTTGCGCGGCAGCGGACGGCGCAAGCAGAGCGTAGCTGAGTCTAGCTTCGATGCCTGGATCAAATACTACCGGCAGGATGAAAATGCCCCGAACGCCATCGTCAGCTACTACACCAAGGGTTCGCTGGTGGCGCTGGGCCTGGATTTGCTGATTCGTACCGAAAGCCGTGGCGGCAAGTCCTTGGACGATGTGATGCAGGCACTGTGGCAACAATATGGCCGTCAGTTCTATGCTCGCAATGGCGGCAAGGGCGTTGCTGAGGATGAGGTCGAGGCTTTGTTTGAAGCAGTCAGCGGCATCAAGCTCAAGCGCTTCTTCGACCGTTATATCCGTGGTATCGATGATGTGCCGCTGGAAGAATTGCTGGCGCCTTTTGCTGTGCTATATAGCGATAAGCACGGTGAAGCCAAGCCTGGCATGGGCATTCGTGTCACGCGCGGCGTCAATGGCGGCGATGCCAAGGTGGCCAATGTCTATGAAGGCGGCAGCGGACATCGTGCGGGCCTGTCCGCTGGTGATCAGTTGGTGGCGCTGGACGGCATCCGTATTCCGGCCAGCGGACCGGATGGGCTACTGGCACGTTATCGCAACAATGATGTGGTTGAACTGCACGTGTTCCGGCGCGATGAGTTAATGCGTCTGAGCCTCAGGCTCAAGGACGATGAGGCACCGCAGATTGCGTTGCAGGCACAATCCAGGCCTGTGGCTGCGCTGCGCAAGCGTCAAGCCTGGTTGGGCGCATGAGTTGATTGGCTAGCGTAGCCCGAAAACCGCTTAAGTGTAATTCTGGAAAAGGTCAATAAACTTAAGCGCCGGTCTTCGATAAACGGCCGTCATGGAAAACCAGTCCCGCTTGCGGGGATACGGCACATTGTTCGACCTCACCGACAAAAATGACGTGGTCGCCTTCCGGATAGCGACTGCGGTTGTGGCATTCAAACCATGCGGATACACCCTTTAACACCGGTTGTCCGGTACGGGACAAGGTGTATTCGACACCTTCAAAGCGGTTCGCCGACTTGCGTGAAAACTGTTCTGCCAGTGCGCCCTGTTCGGCGCCTAGAATATTGATCACATAATGTGAATTGCCAGAGAAGGCCGACATGCTGCTGGCTTGTTCAGACAAACTCCATAACACCAGTGGCGGCGTCAACGATACCGAATTGAAGGAGCTGGCGGTGAGGCCGAGCAAGCTGCCATCCTCCAGGCGTGTCGTAATAACGGTGACGCCGGTGGCGAATTGCGACAGTGCCTTGCGGAACATGGCTCCATCAAAGTTGCGCGAGTTGGCGCGCGGTGAGCGTGAATGCATCTGATACCTGTGAAATCGGTGCTGGCAAAGGAGACATTATGCCCAAAAAATGTACGGACGTACTGATAGTGCGTCCAGTTGGGACAATGCGCCACCGTCTCCAAGCCTCAAGCCTTGCTGTGCGAGCAAGTACTGGGATTTTGTCTGCAGTAATGCTATAAGCAGCAATGCGGTAACATCGTAATACGCAGCGTGCTATTGCGCTTATCGGAATCAAGATGCAGGAGTCAACTATGAATATCTCATCAAAGCAAGTAACTCCAGATACTGTACTCCTTGGTGGCGGCTGTTTTTGGTGCCTGGAGGCGGTATATCAGCAGCTCAAAGGGGTGCAGTCGGTCGAGTCTGGCTATACCGGTGGGCACATCAAAAATCCGACATATGAGCAGGTCTGTCATGGCGATACCGGGCATGCAGAAGTGGTCAAACTGACGTTTGATCCGCAAGAGATCAGTTTCAGAGAGATCCTTGAGGTTTTTTTTACCATTCACGATCCGACGACACTCAACCGTCAGGGCAATGATGCCGGTACGCAGTATCGCTCGGTCATTTATTACCACTCAGCAGAACAGCAGGACGTCGCCCGGCACATCATTGCCGAAATGGGCTTGGTTTGGGATGCGCCGATAGTGACGGAACTGAGCCCTGTTGAAACCTACTACAAGGCGGAAAATTATCACCAGAACTACTTCCAGCAACATCCATTTCAGGGCTACTGTGCGTTTATCGTCGCTCCCAAGCTTGAGAAGTTCCGAGAAGTGTTTGCCGAGAAAAGCAAGCCTGAGTAAGCAAGCCTAAATAACGGTCTTATTTGATCTGATCGTAAATGTAGCGCCGTGATTGCGGTAAGGCGTCAGCATGACGATTGGCTTTGCCGCAGATGACCTGATACAGGGAAATCCAGTCCTGATTGAAACCATGCGCGCTGCCGGCAAGGTAGACGCGCCAGATGCGGTAGCGTTTCTCATCCGTAATTCTTCTGATTTCCTCTGCCTGCGCTTCAAAATTGTCGGCCCAAATGGCACAAGTGCGGGCATAGTGGCGGCGGAGATTCTCGATGTCGAAGGTTTCCAGCCCGCCTTGTTGCATGGTCTTGAGCACGACACTGATATGCGGTAATTCTCCCGCCGGGAAAACATATTTATCAATGAATTCACCGCCGCCATACGGTGATTCACCGTTCTCAATGTCGGTTGTCGTGATTCCATGGTTCATTGCCAGACCATCATCGGCCAGCAAGGCATTGATGCGTGAAAAATACAAAGGCAGGTTACGGATGCCCACGTGCTCAAACATGCCGACACTGGTGATCCGATTGAAGGTGCCAGTGACGTCGCGATAATCTTGCAGGCGAATTTCGATGCGGTCGCTGAGACCGGCTTGTTTCACTCGTTCTGTGGCCAGCGCATATTGATTTTCGGATAAGGTGATGCCAACACATTTGGCGCCGAATTTTTGTGCCGCACGTAGCACCAGCGCCCCCCAGCCACAGCCAATGTCAAGCAAGGTGTCGCCCGGACGAACTTGAATCTTGGTGAGAATGTGGTCGATTTTCTTGATTTGCGCGGTGGCCAGGTCCTCGTCGCCATTTTCGAAATAGGCGCAGGAATAGACCATATTCTCATCAAGAAACAGTTTGTAGAACGCATTGGAGACATCGTAATGATAGCGAATCGCCTCGGCGTCCTTATCCTTACTATGTTTGATGGTACGTACAATGCGTGCCAGCTTGCCCTCAGCCTTCAAGGTCAAGGCCGCCAGTGAGTTGGCAACACTGATGATACTGCTGACCGGACCTTCGACGTCAATCTTGCCCTCGACATAGGCTTCGCCAAGATTGGAAAGCGATGGATTGAAAAGATACGTCAGCGCCGAGACATGCGGCACGCGCAAGGTAACTAGCGGGATTGTGTCACTGAAATCAAATTGCCGGCCATTCCACAATTCAAGGCGCAATGGAATGGACGACACACGACGTATTTCTTCTACCCAGGTGGTGAGCTTCTTTTCCCAAAACACGATTTCTCCTCCGTGTAAGTGATGTGATGCTGTGCCAACCCTGTCGCGAACGTGCTGCTCGATCAGGGCTGTAGACGTTGCCGCTTCCAGCTGCCGTCCGCAGTGCGTGTATAAAAAACACGATCATGCAGACGTGAGCGTCGGCCTTGCCAAAATTCCAAGTTTTCCGGTACGACACGATAGCCACCCCAGTGCTCTGGGCGGATCGGGTGTTTACCATATTGTTGTTCCACTGCTGAAAATTGCGCTTCAAGCGCCTCTCGACTATCAATTGCCTGACTTTGCTCGGAAGCGATGGCTCCCAATTGACTAAGCAGAGGACGACTCGAGAAGTATTGATCGTTTTCTACCGCACTCACGCGCTCAATCTTGCCTTCGATACGCACTTGCCGCTCCAGTTCTACCCAATGAAACAGCAGTGCCACATAGGGTTGCTGGTCAATTTCCTGTCCCTTGCGGCTCTGGTAGTTGGTGAACCAGGTAAAGCCAGTGGCATCGACTTGTTTGAGCAATACGATACGTGACGACGGTTTTCCGTCCGTACCGACAGTGGCCACGCTCATGGCGGTTGGCTCGGGAATCTGGGCTTTGATGGCTTCATCAAGCCATACGGAAAATTGCGCAATAGGATCAGCGGCTACCTCCAGTTCTGACAGACTGGCGCGGCTGTAATCCTTGCGAAGTTCGGCTATTGACATGTTGCTTATCCTTAATTCGGGACTGCGCTAGAGTAGCGCGTTTTTGAAATATGTGCAGAGAGAGTGTTGAAAACAAGCATGTAAACGAGGCCGGCAAAGGTTTTCAAACGCGAGCCATTATGCGGTAGATGATTTTGGCAGTACATGATGTAGAACAAAAAAGGCTGATGCAAATCATTGCACCAGCCTTTTTATCGCAGTCACCTGACTTGAGCAGGATTTACGGCATCGCGACGAAGTGGAATTTGATGGCGACTTCGTCTGCCACCATACTGGTGTCTTTCCAGTCACCTTCGCCAATATTGAAGGTCAGACGTTTGATCGGCAATGTGCCGTCAAATACTTGCGTATTGCCGTCTTTCTTGAGCATCAGCGGAAACTGCACATCGCTGCTCTTGCCTTTGATCGTCAATTTTCCGACAACATCGTACTTGGTACCTGCCGGTGCGCCAGCGCTAGGCTTGATGCTGCTGAGGGTAAAATTTGCTTGGGGGAACTGGGCAGCGTTGAACCATTCCTTTTTCAGCACTTCCTTGTTGTATTCAGGATCACCCAGATCAAAGCTGGCAATATCAATCTCAATGCTGGCTTTGGCCGAGGTTGGTTTGGTGCCGTCAAAATCGATTTGCGCCGCGAATTTCTTGAATTTCGCGTCTACCGGTACGTTCATTTGCTTGAACACCGCAATGACGGTGCTCTTGCTTGTATCTACCTTCAGTGGTGCAGCCAGTACCGCCGATGTCATGCTTAAAGCGGCCAAGCCACCGGCGATTGCGGTGGTCAATGTGAAACGTAAAGTCATGAAGTTTCCTTGGAAAGATTGATCAAGGCAGAATGCGCTTGAATACGCCATCGCGATCGATGAATTGATGTTTCAGCGCGGCGAGCACATGCAAACAGAATGCTGCCAGCAAAGTCATGTTCAGCCAGTAGTGCACCAGCTTGAGCAAGGGTTTGAGCTCAGGATTGGGAGCCATGAAGACAGGTAACGGAAACAGCCCCAAATACACCACCGGCACACCGGCCGAGAGACTGTAGATATAGCCGGAAACCGGAATCGCGAACATTAGCAGATAGAGCAGGCCATGCAATCCATGGGCAGCGCTTTGTTGCCAGCGCGGCATCTGAAACGGATAAGCTGGGGCAGGGTGGGTCAGGCGCCAGAGCAGTCGCAGGCAGGCAAAGCCCAGTACGGTCACGCCCAGCCATTTGTGCCAGGAAAAATATTTGAGCTTGGTCGGTGTCAGCCCGGGAATGTTGACCATGGTCAAACCAAGGGAAAACGCGGCAATGATCAACAAAGCGATGATCCAGTGCAACAAGATGGCAGGTTTTGTATAACGTTGCATGTTGAGTGGTTTATTTTGAATTGTGCTTTGGAGGGAGGTAAGTGAATTTGGTTCTCACTTACCCCAAGGCGAGTTTAAATATTTTTTGCCAGAGCAATCGCTTCGCCGATGTAGTTTGATGGTGTCATGGCCAGCAAATGATCTTTGGCGTTTTGCGGAATGGCCAGGCCATTGATGAAATCACGCAGTGCTTCCTTCGAAATACCCTTGCCGCGCGTCAGTTCCTTCAATTGCTCGTAGGGATTTTCGATGCCGTAGCGGCGCATGACGGTTTGCACCGGTTCTGCCAGCACTTCCCAGGTTGCGTCGAGGTCTTCTGCCAGGCGTGCCGGATTGATTTCCAGTTTGTTGAGTCCGCGCAGGCAGCTGTCGTAGGCTAGTATCGCGTAACCGAATGCCACGCCAATATTGCGCAACACGGTTGAATCGGTCAGGTCACGCTGCCAGCGTGAGACCGGCAATTTTTCCGACAAATGCTTCAGGACGGCGTTGGCCATGCCGAGGTTGCCCTCGGAGTTTTCAAAGTCGATAGGGTTGACCTTGTGCGGCATGGTCGAGGAACCAATTTCTCCTGCTTTGGTGCGCTGCTTGAAGTAACCCAAAGAGATGTAGCCCCAGACATCGCGATTGAGGTCGAGCAGAATGGTATTGGTGCGAGCCACGGCATCGAACAGTTCGGCCATGTAATCGTGCGGTTCGATCTGGATGGTGTAGGGATTGAACACCAGACCGAGGCGTTGTTCGATCACATTCTTGGAGAAGGCGGCCCAGTCGGTTTCCGGATAGGCAGAGAGATGCGCATTGTAGTTACCGACAGCGCCGTTCATCTTGCCGAGAATCTCGACGGCAGCGATGCGTTGCACGGAACGTTGCAGGCGCGCAACGACGTTGGCCATTTCCTTGCCAAGAGTGGTTGGGCTGGCAGGCTGGCCGTGGGTACGCGACATCATTGGTACGGCGGCATGTTCATGGGCCAGGTCGGTCAGTCTGGCGATGAGGCCTTGCAATGCTGGCAACACCACGGTGTCACGCGCTGCCTTGAGCATCATGCCGTGCGATGTATTGTTAATGTCTTCGGAAGTGCAGGCAAAATGGATGAATTCCGAGGCGGCAACCAGTTCTGGCACATCTTTGACCTTTTCCTTGAGCCAATACTCGACGGCCTTGACGTCGTGATTGGTCACCGCTTCAATTTCCTTGATGCGAGCAGCATCTGCTTCGGTAAAGTCCGCGGCCAACTTGTCCAGCAGCACAGTGGCGGCACTCGAAAACGGTTTGATTTCGGCGAAACCGGCAGCCGACAATGCTTGCAGCCAGGCAATTTCCACCTTCACGCGGTGGTGCATGAAGCCGGCTTCAGACAACAAAGGACGCAATTTGTCGGTTTTGGCGGCGTAACGACCGTCAAGCGGCGAGAGTGCGGAGAGTGCGGACAGGGACATGATGAGGAAAAGATTTGAGTAGCGTTGAAATGGGAATGCGAGCCAGGCTGGCAATTGATGCCTGGGTTTGCCTTTATCAGGGTGCGATTTTACCATTCTGGGAAAATCGCATCGAGATTGGCGCGGTATGTTGTTGCGGTCAGCGTAGCGAGCGTGTTCAGCGTTAATGCGATAGCCCCAATGCTATAATCAACACGGATTATTACTAAAAATGCTATGAAACTGATTGCCTCACTGGGAAGTCCCTACGTTCGCAAGGTCCGCGTTGTCATGGCGGAAAAGAAAATCGATTACGAGTTAGTGCTGGAGGATGTGTGGGCGGAGGGCTCCACGATCCAGCAATGCAATCCCTTGGGCAAGGTTCCTTGTCTGATGATGGATGACGGCGGGGCCATGTTTGACTCACGCGTCATTGCCGAGTATCTGGATGTGCTCACACCGGTTGGCAAGCTCATTCCTGCAGGTGGGCGTGAACGTGCCGAAGTCAAATGCTGGGAGGCCTTGGCCGACGGCTTGCTCGATGCCGCTGTGTTAGTTCGTTTGGAAAAATTGCGTCCCGTACGCCAGCAAAGCCCGGAATGGATCAAGCGTCAATGGAGCAAGGTCGAAGTCGCATTGAAGGCGATGGCTGTTGGTCTGGGTGAAAAAAGTTACTGTGTCGGCAACCATTATTCCCTGGCGGATGTCGCGGTTGGCTGTGCATTGGGCTGGCTGGATTTTCGATTTCCAGAAACCGACTGGAGAGAAGACTATCCCGAGCTGCAAAAGTTGTTTGAAAAACTATCCGAACGTCAGTCCTTCAAAGATAGTTTTCCAAAGGATGCAGTCTGAGTTTTTCCTTGGTGGAGTAAACGAAAAAGCGCGATCGATGTCGCGCTTTTTTCTTTTCCTTCGCAGAGTCGAGAAAATTACTCTTCAATGATCTGTGTTTGCAGGTAATTTTGGATGCCGATTTTATCGATAATCTCGATCTGTGTTTCCAGCCAGTCGATATGTTCTTCGGTGTCATCGAGAATCATTTGAAACAGTTCGCGCGAGACGTAGTCGCCGTGTTGTTCGCAGGTGGCAATGCCTTCCTTGACTGTCTTGTGCGCGGCCTGTTCCAGCTTCAAGTCACAGCCGAGTATTTCAGCTGTGTTTTCACCGATCATCAGTTTGTGCAGTGCTTGCAAATTCGGCAGGCCATCGAGCATGAGAATACGATCAATCAATTTGTCGGCGTGCTTCATTTCACCGATGGATTCGGCGTATTCCTTCTTGGCGATTTTTTCAAAACCCCAGTGCTTGTACATGCGGGCATGCAAAAAATACTGATTAATGGCGGTCAGTTCGTTGGTCAATTGCGCATTGAGCAATTTCAGGACTGCTGGATTGCCTTTCATAGCTACCTCTGAGAAAAAATGGGGAAGGGAAACCGGCTGGCACCGAGATAACTCTGCGAAGTGCATTTCCAGCGGCATGAGAAAACGGATCATAGCGCAGGCAGTTACAGACTTCAGCAAGAATTAGCGCGAATCATTCTTACTTTATTTATAGTCGTCATAAGCAGACGATAAAAAAGCCTCCATTGAAGCGATGGAGGCTGGGAATTAACGACTTGCTTACTTGGCTTGCGGATCGGTCACGAATCCAATTTTGGATAAGCCACCCGATTGCGCGGCAGACATCACCTGCGCGATTTTTTCATATGGCGTGGTGCGATCGGCACGCAGATGCAGCTCCGGTTGCGGCGTCTTTTGGGCAGCCTCGGCAATACGCAGGCTGAGCTGATTGCTGTCAATCTGCTCTTCATTCCAGAACACCTTGCCCTGGGCATTAATCGATAGATTGATGCTCTGCGGCTTGATCTCGTCGGGTTGATTGGTCGCATGCGGCAAATCGATCTTGACCGCATGGTTCATGACCGGAATGGTGATGATGAAGATGATCAGCAACACCAGCATGACATCAACCAACGGCGTAGTATTGATTTCCGGATTGAAGTCGTCGTCCGAATCGGACAATGAACCCATGGCCATTATTTGCCTCCAATGGCAGTCAATTTGATGCTTCTTGCACTGCCGTTGAGGTCGTCTTCAGTCGCCGCACGAGCGCCGGTGACGAAAAGTGCATGCAGATCGAAGCCGAACTTATTGAGTTTGGCAATCGTGGTCTTGTTACCCCGCACCATGGCGTTGTAGCCAAAGGTGGCTGGAATGGCGACAGCCAGACCCAGTGCTGTCATGATCAACGATTCGCCAACCGGACCGGCGACTTTATCGATGCTGGCCTGACCTGCGGTGCTGATGGAAACCAGTGCGTGATAAATACCCCAGACGGTACCAAACAATCCAACGAAAGGTGCCGTGGAGCCGACGGAGGCAAGTACGGCCATGCCGGTCTGTAATTTTCCCGAGGCCTCATCGATGGCCTGGCGCAACGACAAGGTAACCCAGTCACTGACGGACAACTGATCGTGCAGGTGTCCCTTGTGGGCAGTATGGTGGCTCATTGCAGAGATGCCGGCTTTGGCGACTTCGGCAAAGGGATTGCCGCTGCCGAGAGTGGCAACACCTTCGGGCAGGCTGGTCGTGTCCCAGAACGCATGGCCGGCGGCATCAGAGGCGCTGCGAAAACGCAGTAATTGCAGTGCTTTGGTGATGATGACATACCACGATGCGATCGACATGAGGACCAACAGCACCGCGACGCCTTTGGTAACAAAATCTCCTTGCGCCCACAGGCTTTCCAATCCGTACGGACTTATTTCCATGATGAATCCTTTGCGATGACTTGAATGATTAATGAAGCTGGTAATTGAGGCTACCGCTGGTCCAGACGGAGAGCGGCTTGCCGTTTTCCATATACGGTTTGAACAAGGCGCCCATCACCGCCGTACGGGCCGCATCGTCCAAGCGTGGAAACCCGGAGCTTTTGATGATCTCGACTTGCTCGGGTTTGCCGTCGATGTTGACCAGCACACGGAACTTGACGCCGCCTTCTTCGCCCCGTCGTTTGGAGACTGGCGGGTAGTACTGCTGCGGCTCTCGGATATATTCAATGCCAGAGGTAACCTGCTTGGGCTGCGGGGGGGCTGGTGGCGAAGCTGGCGTCGTTTTCGGCGCTGCAGCTGGCGGCACCGGTTCAGCAACCGGCTGCGGCGGTGCCGATACTGCTGCGATTGCGGTTGGTGCAGGGGCCTGGGTTACTGGAAGCGGAGGTGTTGGCGTGACAGTTTTCTTTACCACCGGGACGACCTTGGGCGGTGCCGACGGTGCTTTTGTCGGTACCGGTATCGGCGCGCGCTCAGGGGTAATGAAACTGACGACGACTTCCTTGGGCGCGCTGCTGGTGACCTGATGAATCAGTCCGCTTTGCAAGGCATAGAAAAAAGCAAGATGGAGCAGTATGACGAAGCCGAGTGGGCCGATTTTTTTAACACGCTGCCACACTTGATCGTGGTCGATGTAGGTACTGCGCATAGCGGGAGATGAAGCGTTCATGAATGAATTCAGGCGGGCATGGAGTGAAACACCATGCTCTGCACGGCACTACGTGATTGATTGGCATTGCTCAGGCATTCACGCAGAACCTGTTTGGCACAGCTATGGCATTTGCCGCAGCAAGTGCCAACACCAAGCTCCTTGCGCAATTCGGCCATGGAATGCATGCCTGCATTGACGGCCTGATGGATTTTGCCTTCGGAGATGTTGTTGCAAACACAGACAATCATTTTACGCCTTGCTGCCTGACTATGCAGGTCCTATGTGGATCTCGCGCCTGAAACGATGCGCGTAAATAAATTAAATTTTTCTGGCTGCGGCATGGTGCGTTCGACTACGTTGCCCCACTGTTCGGACAATTGCTGACAGGTTGCACGCAACACCGGCGCCAGATTCGGCAAGTCAGCCAGGACCTTCAGATGTCGTTCAATCACGGAGGCCAATTTGACGCAACTTTGACTTTCCTGATCGCGGCCAGCCGTGTAGTGAGACATCAAATGCAATACCGCTGAAACCAGCAACTCAGGTTGTGTCGGGGCGTTATTCGGTTCTAAAAAAGCAGAATCCATCTTGTCGCTAACCATCAAACTCTCCTCAATCAGGAAGCTTGGCTGGCGTGGAAATAACGCATGCGCATTACCATCGGCTGGCTGGTTTTCACCATCATTCAAATCGCAATATTGCACCGACGTAGTCTCTTGTCGGCCATCTTAGCTATGCCGTTAAAATCAGCTTGTTCAATTGCGTCAGGCGTAATTTGTAGATGCGACCACCGTGGTCAATTTCCAATTCACGCATTTGCCGGAACAAATCCTGGCTCTTGATGCGTGTAATCGGCGACCCATTTGCTGCCGTTGCTGGTGAGTTGCGACGTTCCGTTCCGTGCTCGATCAGTTGGCTCATGATAACCTCCTATTAAATGCGAACAATTCTTATTTAGATTATTCTTCATTTGATCGGAGATTGCAAGCTCTTTTCTTTCCTCGTGTACTACCGTCAACAGAATGTATTTTCTTGCATTGTTGCTGAAAAGAAAAAAGCCCCGCTGGCAAGACAAGCGGGGCTTTTTTCTCTTTGAAATGGCTCAGGCGGATTCGATAATTCCTCCGCCCAGGCAGACGTCGCCGTCATACAGCACAGCAGATTGCCCCGGCGTAACTGCCCATTGGGGATCGCGGAAATGCAGGTCGAAGCGTTGCAGGCCGGCGCCACTGAGGGTGCAGGCAACGTCAGCCTGACGATAACGCGTCTTGGCGCTCAGTGTTTCCAGTTCCGGCGCGACACCGGCTACCCAACTGCTCTGGTTGGCACCTAGCTGAGCTGATAGCAGCCAGGGGTGATCGTGTCCTTGGACGATATAGAGCGTATTGCTGTCGATATCCTTGCGTGCCACGTACCAGGCGTCACTGTTGCCATCGGCATTCTGATGCGTCTTGATACCGCCCAAACCGATGCCTTTGCGCTGTCCCAAGGTGTAAAAACTCAGACCGACATGTTCGCCGACAATATCGCCCTCAGGCGTTTTCATCGGTCCCGGTTTGTATGAAAGATAACGATTGAGAAATTCGCGGAAAGGGCGTTCGCCGATGAAACAGATGCCGGTGGAGTCTTTCTTGGTTGCGTTTGGCAACTTCAGTTGCTCGGCGATCTTACGAACTTCTGTTTTGTGGATTTCGCCCAGCGGAAACAAGGTTTTGGATAGCTGCGCCTGATTCAAGCGGTGCAAGAAATAACTCTGATCCTTGCTGGCATCGACGGCCTTGAGTAATTCGAAATTGCCGGCCGCAGCCTGACGCACGCGGGCATAGTGCCCGGTAGCAATCAAATCGGCGCCCAGTCGCATGGCGTGGTCCAGAAACGCCTTGAATTTGATTTCGGCATTGCACAGGACATCCGGGTTAGGCGTCCGACCGGCTTGGTATTCGCGCAGGAACTCGGCAAACACGCGTTCCTTGTATTCGGCAGCAAAGTTGACTGCCTCGATATCCACGCCGACCACATCAGCGACGCTGGCGGCATCAATCCAGTCTTCGCGCGTAGAGCAGTATTCGGAATCGTCGTCATCTTCCCAGTTCTTCATGAACAGACCGATGACTTCATAGCCTTGTTCTTTGAGCAACCAGGCCGACACCGAAGAGTCAACCCCGCCCGACATGCCAATGACCACTCTTTTTTTAGTCATGGCTGTCCTCGCTGTCGAATGTGTCAGTGACGCTGGCGTCTGTATAGAGTAAGGACAACGGCGCGCGCTGGCCGGCCAGATAATCGTCGATGCAGCGCAATACCAACGCACTGCGGTGGCGTTGTGGACAGGCGGCAAGTTCTTCACGCGTCATCCAGAGCGTGCGCACGATGCCGCAATCGAGCGGGCGATCATGTTGCGCGCCCAGTGTGCCAGCAAAGGCAAAACGCAGATAAGTCACCTGAGCCCCTGCGCGCCTGGATGAGACATTGCGTGACATATACATACCGACTAACTCGGTCGGAGTAAAGTCGTAGGCGGTTTCCTCAAGTGCTTCACGCACCGCAGCCTGTGTCAGTGCTTCTGCTTCTTCCAGATGGCCGGCTGGCTGATTCAGGCGCAAACCGTCTGCAGCCTGCTCTTCAACCATTAAAAAACGACCCTCGTGCTCAATAATGGCGGCAACGGTCACCGAGGGTTTCCAAACTTCAGTCATGATTTCCCTTTAAGAACCCACATTTTACCGTGGCTGAGAAAACGTATCAGCTTGTCAGACAACCTGAGCGTGCCTGAGCGGCGTATTGACTCTGTTGTCGCAATCGCGCAAAGTTGTTGATCTTTAAATTTTACGTGTAAGATTCTGGTAAGAATTTACAACTAAAGGAGCTTTGCATGAGGTTAGGGATCCCCGTCGAGAGCCGGGATGGAGAAACGCGTGTTGCAGCGACGCCAGAGACAGTCAAAAAATTCATCGCTACCAAACACGAAGTATTGGTGGAGTCCGGCGCAGGGATCAAATCCAGTATTACGGATGAGGCCTATATTGCAGCCGGTGCAAAGATAGCGCCGACCAACGAAGTGTATGGCGTCGAAGCACTCTTGAA
>Ga0302155_10000765_pt1 | contig 24327 bp, 20 predicted proteins | sample I_Bog_N3_1_FD_193508 | JGI IMG/M metagenome (GOLD analysis project Ga0302155, IMG submission 193508) | Peat permafrost microbial communities from Stordalen Mire near Abisko, Sweden - I_Bog_N3_1 | ecosystem: Environmental > Terrestrial > Soil > Wetlands > Peat | place: Sweden: Abisko, Stordalen...
CTGCGAGATGCGTTTTCGCTGCGACACCCGCTTCGCATTGACCGGCGATGATTTCGACGCCCGTCTGGATGGCAAAGCCATTGCGCCGTACTGGAGCACGCCAGTGCGGGCCGGCCAAAAGCTCAAACTGTCGCACTGCAGCCGTGACGGTACACCGGCCATTCGCACCTATCTGGCGCTCGCCGGCGGCATCGCCACACCGGTCGTACTGGGCTCGCGCAGCACCGATCTGAAAGCCGGTTTCGGCGGCCATCAGGGCCGCGCCTTGCGCAAAGGCGACCGGTTGCCGCTCGGCGAGATGCGCAGCGCGCTGGAGTGCATCAGCGGGCCAGCCTTCGGCGTGCGCTCACCGCATTGGAACGGCCTGGCGGCCTTGCCATACGACAGCAGCGAACACCTCACACTGCGGGTGTTGCCAGGACCAGAGTTCGAGCAGTTTACCGTGGCTGCGCGCCAGTCTTTGTGGCAGGAAAAATGGCGCATCACGCCCAATAGCAATCGCATGGGTTATCGCCTTGAAGGGCCTGAACTCAAACGCAAGCTGAGCCGCGACCTGTTATCGCACGGTGTGGTTCCCGGTGTGATCCAGGTACCGCCGTCGGGAAAACCTATCATTTTGATGGGTGATGCGCAAACCACCGGCGGCTACCCCAAGATCGGTGTAGTGATTTCTGCCGACATGTGGAAACTGGCGCAGGCCCCGCTCAATGCACAACTGCAATTACAGCTGTGCGACCTGGAACAGGCCTTGCATGCCAGTACCGAACAACAAGATTATTTACATCAAATGGAACAAACGCTCGCTGCGCTAGATTGGTCGCGCGCCAGCCAATACCGCAAATAAACGCCTTACACGCACAGAATAAAACCAGGAGACCTGATGCATATCGATCTGAATGCCGACCTCGGCGAAGGTTGCGACAACGATGAACAACTACTGACTTTGGTCAGCTCTGCCAATATTGCCTGCGGCTGGCATGCTGGCGACGCCAACACCATGCAGCAATGCGTGCGCTGGGCGGTGAAAAACCAAGTCGCCATCGGTGCCCATCCAAGTTTTCCCGACCGCGAAAATTTCGGCCGCAGCAACATGCAATTGCCGCCTGATGAAATTTTCAGCGGCATGCTGTATCAGCTTGGTGCACTCGATGCGATTGCCCGTGCCGAAGGTGCTCAACTGGCACACGTCAAGCCGCATGGTGCCTTGTACAACCAGGCGGCCAAGGATGCTGTGCTGGCCGACGCCATCTGCGCCGCAATCAAAGCTTTCAATCCGCAACTGGCGTTGTTCGGCCTGGCCGGCAGTGAATTGATCCGCGCGGCGCAACGGGCCGGCCTCAAGGCCGTCGAAGAAGTCTTTGCCGACCGTGGCTATCAGGCCGACGGCAGTCTGGTCAATCGCAGCCTGCCCGGCGCCATGATCGAAGACGATGCCAAGGCGCTGGCGCAGACCATGTCGCTGGTCAAGGACAAGCAGGTCGTCGCCATCGATGGCAGTCGCGTGGCGGTCAACGCCCAAACTGTCTGTCTGCACGGCGACGGTGCCCACGCACTGACATTTGCACGGCGTATCCGCGAACGCCTGGCCGCCGAACACATTACCGTACAGGCGGCCTAACGCCGCCTGGCAAATGATGTACCAGTAGCACTTCGTCAACCCATCTGAAAACTACAGGGAAATTTCATGGACACTGCGATCAATCTATGGCCGCTCATCGGCGTGGCTGTCATCATTGTGGGCTTCTTGCTCAGGTTTAATCCGATGCTGGTGGTAGCGGTGACCGCCATCGTCACCGCCCTGGCAGCCAACTTCCCGCTGGACAAAGTATTGGCGGAGCTGGGTAACGGTTTCATCAAGACACGCAGCTTGCCCCTCATCATCCTGCTGCCGCTGACGGTCGTTGGTTTGCTGGAACGCCACGGCTTGCGCCAGCATGCTCAGAGCTGGATCGCCAACATCAAGTCGGCCACTGCCGGCCGTCTGTTGATCGTCTATCTGTTCGTGCGCGAAATCACTGCCGCGCTCGGCCTGACCAGTCTCGGCGGCCATCCACAGATGGTACGTCCCTTGATTGCGCCGATGACCGAAGGCGCCGCCGAAAGCCGCTACGGCGCACTATCGGACAAGATCCGCTACAAACTGCGTGCCTATAGCGCGGCCACCGACAACGTCGGCCTGTTTTTTGGTGAAGATGTGTTTGTGGCGTTTGGCGCCATCGTCCTGATGTCGACCTTCCTGCATGAAGCCGGCATCGATGTCGAGCCGATACACATTGCCATGTGGGGTATGCCAACGGCCGTCAGCGCCTTCATCATCCATGCCTACCGCCTGCACCGCCTTGATGCTGCACTCGACAAGGAACTGGCAGAGCAACTGATTGCACAAAACAAGAAAATCGCCGCCGACCGGAGCGCCACATGATCATCTCCATCAATTACCTCTACTATCTGGTCGGCGCCATCCTGGCCGTAACCTCACTGATGACGCTGGCCGACAAGGACCATCCCAAGCGCTATTCCAGTGCCTTTTTCTGGGGCTTGTATGCCGTTGTGTTTTTGGTCGGCGAACGCTTGCCGCCGGAGCTGGTCGGCGTTGTTGTCATTGTGATGGCATTGTTGGCAGGTTTTGGCGGCGTCGGCATCGGCAAGCATCGCCCACCGTCGGAAAAGGATAGCAAAGCCAGCGCCGAACGACTGCGTCACAAACTATTCATTCCGGCGCTGTCGATTCCCTTGGTGACAGTGATCGGCACGGTGCTGATGAAGAATGTGAAAATCGGCGACGCCTTCCTGCTGGACCCAAAAAACATCACGTTAGTCAGTCTGGGTCTGGGCTGTATCATCGCGTTGGCACTGAGCTGCTGGCTCACCCGCGACACGCCGATGCAAGGTATGCGCGAGTCGCGTCGTCTGACCGATGCGCTCGGTTGGGCGGTCGTCTTGCCGCAAATGCTGGGCATGCTGGGCCTGGTGTTCTCGGATGCTGGCGTTGGCAAAGCGGTGGCGCACCTCACCACCGCCTACATCAACATGGATATGCGTCTGGTGGCTGTAGTGGTGTATGTGCTCGGCATGGCCTTGTTTACCATCATCATGGGCAACGGCTTTGCCGCCTTTCCAGTCATGACCGGCGGCGTCGGCGTTCCCATCCTGATGGGCCTACACCACGGCAATCCGGCAGTCATTGCCGCCATCGGCATGTTCTCCGGTTATTGCGGCACCTTGATGACACCGATGGCAGCCAATTTCAATATCGTGCCGGCGGCACTGCTGGAGTTACCCGACAAGAATGCCGTCATCAAAGTGCAGGTACCGACCGCAGCAGCGCTGTTGGTAGTCAATATTTTCCTGCTGTATTTCCTCATGCTTAAATAACATTTCCCTACAGCGCAGCGGCCGACTCCCGGTCGCTGCCTGCCGCAACGCTAGTCTCCGGAGAATGTCATGCAACTCACCCCCGAACGTGCCGCCGCCTTTGCCGCACTGCCATTGGCCTATCTACGCCTGGAATACCCTAATCACATCATGCACGTGCTCAATGATGCGACCGACGTACAGTCGCCGCGCGCGCTGCATCCAGTGTTTTACGGCTGCTACGACTGGCATTCTGCGGTGCACGGCTATTGGCTGCTACTGCGCTGCCTGCGCCGCTATCCTGACATCGCAGCAGCAGACCAAATCGGCGCCTTGTTCGACGAGCATTTCACCGCTGCAGCGATGCTGCAGGAAGCCGCTTATTTCCAGGCGCCCGGGCGTAACTCCTTCGAGCGCCCTTACGGCTATGGCTGGCTGCTGGCGTTGGCGCAAGAACTGGCGGCATCGTCACATCCGCATGCTCCGCAATGGCTGGCTGCAATGCAGCCGCTCACGGCCACGATACGGCAACGTCTGCTCGACTATCTGGGCAAACTGACCTATCCGATCCGCGTGGGTACCCATTACAACACGGCGTTTGCACTGACATTGGCGCTCGACTATGCGCGTGCAGCTGGCGACGATGAACTCAGCTCGACCATAACGCAAGCAGCATTGCGCTACTACGTCGCAGATCAAGACTATCCCGCCCACTACGAACCGGGCGGCGATGAGTATCTGTCAGCTGCCTTGACCGAAGCCATGTTGATGAGCAAAGTGCTGGAAGGCGAAGTCTTCGTCAACTGGTTCGAACGTTTTCTGCCGCAACTGGGACAAGTGACGTCATTGATGCAACCGGCGCAAGTCAGTGATCGCACCGATCCAAAAATCGCCCATCTCGACGGCCTCAATCTGAGCCGTGCCTGGTGCATGCAAGATATCGCCAGCCGCCTGCCCGCCGTACACCACGCACAGACGACAATAGCGAGCGCTGCGCAACGGCATCTGCAAGCCAGCATCGAACATGTAGTCGGCAGTCATTACAGCGGTGGTCACTGGCTGGCCAGCTTTGCCTTATTGGCGCTACAAGGGTAATTTTCCTGATGCCATGCGAGAACCAGGACCCTGCTCGCCAAGCTTCTGTCGATACTGCCGCGGCGACATCGCGAACCAACGCTGGCAAGCACGCGACAGAATGCTTTGGTCCGCAAAACCCAGCATGTAGGCGATTTGTCCCATCGCCATTTCACCTAGTCCCAGATATTCGCCGGCCAGCTCGCGCCGAATGTCGTCGAGCAATTGCTGAAACGACGTACCCTCTTCCTGCAAGCGCCTTTGCAGCGTGCGCTCACTCATGCACAACATGGCTGCTGCGGCACTGCGCGGCGGATCGCCGTCGGGCAGGCTGCGTACGATCATATCCCTGACCTTGTGGCTGATGCGATTCTTATCCATGCGCGCCAGAAATTCACCGGCATAGCGTTCATGCAACTCGGCCAACATCGGATTGGCAGCCGGCAAGGGTTGGCGCAAGTCTTTGTCGGCAATGAGTAATCCACATACCTCGGCATCAAAATAGAGCGGACAAGAAAACGCCTCGATATAAGGCTCAAGATTGGCAGGCGCCGGACTAGTCAACTCCAGTGCCAATGGATCGAACTGAGCGCTGCTGATCCAGCGACAAACATTGAGCACCGTGATCAGATTGTATTCAAAGCGCTGCCGCGGCACCTCCAGCATCTTGCTACGCACTTTCAGTCGCAACCAGTAGCCGCGTGCATCAGGCTCCAATGCATAAATGCTGGCATCGCTGATGACGCGAATAAATTTCTGCAGCCGCTCCAGCGCGCCTAGCATATGCGGCGCCGTCATCATGGTATAGGTCAGCAAATCGAGCGTGGCCGGGCGCGGGCTTCTCGACAAACGCAGCGCAATAGCATCATCTCCCGAACGTTGCGTTATCACCGTCCATAGCCGACTCATGGTATCGGTATCGAAACGTGCCTGAGGGTCTGCAAGCGTATCAGCAGCAACACCTGCTTCCTCAAGCAGCGGTGCGGCATCAATTCCGACGGACTTGAGCATGTCTGCCATGCCGATAATCCAAACGCCGGAAGTAGTGGGTCGGTCCATTTTATTTTTCTCCTGACTTGTTTTTTCTCAACCGCGTCTGCGGCTGTCCTCCCCAAACAAAAATTTGGCCTGCAACGGCAAGACCGTAGCAGGCAAGCCGCCTACAGTTGTGCTTAGCCGAACTTGTTGCATTACCAAGCAAACGAGTCAGTTACATAGCGCAAGAGCAGACACCATCAACATGAGAAATCCATGGTGTCATTGACGAATTTTGTTCCTGTTTTTTCTTGATTCGCCCCTAATTCTTGCGCGCCATACTAACACCGCTGAACTTATAAAAAACGCTGCACAGACGCTGATTTCAGACTCAAAACAAAACCAGAAAATGGTAGGAGACGTCTTCTGCAAGCGTAAAAAAAACGATGGAGACATGCATGCCCCGCTATTTCAAAACGCCTGCCGCGCATTCACAACGACCGGGTTAATCACCGCTCAGATCATGGCACGGTAGGCGAATTTAATGCCATTGCCATTGCCAATGACTGCGCGCACTTTCTGCGCACAGTCCACATCACGCTTTTTCAGTAACGCTGGCCTGCTGCCCCTCACGGCTGGACTGCGCCTGTTTGCTAGTGAGGGAGTACATCCGTCATCCGGATGGCATTAATGAAAACTATAAGGGAGACACTACATATGAAAAAAATAGGCATCGCACTCGTCCTGGCCGGCAGCAGCTGCTTGGCTCACGCAGAAAACAGCTCAGTTGAGATTTACGGTCTGATCGACCTCAATATTGGCAAAGACATTGGCAGCACGGCGACCCGTGAGGCGAACGGCACTGTCAGCAATTTTGGCTTCAAGGGCACCGAAGATCTGGGCGGCGGCATGAGTGCTTTCTTCAATCTGAAAAGCCGTTTCGATGCCAACAACGGTGCCATTCATGGTGGTGCCGTAGACAATGGCACCCCCTTCTGGGGCAGCACGTCGATTGTGGGCTTGGCAGGCTCTTTCGGTAAGGTCTTCGTCGGCCGTGCCCTGAGTGAAGCGGCCGTCGGCTCGCAACTCATCGTCGACCCCTGGTTGTGGGAACACGTCACCAATGCTTATTTCATCACCGGCGGTGGCGTCGCTCACATCTGGTACAGCAATTCCTTATCTTACGAATACAACAACAGCGGCTTTTCGTTCGGTTTGCAAGCCGCCAATCAAGCCAACAACAGTTTGTGGGGAACCATGACCACAACGCCGGTCAATGGCAATATGCGCTACGCAGCAGGACCTGTTTCCGTTGGCGTCGCTTACGAAAAAACGGGCGAAGGTCCGGCCAAATGGACCACCATCGATGCGCAATACATGCTGGGCAGCGCCTCTTTGCGCGCCGCAATCGGTGACGGCACCAACCTGAACAATGCCACCGTTAAAAGCGCCTTTGTCGCCGCTGTCGTCCCCGTGGGCGTGATGACCTACATCATGTCTTATGGCATGGCCGAGACTGCCGACATCATTACCACAGCCAAAGCATCCGCTGGCGCTTCCTACAGCTTATCCAAGCGTACCAGTCTGTATACCAATGTCACTTACGATACCAAAGTAGCGTCCAGCAAGAGTGGGGTCGAATTCGGTATCAGTCACGCGTTTTAATTTATCGGCAAGCGTGCCGCTTTGTCTCGCATAGACAAAAAAATGACCCGCCTTGCCAAGACAGCGAGCACAGGGTCGGACTATTGTCGCACGCCTGCATTGCATGACTTTCTTTGCCAGAGGGGCGCCGTAGCTCCTCTACGGCAAGGCGACGGCTGACTCACCTCCTATTCTGAAATCCGAGATGACTACACACGACACCATTCTCTTCAACAATGATATGCAGCAAACACGCTTTCATCTTGCCGCAGCCGATGGCCATCAGATCGAAATCTTTCGCTGGCAGGGTGCGCGCCCCATTATCGGCGCCGTACAAGTGGCGCACGGCATGGCCGAGCATGCACGACGCTATCGTCATCTGGCAGCTGCACTGAGCGCGCAAGGCTATGTCGTCTATGGCAACGAACATCGTGGTCATGGTCACTCAGCCCAGGAGTTGGATTGCCTGGGAGATTTCGGTCCAAACGGTTTTGCTGCCGTGTTACAAGACATGGCACAAGTGAGCCGTCATATCCGTTCGGAACATCCCGGCATACCGCTAATTTTACTGGGACACAGCATGGGCTCCTTTGCAGCCCAACTGTACATGCTCGATTACGCCAGCCTGGTCGATGGCATTGCCCTGTCTGGCACCGCTGCACTGGATTTGCTCGATTTCCGCATATCTGGCTGGACGTTGGAAGCAGCCAACGCCGGCATCGACAAGCCACGCACGCCAGTCGATTGGCTCAGCCGTGACCCTGTCGTGCCAAGCACCTATATTTCCGATCCGCTGTGCGGCTTCCCACTCACCATCGCATCGGCCATTTCGATCTTTATCGAAGGCGAGCGAACTACCGACATGGCACAACTGCAGCGCATTCCAAAAGACTTACCGCTCTATCTTTTTACCGGCGACCGTGATCCGGTCAATGCCAATCTGGCTTGGTTTCATCCCTTAGTAGAACGCCTGCGCAACCTGGGTCTGAAAGACGTATCCACCCACGTTTATGGCGGCGCGCGTCACGAAGTGCTGAACGAAACCAATCGCGCCGAAGTCATCGCCAATTTATTCGCCTGGATCCATCGGGTTACCGGCGAGCTTCGCTAGCAGCAAGCAGTACCTACACAGCAAGACAACAAAGAGGACTGCTCAACGCATCGCTGGCAAGGCGCTACAACGACGCCGGCGACATGTTGCGGCAGTCTGAATAAAAATAATTCAAGGAGACCCATCATGTATCACCTAAACAAACTCATCAAACAATCCCTCTTGTGCAGTGCTCTGCTAAGCGCACCATTGTTGTCGCATGCCGCCGATGTCACGCTACTGCCGGGCGACTTGCTGGCGCCCACCTCGACTGAGCAAAGCCGTCTCAATCAATACAAGAAACCGGCGCCCTGGCGCGTCGGCGTTTCATTTGCTGGCGTCGGCAATACCTGGATCGTGCAGGTGCTGCAAGAAATGCGCTATGCCGCCGCGCAAGACAAGAACATCAGTGAATTCATCGTCACCGAAGCGGATTGGAAACCAGCCAAACAAGTAGCCGACGTGGAAGACCTGTTGACCAAGAAAATTGACGTCCTCGTCATCGGTCCGATTTCTCAAGCCATTGGCGCACCACTGATCAAGAAGGCGATACAACAAGGTATTCCAGTGGTCACCTTTGGCTCCTTCGGCGGCACCACCGAATCAACCACCGAGATCATGGGCGGCGGTTTTGTCTTCGGCCGCCAGGGCGGCGACTTCCTGCGTCGCGAACTCAATGGCAAGGGTAATCTCTGGGTGTTTCGTGGCATCGCCGGCGTCGATGAAGAGCAACAACGCTACAACGGCCTGCGCAAGGCGCTGGAAGGCTCTTCGATCAAGATCACCAGCGAAGTCTTCGGTGACTGGAGCTACGCCAAAGGCAAGCAATTATGCGAAAACCTGGTGCTGTCGGGCCAGCCTGTCGATGGCATCTGGTTTTCCGGCGCCGAAATGACGCGCGCTTGCCTGGACGTATTCAAGGAAGCTGGAAAACCCCTGGTGCCCATGACCGGCGAAGCCAACAACGGATTTCTGCGCGTCTGGAAACAGACCGGCGTCAAATCGGTCGCACCGATCATGACGCCAAGCCTGGGCGCAGCCGTGGTGCATGCAGCAGTAGCCTTGCTCGATGGCAAACAGCTGTATCGCTCCTACTTCTCCTCGCCGCGTCCGATTGAGCGCGAGCAGCTCGACAAGTACCTGCGCCAGGATCTGAACGACGCTTATTGGGCCACCTCGGCCATGCCGGATGCCAAGCTCAAAGAACTGTTCCCTCGCTGAGATGAACATGCAGCCCACTTCTCACCGCGCTGACGGTGTGCCAGCGCCGTTACAGGTCGCGCTCAAGCAAGTCAGCAAACGCTTCGGCCAAACTGCCGCGCTCAGCGATGTCAGCCTGCAAGGCGTGGGCGGCTCGATCCACGCCATCACTGGCGAAAACGGCGCCGGCAAATCGACACTGATGAAGCTGCTGGCAGGCGTCTACCGGCCTGACAGCGGCAGTCTGAGTCTCAATGGCCGCGACTTGCATTTAGCCAGCCCGGCGCAAGCGCGTGCAGCCGGTATCTCAACCGTGTTTCAGGAACTGGCGCTGGCCCCCAATCTAAGTGCCGCAGAAAGCCTGGCGCTGGGACGCGAACCCGCGCGCTTCGGCCTGCTCAAGCACCGCGCCATGCATGATGCGGCGGCGGCCGTGTTGTCCCAGGTCGGTTTGCAGCTCGATTCGCACCGCCTTTGCGGCAGCCTGAGTATCGCCGAACAGCAATTGCTGGAAATCGCCAAAGGCATCGCCGCCGATGCTCATATCTTCATCTTTGACGAACCAACTGCCGCGCTCAATCGGGCCGAGACCGATCGCCTGGAACAATTGATCAAAGCCTTGGCCGCACAAGGTAAGCTGATCTTTTATATCAGCCACCGCCTGGAAGAAATTTTCCGTTTCTGCGACACCGTCACCATCCTCAAGGACGGCCAACTGGTGTGCACCAAGCCCATCACCGAACTCACACGCGATAGCCTGATCAACCTGACCGTGGGTCGGCAGATACAAAGCCTGTTCCCGCCGCGTAGCAACACGGTGGCCGTTACGCCGGCACTGGAAGTCCGTCAGCTACAGCTTTACCCTGACAAGCCCGCCGTTCGCTTTACCCTGCGGCGCGGTGAAATCGTCGGTATCGCCGGCATGGAAGGCCAGGGGCAACGCGAGCTCATGCGCACCTTGGCCGGTGAACATCGCAGCGTACACAAAGACGTCTGGCACAGCAGCACGCCAGGCAGTGCCAGCCCACTGGCGCAGGACGGCAGCAGCCAGGCTACCGTGCGACGTGGACTGGCGCTGATCCCGGAAGATCGCAAAGGCGAAGGTCTGTATCTGAGCATGCCGGTACAAGACAATCTGATGCTAGGTCTGCTGCGCCGTTTGGGTCTGACGCGTCGGGCTCCACGCGATACCGCTTTATTGCAGCAATTGATGCAACGCATGCAGTTGCGTGGCGCAGCAGGCGTTGCCGTTGGCGCACTCTCGGGCGGCAATCAACAAAAAGTCATGCTGGGGCGCTGGCTGGCCTCCGGTGCCGATACCTTATTGATAGAACAACCGACGCGCGGCGTCGATGTCGGTGCCAAATACGAGATTTACCAATTGCTGCGCGAATACGTCGCCCAAGGCGGCGCGGTACTGACGGTATCGGGTGACTTGCTCGAATTGATTGGTTTGTGCGATCGGATTCTGGTGATGCGCCAAGGGGAAATTGTTGCCCAAATCGATGCTGCCGACGCTACGGAAGAAAAACTGATTGCACTGGCCTTGCAGGATTTACCCGCCACGTCATCGCCCATCGCTGAGGAGGCATTGAATTGAGTACCCCAACATGGCGTGTGCGCCAACCCGCACTCACGCGTTCAGGACTGACGCTCTACAACATGGGCTTGCCTTTGTTGCTACTGACGCTATTGAGCCTGGCCCTGCCCGACTTTCGTCAACTACAAAATGCGCAGAATTTTACCGGCCAACTGGCCACACCGGTACTGGCCGCATTAGGACAGTTATTTGTGGCGCTGGTGGCCGGCATCGATCTGTCGGTCGGATCAGTGGTCAGCCTGGCCGGCTGCATCATCGCTACCCAACCCGACGCATTGAGCGGTATCTGCCTGGCACTGCTCATGGGCGGCTTGGTCGGCCTCATCAATGGTTGCGGCGTCGCCTATGCTCGCGTGCATCCACTGGTGATGACCTTGAGCACCGCCACCTTCCTGCAAGGGCTGGCCTATCTGATCCTGCCGATTCCCGGCGGTCAGATTGCTGCGCCGCTGGTGCAACTGGCCAACGGCAACATGCTGGGCCTGCCTTACGCCGTTTTGTGGTGTGCCGCAGCGGTGCTAGCGGTAGCGACGCTGCTATATCACAGCCGCATCGGCCTGCACCTGTTCGCCACCGGTGGCAATCCCCACAGCGCTTATCTGAACGGCGTATCGGTAGCGCGCATGGTGGTGCTGGCTTATGTACTGTGCAGTCTGATGGCAGTAGTCGCCGGCATCTATCTGACGGCGCGGGTATCGGCGGCCGATCCCACCATGGGCGCCAGCATCGCGCTCGAATCGGTGGCCGCAGTTGCCTTGGGTGGCATCAGCCTGACCGGCGGCATCGGCAGTGTCAGCGGCGTCGTGCTGGGTGCTGTCAGCCTGGGCCTGATGGCCAATGGACTTAATTTATTCGGCGTGTCGCCATTTTTCCAGGGAGTACTGACCGGCTTGTTATTGCTGACGGCCGTGAGTCTGCAACGACGTCGCCACATCGGCCTGTAATGGTCAACCTTCAGACAGGATTTCAACATGCCGGAAAATTCTCTTCATAAACCGCTGCAACTACCGTCGCTACAACACATGCTGCGCCACAGCGGCCGTAAGCTGGCAGCGCTACCACCAGCCTATGCCGCGCTAATGCTGCTGTTGGCGGTGGCTGCAATACTACGTCCGCAACTGCTGTCACCGCTACTGTTGCTGATGATCTTGCGCCAGAGCGCACCATTGGGTCTGGCCGTGATCGGTCAAGCGCTGGTCGTACGTTGTCGCTCGCTCGACCTTTCTTCGGGTGGTGTGATTGCCGTCGTGTCTTATCTCTTGACCAGCGGCGCATGGAATTTGCCGCTGCCGCTGGCCTTGCTGGTTTGTCTGTTGGTCGGCGCTGCCGTCGGTGCGCTCAATGGCTGGCTCATTACCCGCATACGCGCTTCATCGGTGATCATCACCATGGCCATGTCCATGATTCTATCCGGCACCGTGATTGCCCTGAGCCAATTTCGCGCACCCGGTCCGGCGCCAGAGCTGTTGCGTACGCTGGCAAGCACCAAGTTCTGGGGCCTGCCGTTCATGGCACTGTTCTGGCTGTCGCTGATGCTGCCCTTGGCCTGGTTTCTGCGCCACAGCGTCTGGGGCCGTGTCATTGATGCCGGCGGCGCCAATCCGCGTGCAGCCGAATTGTCAGGTTTGCCTTATGTGCGCGCTGTGTTTGCCGCCCATGTCATCTCCGGCCTGAGCTCGGCACTCAGCAGCCTCATGCTGATCGGCTTTGTCGGCATGGGTAATGTCACCCTGGGACAAGATCTGGCACTGAACTCCCTGGCTGCCGTGATTCTGGGTGGAGTCAGTTTCGGCAATGGTCGCGGCGGCATGCTCGGACCAGCCGTAGCAGCCTGCATGCTGGCCTTCCTATTCAACTTGCTCACCAGTCTAGGTCTAGGCGAAGCCGGCCGTCTGATGTTGCAAGGAGCGATCATCGCTGCAGCCGCGATTGTTTATTCACTGCGCAATGAAGTCAGCTAGTCTGGTCGAGTGGCGCTTGCTGGTAACGCATCTGCCCGCGCAGCCAGTTCAAAAATGCACTGCGGCGCGGATCCGAAGCCATCGCCACTGGCGACAACAGCACATACTCGGAACCGTCACGAACAAAACCGAAGGGCGCGACCAAACGCCCTTGATCGATTTCTTCCTGCACCATAAAGACTGAGCCGATGGCCACGCCCAGACCGGCGCACGCAGCCTGCAAGCTGAGATAAAAATGCTCATAACCGTGACTGCCGCCCTGCTCGGCCGGCATGTTGCTAGCGTGGCGCCAATGCTGCCATGCCGCCTTGCGCGAGGCGGTATGCAGTAATTTATGCTGCGACAGATCCAGGCGCTGGCGCTTCAACAGCGTCGGTGCACAAACCGGTCCGATCCACTCATCGCAGACTTTTTCGGCATGAACCTCGCTGTCCCAGTTGAAATCGTTGCGGCGTAAAGCCACATCGATGCCCTGACGCTGGAACGACACCGGCCCACCGGCGGCAAAAATATGCACCTGCACCTCAGGATGGCGCCGGTGAAAATCTCCCAGGCGCGGAATCAGCCACTTCATCGAAATGGTAGGTTCACAGGAAATGACCAATGGCTGCTGATGCTGCGGGTCCTGCAATGCCGCCATGGCCGCATCAAGCCGCTCCAAGGCCTGCTGCGTTGCCGTCAGCAGCTGAGTTCCTTTTTGTGTGAGAAAAACACCCCGATTGCGGCGTTCAAACAAGGCAATGCCGAGCGACTCTTCCAACAGGCGAATTTGTCGGCTGACAGCACCATGGGTCAGATGCAGTTCTTCAGCGGCTTTGACAAAACTGCCCAGCCGTGCGGCAGCTTCAAAGAAACGCAGGGTATTGAGTGGTGCTTGAGTTGACATGATCTGTGAGATTATCTGACCGATTATCGACACTATAAATCGATTTTCATCATCCAGGGCAACACCGATAATCGCCACATCTCAACCAAGCAGGAAAAACCAATGACAGAACTCATTGCCGTGGCACTCATCACTATACTGGCCACCATCAGCCCCGGCCCGGATTTCGCGATGGTCACGCGTAACAGCTATCTGTATGGTCGCAATGCAGGCATATTGGCAGCCCTGGGCATTGCCCTCGGGGTACAGGTGCATGTGTTTTACACCATGTTCGGGATTGGTTTGATCATTGCGCACTCGCCGTCCTTGTTTACCGCAATCAAGATCGTCGGTGCGCTCTACCTCATCGTGATCGGCTGGAAAACCTTTGCCAATCGGAGCAAACTACACATCGATCTGGATGCTGCAGCCCCCGTTTCGCCCTTGAAAATGTTCAGCAACGGCTTCCTCACCAATGCTCTCAATCCCAAGACCACGCTATTTGTCGTCAGCACCTACACGCAGGTAGTCCATGCGGATACACCGCTGAGCAGACAATTCGGCTATGGTCTATTCATGTCGGCCGCGCATTTGATCTGGTTTGCCACGGTCGCCATTTTCTTTTCGCAGCACATCCTGCGCTCACGCCTGGTGGATCACCAACGTTTGGTCGACAAAGTGATCGGGGCCGTGCTCATGGGGTTGGGAGTGTCGCTGGCGTTTGCCAATATGACCCACTAAATAAGGTAGTAACGCCGATCTGCTGCAATAACACCACTTAGCCGCGAAATTCGCTCCAGCAATTAGCCCGCTTTGTGAACGCAATGTTGTTGATGAACATTTGCGGAAGATCGGTGTGTACGGATCAGGATAGTGCCAGCTCCGACTCCAGCGGGACTGGCACTGTGACGGTATGACGTAACTCGGCGTGGATCTGCTGCGGATTTTTCAATAGATTGAGAATCGGGCAGGTCTGCTCAACTGCGACGAACAATGCCTCGACTTCCTCCCTGCTTGCCGGCGACGCCAGATGTACGGTATACGCGATATCGTGCGGATAAATCGGAATATGTTCATAGCCGGGGCGACCGCCGCGCGCATCAATCTTGCCGCTGACTTCCACTTCCAGACTATCAATAGATACTTGACGTTGTGCCGCCTGGATCAGGAAGATATGTGTCACACAAGAGCCCAGCACGCCCAATTGCAGCTCGGGCGAACTCGGCCCCAGATTGTAGCCGGCAAAATCCGGCGGGCTGTCACTGATGATCTGATGCTCACGGATACGGATTCGCCGCACACCGCTGCGTCCTTCAGCGCTGACCTTGGCTTGCAGCTCAACTGCTGCTGCGGTGCCAGCATCAACACGCGCATCACGCGCCAACACGGCGTCGCGTTTTTCAAATAGGTAATGATTAAGTGTACTCATCTTGGCTTTCTGGATATGAGGATAATCAGCCGCGCTGTGCGTTGAATTGCATTGGGCATGGTTCCAGTGTCGCGCTGGCAACTGCCTGCAGCAACGAAGCATTCTGAATATTCATATACGCCCAATGGCAGTTTGGCCCCTGCATAAGGAAACGCATTTTTATTCTTTGAACCTGCGCGCCTGCATCATTAGTATTCAGTTGTTTTGTCAGCGGCTCGTCGGTGCTTGCGCGCTTTGCAGTCAGCTTCAATCAACCACAACGTGGAGTCATCAAAAAATGAATAATCTCCCTCCCGAGAAAAACGCTCAAGCCCTGCCATCCTGGTCGCGCCGCGACGTCTTGCGCGCCGGTGCTGCCGCGACCATCGTCGGTGCCGGCAGCACCTTGCTAGCTCCCAAGGCCTGGTCGGCGCCGCCGCGCAAGCTCACTTTCGCCTGGAGCTCTGTGGCATTCTGCCTGTCGCCGGTGGTGGTAGCTCAGGAACGTGGATTTTTTGAAAAGAACGGGCTCGACGTCGAATTGCTCAACTGGGGTGGCGCGACTGATCAACTGCTCGAAGCGTTGTCGACTGGCAAGGCCGATATTGGTGTTGGTCTGATCCACCGTTGGCTCAAGCCGCTGGAAGCCGGTTTTGATGTCAAGATCGTCGGCAGTGCCCATGGCGGCTGCTTGCGCATGGTCGGTGTCAATCAGGCTGGCGTGAAAGATATCAATAGCCTCAAGGGCAAGGTCATTGGCGTGTCCGATCAGAACAGCCCGGCCAAGAATTTCTTTGCGATTCATCTGACCAAGAAGGGCTTCAATCTGGAAAAAGATGTCGAGTGGCGTGTCTACCCGGCCGATCTGCTTGATGTCGCGGTGAAAAAAGGCGAGATCCAGGCCATTGCCGATGGCGACCCCAATATTTATCTGATCGAAAAACGCAATAAAGGCGTCTTCACTGAAATCGGCAACAACAGTACCGGCGAATACAAGGACAAGATCTGCTGCATTCTCGGGGCGCGCGGCGAGCTGGTGCGCAATGACCGGCCGACGACTGCGGCGGTGGTGCGCTCCATCGTGCAAGCGTCAGAATACGTTGCTGAAAATCCCAATGAATCCGCCAAGATTTATGCCAAATATTCACCCAAGGTTCCCATCGAAGATTTACGCGCTTTACTCTCCAGCCTGACGTATCACAATCATCCGAACGGTAAGCCGCTGCGCGATGAAGTCGAGTTTTTTGCACGCGACTTCCACAGCGCCGGTGTGCTCAAGAAAACAACCGATCCAACTCGTCTAGCCAATTTTGTCACGACCGATGTGCTCAGTTGAGCATTGCCTTGAGCCATTAAACAGGAGTACCGCATGACCACCACTACCAACGATGTCTTGCTCAGAGCCAATCGCAGCGGACTGTTCGAAGGCGTGCAACGAATCGGCATCTGGCGCACCGGCTTGCTGGCTGCCAGCGTGTGGCTACTGTTGGGCTTGATCACGCTGCGTTGGCCTAACAAAGAAGTCGGCTTCAGCGATTGGGCTTTCACCGATGAGTTCGGATATGCTGCCGTAGCCATTGCCGTCGTGCTGACGCTGCTGGCACTGGCCGGCACACACGCCAAACGTGCGCTTGAACTGCTGCATCCGGCCGGACAATGGCTGATTGCAACGCCTTTGTTGCTAAGCACCTGGGAAATTCTGACCGCCAAGTTAGGCCTGTTGCCGACACCCTTCTTTGCACCGCCGCAAAGTCTGATCGAAGTTTATACCGAAGACTGGAGCCGGATCGGTATCAGCACCGCTTATTCATTGCGCCTGCTAGTGCACGGATTTGTCATCGGTGGGATCGTCGGCTTTCTGGTTGGCACCACCATCGGTTGGTCGCGCGTTGCTGGCTACTGGGTCCATCCGGTGCTACGTTTTCTCGGCCCGGTACCGGCATCTGCATTGCTGCCGCTAGCCTTTTTCTTCGCTCCGTCCAGTTATGCGGCAGCAGTGTTTCTGATCGCGCTGGCCACGTCTTTCCCGGTCACGGTGCTGACCTGGTCGGGTGTGGCTTCAGTCAACAAGAGTTATTACGATGTAGCACGCACACTGGGCGCATCCGAATGGTTCCTGATTCTGCGCGTGGCGATTCCGGCAGCGCTGCCTCAAGTTTTCGTCGGCCTGTTCATGGGCCTGGGCGCGGCCTTCTCTGTACTGGTGGTAGCTGAAATGATGGGCGTCAAGGCCGGCCTCGGCTGGTACTTGCAATGGGCTCAAGGCTGGGCTGCCTACAGCAATATGTATGCGGCGCTAATCGTCATGGCGATCCTGTGCTCGAGCCTCATCACCTTGTTGTTCAAGGTGCGTGATCGCGCATTGTCATGGCAAAAAGGAACCGTCAAATGGTAATCGCAACACGAGAGCAGAACCCAGCCGGGCAACAAACAAGCGGTGCCGATATTGGCATCGAACATGTCAGCCATTGGTTCAAACTACCCAACGGCGTGTTGCAGGTACTCGACGATATTTCACTCACGGTCGCCCCAGGCGAATTCGTCGCTCTGCTCGGCCCCAGCGGCTGCGGCAAGTCGACCTTGCTACGCCTGGTGGCCGGACTGGAAACTGCCACCACCGGCCAGGTCTTGCAGAATCGGCGCCCCATTACCCACCCCGATCCATCGCGTATTGTCGTATTTCAAGACCCCACGTTGTTCCCTTGGCGCAAGGTTTGGGACAATGTCGCACTCGGTTTGCAGGCTCGCGGTTTGCTCAAGCAACAACGTCAGCGTGTCGATGATGCCTTGGCGCTGGTAGGCCTGAGCGAATTCGCCGATGCATTTCCCCATCAACTCTCCGGCGGCATGGCTCAGCGTGTAGCATTGGCGCGCGCGCTAGTGAACGACCCGCAATTGCTGATCCTCGATGAACCACTCGGCAAACTCGACTCGCTCACGCGGTTGCAGATGCAAAGCGAACTGGTCTCGTTGTGGCAGCGCAATGGTTTTTCTGCGTTGCTGGTGACACATGACGTCGAAGAAGCACTGTTCCTAGCCAATCGTGTGATCATCTTCAGCGACAGACCGGCGCGCATACGCGCAGAAATCAAGGTCGATCTGCCCTATCCGCGCCATCGCGGCGATGCCCGGCTAGCCGAACTGCGCCATGAGGCCTTACGTCATCTGGGACTGGATGCGAGCTGGTGAATCTTTTGTCCTTGTCGCAATGGATCAATTTTCTGTCGAGTGCTTTCCTGAGCTTGCAGGATGGATTGCTCCATGGACTGGCTGCGCTGGGACTGACACACACCAGTCACGGCCAACCGGCCTGGCCATTTTCCCAGCGCCTCAGCGGCACAGTCATGTTGATCGATCACAGTGTGGCGCGTCAATTTCTTTACGCCCTGGCATGCTCGGCTGCGGCTGCTTTGGCAATCTGCCTGGCGTTGCTATGGCGGCGTAGCCGCCTGATCCTGTTATTGGCCGCCGTAGTGTTGGTATACGTCAGCTCCTGGCCGGATCGTCAACTGCTGCTCAGCACCGCTAATCCGACCAGCTTCCATGTCTCCCCTACCGGTTTTTCCGCTTCCGCTATCGTGCACGGCCAGCAGTTATACCTGCAGAACTGTGTCAATTGTCATGGCGTCGATGGCAAAGGCGATACTCCACATGGACTATCGCTGCCGGTGATGCCCCCTAATCTTGCCAGTACGCTGCTGTGGCGGCGCGCCGATGGTGATCTGTTCTGGCAAATCGCAAACGGTGCCGGCGATCGCCATGGCAACTCCAGCATGCCTAGTTTTGGCACGCGCCTTAGTGATCAGGATATTTGGGCACTGATCGACTTCATGAAAGCCAATGCCGCCGGCACCAGCATCCATGAAATCGGCAGTTGGGAGCAACCGGTGGCGTTGCCCAGTATCAGCAACACATGCGGCCAGACCGCACAATCATCGACTGCCGCCTGGCGCGGCCTGCGAGTACGCGTGATTCTAGCCTCCACCAATCAACCTCAGGCGTTTCCACTGGAAGATCCGCGCCTGCATAGCGTGGTTCTCTCGCAAGAAGCCATTGCCCTACCACCGGCACGGGCCGGAACCCCCGCCATCGACTGCTTGATCCGCTCCAGCGATGCCTGGCAAGCCCTATCCATCATTACCGGCGTTGCCAGCGACCAGCTCGCCGGCACCCAATTGCTGACGGACCGCGATGGTTGGTTGCGTGCACGCAGATCTGCCCGGGAGGGCAAGAGCGACGGCTGGTCGGAGTCCGACATCCTGTGCCGCGCGCCCACATCGGGAAAACTGGCCGATGGTCTGGATGGCTTGATTGCAGCGATGGATGAGGAGCCGGTGCGTTTCGACAAAACTGGCTTTGTGCATACCAACCAATAATATGTGCTATCACCGTCACGTCATGAAACGCAGGCCGAGACAAAAAAAATGCTCCGCACATGACATGCGGAGCATTGCATCAAGAGTGTTTCATTTCAACAGCGTCATGTGAAAAGATTCGTGCGGCCCAAAGCTATCTGCCAAGTGGCCGCGCCTTGAATCTGTTCACATGCCATGATGAATCGGGATGCAGATGGCACTGCGAGGGAGAAGTGCCACACTTCTGCATACACTCAAACAATCAAAGAGGAGACAACACACTATAGCGCTGTTGCAATAGCACATCCAATAATCAATTCACGAATACAAGCTCGGATTTTTTATATCAGCACCTAAACGCAGGTAGTCCATGCGGATACACCGCTGAGCCGACAATTCGACTATGGTCTATTCATGTCGGCCGCGCATTTGATCTGGTTTGCCACGGCCGCTATTTTCTTTTCGCAGCACACCCTGCGCTCGCGCCTAGTGGATCACCAACGTCTGGTCGACAAAGTGATTGAGGCCGTGCTCATGGGGTTGGGAGTGTCGCTGGCGTTTGCCAATATGACGCACTGATATCCATAACAACACTCATTTTTCCGACAACACTTGCGCCAAGTGACGCTGCACACCCACGGCACTGATCTTGGAATCATTGAAATAGCCGGCCACAATGTCCATCCATTCTTGTGACATTTGGGAAGGCATTAGCATGGATGGCGCAGAAACTTGACCGTTCTTTCTGGAGATTAAATCCAGTCCGATTTTTCCACAGGTATCGATATTTTTATCTCGGATATCGGTGCGTACCGGAATCGATCCTTTGAGGCGATTGAAGGCGATTTGATTATCCACATTCATGATTTCATGTGCAAAGAGCAGTTGAGAAGGACGATCAAGTTTTTCGTTATTGGTCGGAAAAGCAAAGGCGTCGATCACGATGAAATACACCGAGGTAGTCCCAGGCGCCAAGCTACATCGGTAATCTCTATCAACGGCAAACCCGGCCTCATTCAATTCACCTTTGGCATAGTCGCCGATGAACTGCATGCCTGCGCGTCCTCGACCAACTGAACGTGTTGCATCGACCCAAGTCTTGCCGTCACGCCGAGGCTCGACAAAGGCGCTAAGACGTCGAAGAATTCCCAGCGCTTCCAACATGGCAGGCTTCATTGCAGCCTTCGGATCGCTGCCGCTCATCAAAGCCGCATACCCCTGCGGACCGTAAACGGAATAAACGATGTCATTAAAAATAAGCCCAACTTCCCACGATGCACCGCCCAGTCCTATCGGCGTATAGCCAGCGGCCTTGATTTTAGCCGCACTGTCGAGAATGCTGTTCCAGCTTGTCGGTGCCGGCAGCTTTAAGCGATCAAAGATTTTTTTATTCGTCCAGAGCCAGTTTTCGGCATGAATATTGACCGGAGCAAAATAGATATGTCCGTGATAACTGATCAGATCAATCACATTGCGGGGCAGAAAATCACGCCAGTGATCGGCAGCGGCAACCTCTTCGATATCCTGTATGACACCCATGGCCGCCAACTCTCTGCTCCCTTCATTGGCATGCCACTGCATAACGGTAGGAGGATAACCGCTAGCCATCCGGTCCGACACCATCTTCAGTTCGGTTTGCCTATCCTTGGTTGGCATATCTAGCCATTTTCCTCCCCGCCGCGCCCAGGCACGGCGGTAGACATCCAGTGCCTTGCTTTCGCTCTGCGATATCCAGAAATGCATGACCTCCACGCGTGGCTGCAATACCTGCCTCTCTGGCGCGGCAGTTGACTGGGCATGGGCACATGAAACAAAAACAATTGCCGATATCAAGGCAGTACATTTCATTATGAAATTGGAATGGTTGTATATCGTCATCTTTGCATCGGCAACGTTCAAAAAGCCATCAAGGAACCAGATTGGCGCACGCATTGCACAGACGCACTATGCGCCGAGCCCTCCGACTCCAGCATACGTGCCGCAACCGAGAAAGGTTGCGGCTGGTCGAACAGATAGCCTTGTGCAATCACACAACCGCTATTTTGCAAGAACAGTAACTGTTCCTGCGTTTCAACACCCTCTGCAATACAGTTCTTGCCAAGATTACCAACCAGGTCAATCATCGCCTTAATGATCTGCTCCGATTTTGGATTGATACCGATGTCGGCGACGAAGCTGCGGTCAATCTTGATGTCATCGAAAGGAAAATTTCGCAGATTGGTTAAGGAGGCGAAGCCGGTACCAAAATCGTCGAGGTCGATCGACACACTCTGCTCGCGTAACTTGGCAACGGTTGCCAAAATCTGTCCCATATACTTGTTGACGAAAACATCCTCAGTAATTTCGATCGCGAAATCACGCCAGTCGAGCGAATAACGTTTCACCGCATTAGCCAGCATGTCGTAACCGGCGTCAGAAATCAGGATTGCTTCGGGCATATTGATTGCAACAGTTCCGGGAGACAGACCTGCATTGCGCCAGCTTCGGATGTCGCGGGCGACCTGATTGACGACAAACTCAGTCATGGACGTGATCGAGGATGCTGTATCGAGAAGATGCAAAAAACGTCCTGGCGGCAAGATCCCAAGATCAGGATGACGCCATCGCACCAGCGCCTCAAAACCGACATGCCGACCGCTGCGGATATCGATCTTGGATTGATAGTAGACAAGCAACTCACCATTTTCGAGTGCATTGAACACGGCTGCACGAAGCTGGCTTTCAGCCAGGCGGCCAGCCATCAACTGATCATTGAAAATGACCAGAGTGTTGCGCTGTATTTTTGCGGCATAGAGCGCCAGGTCTGCACATCGGATCAGGTCTTGTGCACAAGCGCCATGCGCAGGGAAAAATGCGCCGCCTATGCTGCCCGATATGCTGAAGGTGTGCCCTTCTATGGTGAAAGGCAAGGATAAGTTCTCGCGTATGACTGCGGCAAATTTTTCAATGCCGTCTTCATCGGTCACATCCGGCAATAGAATCGCAAACTCATCACCGCCTAAACGTGCAGCAACGACCTCACTATTGTCCGGCGAGGTAATGCGCTGAGCCACCGCAATCAGTAAGCCATCGCCGGTCTGATGTCCGAAGGTATCGTTAATCGCCTTGAAATGATCAAGATCTATGAGCAGAAGTGCGAATCCACGATGAACTGGCGAGCCATCATCTGAAGCACCAAGCGCGATAAGCCCATCGAGCATTTGATTGAACGAGAGGCGATTAGGTAGATCGGTCAAGCCATCCTTGAGGGCAAGAATGGCTAATTGTTGTTCGTATTTTTTCTTTTTTTCATGCTCTATACCCAGTTTCTTGAGTAAGGGAGCAAGAATAAGCACGCCCACAACCAATAACGCCACTACCAGCGACATAATCAGTAGCGCGCTAATACGCTTTGCGGTATGAATGCTGGCCTCGCTGCGGGCGAAGGATTGTTTAATTTCATCCTGAAAGCCACGCATAATGATGCTGTCCGATGCAGCGGCGAAATCAATTGGCCCCCAAAAAGCGTAACGACGGCCGCGGCTAACATTGTCGACTTTACCAAGTATTTCTGCGCGCTCAAGAAAGCTCTGCAAGCGCTGCTCCAACTCGCTTGGCGTTGCATCTTCGTTCAATTGCAAATGCAGCAGTCGCAATTGAGCGCTCGTGTCCCGGATTTCCTTGATTTTTTGACGCATGTCATCATTCAAGCGATCCAGCACTTCCGTTGAAACAACGTTATCTGCAGATGCCCGCATCAATGCACGTGCGGTATTAGCCAGTTGCTGAAACTTGATGAATTGATTGCTGGTGAGAAAGCTGATGCTTTGTTGCACTGAGTGGCGTTCAAGAACCACTTGCATGGTGGCATAGATAGCCAAGCTAATCAGAATCACCGAAGCCAAGGTGCCTAGATAATAACGAGAAACCAACTTGATATGCGGATCAAGCGAAGCATGGTCGACACTATTGAATTGCTCGAGATTTATTTTCCGTGAACGGATCAAGTTCATGCTTTCTGCGTAATTTTTCTTTTAGCCATGAGGTATTTCGTGCCATCAATATCAACTTGCTTCAGTTCAATATTGATTCGACACCCCGCCCTATGCCGTGCCGCCCTTCAACACCATCTTCGTTACTCTGCTCAGGATCGAATTATTTTCAGCGGAAATTTTAATCCGAAATTTATTTTTTTCCGAAAAATCAGATTATTTTTATTCTTAACTAGCCGCTGCTCATTTCTGCCAACGATGTATCTCCCGTCATTAAGGAAAACTGTTAGCCAGAGGAAGCAATGTTCTTGACGGCAATATTTGACATGAATGGATAATTAATCAATCCCGATCATGCAATTATGAATACTTGGATTACCATCGGATGTAAGCCTGGCGTCGATATAACAACCGCTGACTATCTCCAGATCATTGAATGAATAGCTTCCAAACAGAATGCCACAGAATACGGATTAATTTGCTCGGGAGAGAATTTTTGTTTCTAGAGATATTGAAGCGTGTCCAGCAAACACTTGCCATGCCCATGATCCCGACGAACCCGCTGCGCGGGTAAATACATCTTGGAAAACAAAAAACCGCTGAAAGCCATAAGCGATCAACGGTTTGCTGTATTTGGTTGCGGGGGCAGGATTTGAACCTACGACCTTCGGGTTATGAGCCCGACGAGCTGCCAGACTGCTCCACCCCGCGTCTGAAGAAATAGATTATAGGAGATATACAGAAACTATGCAAACGCTAAGTTCAAATAGTTTCTACATACCTTAAGCAGATCATTTTTCCGTGTATTCGCCTGTTTATGACAAAAGACT
>Ga0302155_10000770_pt1 | contig 24224 bp, 18 predicted proteins | sample I_Bog_N3_1_FD_193508 | JGI IMG/M metagenome (GOLD analysis project Ga0302155, IMG submission 193508) | Peat permafrost microbial communities from Stordalen Mire near Abisko, Sweden - I_Bog_N3_1 | ecosystem: Environmental > Terrestrial > Soil > Wetlands > Peat | place: Sweden: Abisko, Stordalen...
TCGCTGAGTTCCATGACAAGCTGGGCCAGCACCAAGCAGACGCCGGCAGCCACAATAGAGGCGGCGGCAAAGATGCGCATTGGCTTTTTCAACGGCTGCTCTCTTCCCGGCAGAAGTTTTGCGGAGCTCTCATTGTGATTCGGGCGGCCCCGTGCCGACGTTGGCGAGACGAATATAGCGGTTTTTGATTGCTCCCACTGTACCAAACGGGAATCGATTCTCCAAGCGGATGGCTGGATTGGGGGGGCTTTCAAGTCCGGTCCAGGGTGAGTTTGTATGATAATCGTTGAGTTGTGAGGGGAGATCATGCGAATTCTGCGAATCCCATTGCTTGCTGTGCTTCTATCAATCGTTTCTCCTTGTGTATTGGCGCAGAGTGTTTCGCGGGTTGACCGGGCGGTGGCGCCAATGACCGCTCAAGAGAAAGCCGCCATGGCCGACCGCATTCGTGCGGAAGCGCTGCACGCGTGGGAAGGCTACAAGAAGTATGCGTGGGGACACGATGAATTGCATCCGCTGAGCAAGAGCCCTTTCGACTGGTACGGCAATCCGCTGCTGATGACGCCGGTGGATGCGCTGGATACGCTGACGCTGATGGGTCTCAAGCCGCAGGCCGACGAGGCGCGCGAACTGATCGATACCAAGTTGAATCTCGATCGGAATATCTACGTCAAGGACTTCGAAATCACGATCCGTCTGTTGGGCAGCCTGCTGTCAAGCTATGAACTCACAGGCGACAAACGGCTGCTGGATTTGGCCGATGAGTTGGGCCGCCGCATGTTGCCCATGTTCAACTCGCCCACAGGCATGCCGTATGAGTATGTGAATCTGCACACCGGCGCCGTGCGGGGAACGAAGAGCAATCCCGCGGAGATAGGCAGCCTGCTGATTGAATACGGAATGCTGGCGCGGCATACGGGCAAGCAGGAGTACTACAACAAGGCCAAGCGCGCGCTTGTCGAGTTATACAAGCGGCGCTCGCCGATTGGGCTGGTTGGCTCCGAAATCGATGTCGAGACGGGTGTGTGGTCGGACCCCACAGCGGGCATCATGGGCGGCATCGATTCTTACTATGAGTATCTACTCAAGGCGTCGATTCTCTTCGGCGATCAGGACTGCGCGCGCATGTGGCGCGACAGTGAGACGGCCATCGATAAGTATCTTGCCGACCGGCGTCCCGACGGCCTCTGGTACGGGCAGGCAGACATGAATACCGGAGCGCGCACGCATACATTCTACGGCTCGCTGGATGCATTTTTCCCCGCTTTGCTGGTGCTGGCGGGCGACGGCAGACAAGCGGCCGACCTGCAGGATTCAAGCTATCGGATGTGGAATATCGCTGGTGTTGAGCCGGAGCAGATTGACTACGCGAAGATGCAGATCACGGCTCCGAACTATGAATTGCGGCCTGAGATCATGGAGTCGAACTACTACCTTTACCACGCGACACACGATGCGAAGTACCTGGCGATGGGGCAGACGTTTTTTGACGCGCTGGTGAAGTATTGCCGCACCGATGAGGGATACGCCGCGCTCTCCGATGTGCGAACGAAGACAAAGAAGGATTCGATGGAAAGCTTCTTCTTTGCCGAGACGCTGAAGTACCTCTACCTGCTGTATGCGCCGGAGTCGACGCTCCCATTCGATTCGGTAATCTTCAACACGGAAGCCCATCCAATGAAGCGCAGCGTGGGGTTGAAATAGGGCAGGATGAATGCTCCTCCCGCCCTGACAGCCTGTGGCAAAAGTCGAGAGTTCAGAAAATACATCCCGCAGGGGCTAAAGCCCACGCTTATTTTCAGCCACTTGCGGCACGACTAAAGTCGTGCCCTTTCAAAACCGGACTTCTGCCACCGGCTGCTCTAACGCCAGCACCTACCGCATGGCCGCCGCGCGCTTGCGGTAAGCATCCCTGCCCAATTGACCTAGGTCCCATGCCAATTGCAGAACCACAATGGCGACGATTACCTGGAAGCTCCGCAGTATATACAGATTGATCGTGCCCAGCGCCGCGCCATAACTGGCCTGGTCAATTGCCGGATGCTTGAGCAAAACAGTTGCATGGTCCCGTGTGTTGATCAGCAGAATGACAGGAACCAATCCCACGGCTCTGAAAACAAGATTGAAAGCCGGGTGCGGCTTCTGCCATCTTCCGCGGGCCAGGTTCTGCGCGTTCCATCCCAGTTGCAGAATATTCAACGCGACAAGGCACCAGTAGATCGGAACCCAGATGTCCGCCAGTTGAAAGGGAGACCCATTCAGGTAGAGTGCGCCGGGGCCCATCAACAACCATGGATGTTTGGGGACCAATAACAGCCAACCCAGAAACAGGATGCCAAACACGACTTCCGCAACGGCCTGGGCAAAGCTGCGCGGCTTCTTTCCGGTCACAGCGTCCTGTCCAAGCGGCGGCAAAGAGCCGGGTGTCCAGCCAGGGGAAGGTGCGCACAGGGCGGGTAATCTCAAATGACCCTGCGCGACGGCATACTCGATGGCCGCAAAAATCAGGGTGACCCAGGCCGCGGTAGTCATCAAAACAAATGGCAAATGCAGCAGCGCATCGAGCAACGTAGTGCCGCTCGGGTTTTGCGTTGCAAAAACCTGCACCACGGCCACAATTGAGTAAATGATCATGGCCCACGAACATGCCAGTTTGAGCACATACCGGTAGGTAGGGAAGACATGTGGACCGATGAGATACTGCTGCGGCTGATAACCCGCGGCCACTTGAATCGGCGCGCCGAGCTGCTTGATCCACGCTTCGGCTTCGGCCTGGGTCAAGGGGCGACCGAGCGCCTCTTCCTTTTCATCGAGCTGCGATTCGAGGTTCGCGCGGAGTTCGGCGACGATGTCGTCCTGCCGCTGCCAGGGCAAGTGCTTTCTTACGGATTCGAGATAGCGATCGAGAAGTTCCATGGCGTGTTCCTTTGCTCTTCTAGAGCGTGCCGCTGCCGGCATCCGTGGTCGAGTTGAGTGTGGCTGTGACGGATGCATTGATCGCCTGCCACTCCCCGAGCAATTGGGCGAAGATCTGCTCGCCGTCCGGGGTGAGGCGATAAAACCGTTTGTTGCGCTTCTCTTCTTCGCGCCACTCGCTGGCCAGCATTCCCTGGGCTTCAAGCCGGCGGAGCAGTGGGTAGAGCGTGCTTTCATCGATGACCAGGCCGTCGTACGCCAAGGCCTTGCGCAACGTGTAGCCGTAACGCTCCTCGCGAAGCTGGGCCAGGACTGCCAAGGTGAGGCAGCCTCTGCGGAGCTCGAGGCGAAGGTTCTCAAAGAGGTTTTCTGCGATGGTCATGCTGTACCTCATACACTGTACAACAAATACTATGCAACATACAGTGTATGATGTCAAGTATTATTCTGAAGTTTTTTTGAAAGGGCTTTGCGGAAGCCGAAACTGGACGAGTTGGCATTTTATCGGGAACAAAACAGATTGATGGCCCGTATATTCCCCTTGACAGCTTAGGAGAGATGGAGCTACTCTCCTAATCAAATTAGGGGTGTTCTCTTGAACGACCAGGCTCAGCTTCTTCCCGGCACTCTCGATTTGCTCATTCTGAGAGCTGTCTCTCTCGGCCCACTGCACGGGTACGGCATCCTGCTGCGCATCGGGCAAATTTCCGCCAACGCGTTGCTGATTGAACAGGGCGCGCTCTATCCCGGCCTCTTTCGCCTCGTACGCCAGGGGTTGCTCAAAGCGAGCTGGGGCACATCCGAGAACAATCGCCGCGCCAAGTTCTACGAACTCACTGTGGCGGGACGCAAGCGCCTGCAGGAAGAGACCGACAGTTGGAACCGGCTTGCCGGGGCCATCGCTGCCGCACTTTCACAGCAACCGGAGGAAGTATGAAATTCGTCGACTCGATTCGCTTCCGCTTCGCCGCTCTCTTCCAACGTTCACAGATGAACGCCGAGATGGAAGAGGAAATCCGCTCGCACGTCCAGCATCGCGCCGACGATCTTGAGCATTCCGGCATGGGGCGCGCCGATGCGGAACGCCGCGCGCGCATCGAGTTTGGTGGGCGCGAGAAATACAAAGAGGAAATTCACCAGGCGGTTGGCGGAAACTTTATCGAGACGTGCATGCAGGATTTGCGCTTCAGCCTGCGCCAGTTGCGCAAGTCGCCGGGCTTCACAATCGCGGCGGTGTTGACGCTGATGTTGGCCATTGGCGCAAACGCGGTGGTCTTCGGAGTGATGAATGGGTTGGTGCTTCGCCCGTTGAATGTGGCACAGTCGGAGAGCCTTTACGGAACGCAATACGGCAACAATCCCACGTGGCAGTCATATCCCAATTATCGCGATCTGCGCGATCGCAACCGCAGCTTCGAAGATCTGGCGGGGTTCAACTTCGCTTTTGTCGGATTCGATACCGGCAGAGATCCTATTGCCGCCACAGGTTTTGCAACCACCGGGAATTATTTTGACGTGCTCAGGATTCATCCGTATCTTGGCCGCTTCTTCCACGCCTCAGATGAGCACGGCCCCAACAGCGCTCCCTACGTGGTGCTTACCTACGCATACTGGCATAGCCGTTTTCAAGACGATCGGGACGTTGTGGGCCGCACGGTGCGGCTCGACCAGCACCCCTTCACGGTCATTGGTGTCGCACCTCCTGGGTTCCAGGGAACTCTCATGTTCGTCTCGCCTGATTTCTTCATGCCGGTCCTCAATGAGGGCCAGCTGGGAGCGTGGTACCCGAACGATCGCAGCAACAGCGGTGGACTTTTTGAAACGTTCGGACATCTGAAGCAGGGAGTAACGCCCGCTCAGGCAATGGCCGATGTGGATGCTGTCGGCTTGTCCCTTGAGAAGACCTATCCCAAGGAGATTGCTCATAAACATACCAACCTCGATCGCGTGGGTCTCACGTCGTTTGGCCCTCCGGTGCGGGCTTTCGTTGTGGGACTTATGATGCTTGCCAGCTTGATCCTGCTGGCCGCCTGCGCAAATCTGGGCAGCCTGTTTGCCGCGCGTGCTGCCGATCGGTCAAGAGAAGTGGCTCTGCGGCTCGCGCTCGGCTCCAGCCGCACACGCATCCTGCGCCAGTTGCTTACCGAAGCCATTCTTATTTCCTTCGGAGGGGGCGTTCTGGGACTTGTGGGTAGCTTTGCACTACTGCGGCGCCTGAGCACATGGCAGCCCATGCCTTCCGTTCCCATCCATCTGCCGGTAACTCCAGATGCAAAACTCTACGTGTTCGCTCTTGTCATGGCATTGGTCAGCGGATTCCTCTTCGGGATCGTTCCCGTACGCCAGGTGCTGCGCGCCAATCCGTATGAGATCGTCAAGGCCGGATCGAGCGGCAGGATTGGCCGGCGCCTGACGGTCCGCGACATACTTCTGGTTGTGCAAATTGCCATCTGCGCGGTGCTGGTCACATCATCGATGGTGGCCGTGCGCGGGCTGGTGCGCTCGCTGCACAGTAACTTCGGCTTTGAGCCGCGCAACACGATGACGGCAGCAGTCAACCTGGCCATGGCCGATTACAGCATCGAGAAAGTACCCGCGATGCAGCGGCGCATGATCGACGCGATGGCTGCGATCCATGGCGTGGAAGCGGTCGGAATGGTGAATGCTTATCCGCCTCTTGTCTACGCATCGGCATCCAGAAGGAATGTATTCAAGGATGAAACCAGCGACCTGAAGCCCGCGAACGCGGCCATCGCTCCGTACTCGTTCGATGTGTCTCCCGGATATTTCGAAGCGGCCGGCACAAGCCTATTGGCGGGCAGGAGTTTCGCCTGGAGTGACGACAAGAACGCGCCTGCTGTTGCTGTAGTGAATCGAGAGTTTGCCACCAGGATATTTGGCTCGGTGACGAATGCAGTCGGCAGGAATATGAAGTTGCAGGATGGCACGCGCGCTCAGGTGGTGGGCGTCGTAGAAGACGGTAAGTATTTGGGCCTGACAGAGGCCCCGGAGCCGGCGATGTTTCTCGCGGCACTGCGTTCGCCATATGCCCAGTCCTATCTGATTGTTCGCTCCAAACGCGATCCGCAACAGCTTGCGGAAGCCATGCGTAATAAGCTGCGTGAACTGGATGCCGGACTGCCCGTGGACATTCAGACATGGACCAGCCTGCTGGGCACGGTTCTGTTGCCTTCCTGGCTTGCGACTATGGCGCTGGGAGTTATGGGCCTGATGGGCGCAATGTTATCCATCACCGGGATTTTTGGAATGGCGGCGTACGCGGTGAGCAAGCGGATGCGCGAGTTAGGCATTCGCATGGCCCTTGGCGCGAAGCGCAAGGAAGTGTTGCAGGCCGCATTGGGACGGCCATTGAAGTTATTAGCCTTTGGTTCGGCGGCCGGTTTACTCCTCGGATTACTGGGGACCAAGGTGCTGGCTTACATCGTGTATCAAGCGACGCCCAAGGATCCGCTGGTTATGGCCGGTGTGGTTCTCGCGATGTTAGTGCTCGGCTTGCTGGCAACGTGGATTCCCGCGCAGCGCGCATTGGCGGTCAATCCAATGATCCTTCTTCGCGATGAATGAGCTGGAATTATTGAGAGAGTTTCCACGTTCTCTCATCCAACGGAGGAAATATGAAAACTCTCGATTCGCTTCGTTTCCGCATTGCCGCTCTGTTTCAGCGCGCGCAGATGAACGCCGAAATGGACGAGGAAATTCGCTCGCATGTCCAGCATCGCGCCGACGATCTTGAACGCTCCGGCTTAGCCCGCGCAGAAGCCGAACGGCGCGCGCGCATCGAGTTCGGAGCGCGCGAGAAGTACAAGGAAGAGATCCACGAGGCGGCCGGTGGCAGTTTTTTCGAGGTATTTCTGCAGGACGTGCGCTATAGCATTCGTGTGCTGCGCAAGTCTCCCGGATTCGCCTTTGTTGCTGTCTTCACGCTGGCGTTGGCCATTGGCGCAAACGCCGTGGTCTTTGCTGTATTGAATGGGCTGTTCCTGCGTCCGCTGAATGTGCCGCAAGGCCAGAGCCTTTACTCACTCCAGCGGGGCAACGAAAAATACATCGTCCAGTCCTATCCCGACTACGTCGATCTGGGCGATCGCAACCGCAGCTTCGATGGATTGGCAGCTTATGCCATCGTGCAGGCTGGCCTCGATACCGGCAAAGATCCATCCCATGTCTGGATCTATTCGGTGAGCGGGAACTACTTCGATGTATTGAGAATTCATCCTTATCTCGGCCGGTTTATTCAACCTTCCGATGAGCATGGCTTAGGCAGCGCTCCATATATCGTACTCACTTACGGGTATTGGCACAGCCATTTCCAGGATGACCGCGGCGTTGTGGGTCGAATCGTTCAGCTAAACAAGCATCCCTTTACCATCATCGGTGTGGCCCCCCCTGAGTTTCATGGGACGTTGCTGTTCTTTTCGCCTGATTTCTTTGTGCCGCTGGTGAATCAGGAGCAGCTTGACGGGTACCTTCACCTGAACGATCGTGGATCTCGGTGGGTCTTTGAGGTGCTTGGACATTTGAAGCCCGGAGTAACTCCGGCACAGGCTGCCGCCGATCTAAGTTCGATTGGTTCCTATCTTCAGAAAGCCTATCCCAAAGAAGACGATCAAAGCAGTTGGAGCCTCGTCCGCCCAGGTTTGCACGGTGATTTTTTTGCTCCTGCGATACGAGCGTTCCTGGCGGGATTGATGCTGCTCGCTGGATTGATTCTGCTGGGCGCCTGTGCCAACCTGGGCAGCCTGTTTGCAGCGCGCGCCGCCGACCGCGGGCGGGAAGTAGCACTGCGGCTCGCTCTTGGTTCCAGTCGCATGCGCATCCTTCGCCAACTCTTCACCGAGGCGGTTCTGATTTCGCTCACAGGAGGCACCGTTGGACTCGTCGGCAGTATCGTGCTCTTGCACCGGCTGGCCGGGTGGCAGCCGTTTCCCCAATTTCCGATGAACTTTCCCGTAACTCCGGATGCAAGTGTTTATCTGGTTGCATCGCTGTTGGCGTTGGTAAGTGGACTTCTCTTTGGCGCCGTGCCACTGAGACAGGTACTGCGCACCAATCCGTATGAGATTGTCAAGGCAGGATCGAGCGCCAGGCTCGGACGGCGGGTAACTGTGCGCGACGTCCTGTTAGTGGTTCAGATTGCGATCTGTGCCGTGCTGGTAACTTCTTCGATGGTGGCTGTGCGGGGACTTATGCGCTCCATGCACACGAACCTCGGTATTAATCCTCGGAACACCATGCTTGTATATACCGATCTAAGCATGGCCGGATATAGCGAAGACCACGTGCAACCAATGCAACAGCGCATGATCGATGCAATGAAAACCATTCCGGGTGTAACTTCCGTGGGATTGGTGGACACTCCACCACTGCAAATGGGCTGGTCCATCTCGCCGGTGTTTTCCGATCGAACTACGGACATGCGCCCGGCGAATGCCGTAGCTCAAGCCATAACATACAAGGTATCTCCCGAGTACTTGCATGCGGCGGAGACGGCCCTGCTGGCGGGCAGGGCGTTCACCTCGCAGGACGACATGAATGCACCGAAGATAGCCCTGGTCAATCGGGAGTTTGCCCGCAAAATCCTTGGCTCGGCAACGGGCGCCATCGGCAAGCATTTCAAAATGCAGGATGGAACACCCATTGAAGTCGCGGGCATGGTTGAAGACGGGAAATACACGGTGAACCTCGCCGAAGATCCGCAGCCGGCGATGTTCCTTCCCATCCTTCAATACCCGGCGAGCCAAACCGTGCTGGTGGTGCGCTCGGGACGCGATCTGCAACAACTGGTTGCAGCGATTCGAAGCAAACTGCGTGGTTTGGATGCGGGACTGCCTGCCTTCATCCAGACATGGAAAGAAGAGATGAATGGCGCCTTGTTTGCTTCGCGCATGGCAACCATGTCGTTGGGTGTGCTCGGAATAATGGGAGCGATGCTATCGATAACTGGAATCTTTGGGATGGCCGCATATTCGGTAAGCAAGCGGCTGCGTGAGTTAGGAATTCGCATGGCCCTCGGCGCACAGCGCAGGGAAGTGCTGCGAGCAGCGTTGGCGCGGCCTTTCAAGTTGCTGGCCTTTGGTTCGATCGCGGGATTGCTCCTCGGACTTCTGGCCACAAAAGTCCTCGCTTTCATCGTGTATCAGGCGACTCCCCGCGATCCGGCAGTATTGACGGGCGTTGTTCTGGCGATGTTATTGGTTGGGCTGGTTGCAACGTGGATCCCGGCGCAACGCGCACTATCGGTTGACCCTCTGCTCCTGCTGCGCGAGGAGTGAGGCGGCTAGTTTCCTGTCGCTGCTTTCGATTCATTCAGCAAGTTAGCCTCCGCTTCGCGGAGAGAGCGAGTCAGCAAGTCAGCTGGTTTCTTTGACTGCATCGATCTCTGCATCCGCCGAAGAACTCGGCTGCTCCCGATGCCTCGGAATTCGAATAAATCCAGCCAACTGTGGCCCGGATGCCTTAATCTAGAAAAACCAAAGCGCACGTAAATGCCCGGGCCCCCCGGAATGAAGTCCGGGAGAAGCCGTGCCCTATTCCCCGTTTGTAGCCACCAGGACCGGGCGATCGTCGATTTTGCGAGAGGTGAACGAACATGGACCGCAAAGGCCAGGCAAGCCCTGAACGATACCGGCTCGCAGTCGAATACAGCCCCAGCGCCATGCTCATGGTAAGCAGCGCGGGGTTGATCGAGATGGCCAATATTGCCGCCGAACGGCTCTTCGGTTACGATCGGGCCGAGTTGCTTGGGCAATCCGTCGAGATCCTGATTCCGCAGTCCTTCCGCGCAAGCCATCACAGTCAGCGCGCCGGCTTTCACGCTGCACCGCAACCGCGCTCCCTGGGCGTCGGCCGCGAGTTTTACGCAGTCCGCAAGGACGGCAGCCAGTTTCCCGCCGAGATCGGCTTGACCCCCATCGAGACCGAAGATGGGGCGAGCGTCCTTGCGGCGGTTATCGATATATCCGCTCGCCGCGCATCGGAGCAGGCACTGCGCCAATACGAGGCCATCGTTGAGTCGTCGAACGATGCGATCGTCGGAGAGACCTTGGACGGAATCATCACCAGTTGGAACAGCGGCGCCGAGCGAATCTTTGGTTTCGGTCGCGATGAGGCAATCGGGCAGCCTATTTCCATTATTATTCCGGATGAGTATGTCGAAGAGCAACAGATGCTGCTGGAAAGCGTGCGCGGCGGTGTTTTTGTGAAGCATTACGAGACGGTCCGCCGGTGCAAAGACGGGCAGCCGATTGACGTATCCGTTTCCATCTCGCCTATACGGGATCAGAGCGGAAAAGTGGTTGGCGCCGCCAAAATAGCACGCAAGCTGGGGGAAGAATCGCTGCATGAGAACCAGGAGCTTCTCAATGCAATTGTGAAGATGCTGCCCCAGGGGCTATGGGTTCTTGACCCGGAAGGAAAAATCCTCTTCGCCAACGAAGCTGCCAGGCGAATCTGGAGCGAGATACGATACGGCGGCATGGACCGGCGAGGCGAATACAAGGGTTGGCGCCAGGACAGCCGGGCGCCTCTAGGAGCGCATGAGTGGCCAGGTTCGCGTGCCGTGGAGAAAGGCGAAACTTCATTTGAGGAGGAGATCGAGATTGAAGCTTTCGATGGTACGCGCAAGATGATCCTCGACTCCGCTGTGCCGCTCCATCGGCGAGACGGCAGGATTCGTGGCGCCGTTGCCATCCACCAGGACATTACGGAACGGAAGAGAATAGAACGCGACCTTTGGGAGCGGTCGGCGGTCTTGCGGGTCTTTGCCAGCGCGGCGCCCACGGCGGTGGCCATGTTCGATCGCGAGATGCGTTACCTGGTAGCCACAAAGCAGTGGCATGAAGACTACGGCTTGGTCGGCCGCGAGATCGTCGGCCTCAGCCACTATGCAGTGTTGCCCAATACTCCAGAACGATGGAAGGAGTCACATCGCCGCTGCCTTGCCGGAGGCGGCGTCGAGCGATGCGAAGAGGATGCCTATCTTCGCGCGGATGGAACCACATCCTGGCTGCGTTGGGAAGTCAAGCCGTGGAGTTATCCGGATGGGGAACTGGGCGGCCTCATTATCTGGTCGCAGGACATCACCGCATTCAAGCAAATGCACGACGAGGTCAAGAGTCTGGCCTTCTACGATCACCTCACCAGCCTGCCGAACCGTCGGCTCCTGATGGAAAGGCTCAAAGTCGCGCTGGCATCCCACAGGCGGACCGGCAAAGCGTGCGCGGTTCTGCTGGTTGATCTCGACAACTTCAAACAAGTCAATGACACCCTGGGCCACGATGCCGGCGATTTATTCCTGCAACAGGTTGCGCGCCGCCTATCCTCATGTCTGCGTGAATCCGACATCGTGGGCCGCTGGGGCGGCGATGAATTTGTTGTTGTGCTCGAGAACCTGCACGAACGCGCAGAGGTCGCCTCGGCCCAGATTGCGAGGATCGGCAAGATAATCATCGCCAAGCTCAATAAGCCCTGCACTCTTGGCGACCAGGAGTATATCGGCACCGTGAGCATTGGCGCCGCATTGTGCGGAAAGAAGCCCGAGGACGAGGGTGAAGTGTTCAAAAGAGCTGACAAAGCTCTCTATATTGCTAAAACCGATGGGCGCAACCGACTGTGCTTCGGTGAGCTCTGAGCGGTGCTCGGATAGAATGGTCTAAGCCATGACTACTACCCCAATTCGAAGCGATTGGGTGGGACGGGTCATCGACGGAAGATTTACTCTCCATCAATGGTTAGGCGGATCTGAATGGAGCGGTGTCTTCCAGACGGATCTTGAAGGGCATGGATCGCAGAAAGCCGCCCTGAGGCTCATTGCCGCCGATGCTGCGGACCTGCAAGCCTACATCGCCCGCTGGACGGTGGCAACGGCCCAGTCCCATCCTCACCTCATGCGTCTGTTTCACACAGGACGCTGTGAAATCGAAGCAGTCCCGCTGCTCTACGCCGTAACGGAGTATGCCGAGGAGAATCTCGCAGAGATCCTTCCCGAGCGCCCACTTACGCCAACCGAGACCAGGGAGATGCTGGAGCCGGTTCTCGACGCGCTTGCCTGCCTCCATCGGCAAGGCTTCGTCCATGGACACCTGAAGCCATCCAACATCATGGTCGTCGACAACCAGTTGAAACTCTGCTGGGCAAGGCTCTATGTCGCGGGCGAGGCCGGCACACATTTTCCGGCGGCTGGAATCTACGGTGCGCCTGAATTCGCCACCGGGACGATCTCCCCGGCCGCGGATGCCTGGTCGCTCGGCGTCACTGTTGTCGAAGCCCTGACCCAGCATCCGCCGGTCTGGGACAGATCGGCCCACAACGAACCGGTCGTGCCGGAATCGATTCCACAACCCTTCTTCGACATCGCGCAGGAGTGTTTGCGGATCGATCCCATGCGCCGATGCACGCTTGGCGACATCGGGGCTCGTATTCAACCTGCACAAGCTCTTCCGGTCCAAGCTCTTCCGGTCCAGGCTGCTCCGGTCCAGGCTGCTCCGGTCCAGACTCCTCCGGTCCAGGCCCCTCTGTCTCAGGATGAAAAGACCGCGGTACCCAGGTCCTCCAGACGCCTGGTGCCGGCTCTGGTGGTCTTAGCGGTGCTCGTTCTTGTTGTCGCGGTCGGTGCAATGATGATGCGGTCCCACGACCTTCGGACGCATTCGAGCGACACCTCGTCCGATGAACAACAATTCCAGCCGGGACCTCGGCCGGAATCTCCAGGACCAGCCGCACAATCCACAGCGGGCGAGACGGTGGACGGTAGCGTAGTCGAACGGGTTTTGCCGGACGTCCTGCCTGCTGCGACCGCGTCCATTCACGGCCAGTTCGATCTGTCGATCAGGGTCCATGTCGATGCATCGGGCAATGTATCCAAAGCGGAATTCGATGAACCGGGGCCGAGCAAGTACTTTGGCCGGGTTGCCTTGGAGGCCGCACAGCGTTGGAAGTTCAAGCCCCCGCAAGTGGATGGCCGGGCCGTCTCCAGCGTGTGGCTCCTGGAGTTTCAGTTTACCCAGGCCGGAACCGAGATCGATCCGACGGAAGTGTCTCCTTAGGAGTCAACGGCCGATCGTTTTTTTAGAGCCTGTCTAAAAACTTCGCTTTGCGTGAAGGGTGGCGTTGTTGCATGGATCGGGCGAGGACCGCGCTTTCCTTTTTCCCAGCTTATTTACCCTGAACTTCATCTTGTGGATGTGGTGGCGGCGCGGGGCGCTGTGCTTGTTCGGCATGGAACTGGCAGCCTTTCTGGGTTATGTCTCAGAGTAGCTGATCTTCAAGCCTATCCGTGCAATAACGCCGTTTGAAAGGCATTGGCGCCAGGCTTAGAATTGTCTTCGTGGGATTCCCTTGTTCATGCGTGTCAGGCTATGTTTTTTCCGGCGACTGTGGAAAAGGTTGGCACCGTCAAATGAAGTAAAGAACGGCTGCGAAAAGCAATTGGCGGCTGGAGAAATCACAATGCCGAAACATGGAGTGGCGTTCTTCAGCCTGTGCCTTGCACTTCTTATCGCATGCCTCGTACCCACGAGCATGGGGCAGGCGCATCCCTATAGTGCGCCGCCGACGCTGGGGCAGCAGGGGAACGCGAATACCGACCCAGGAAAACAGACAAGCGCAACGAGTCTCAGCTATCCGGAGCTTGTGGATATTCGAGCTTCTACGGGAATTAACTTTGAGCATTTTTCAAGTCCCGAACAGAAGTTCATTGTTGAGTCAATGAGCGGGGGCGTGGCGCTGATCGACTACGATCGCGACGGCTGGCCCGACATCTATTTTACGAACGCGCAGAGCGTTGAAATGGCGCTCCATGGCCAAAAGGCGCGGAGTGCCTTATACCATAACAACCACGATGGGACCTTCACGGATGTTACCGACAAGGCTGGTGTGGGATATCCCTGCTGGGCGATGGGCGCATCGGTCGGGGACTATAACAACGATGGATGGCCCGACCTCCTGGTGACTTGTTTCGGTGGAGTTGTGCTTTACAGGAACAACGGCGACGGCACGTTTACCGACGTAACCAAGGAAGCCGGGCTGAGCGGCGACCACATGTGGGCCACGGGAGCGGCCTTTGGAGACTACGACGGCGATGGCTGGGCGGATCTGTTTGTTTCGCACTATGTGGATTTTCATCTGAACGATATGGCGGCTTTCGGATCCAGCGAGACCTGCAAGTACATGGGCATCGATGTGCAGTGCGGACCGCGCGGCCTGAAGGGCTCTCCCGACAATCTCTACCACAACAACCGGGATGGAACTTTCACCGATGTTTCAAAGAAATCGGGGGTGGGGGATGAGGAGCAGCGCTATGGCCTGACGGCAATCTGGTCGGACTTCGACAACAATGGAAAACTCGATTTATTTGTCACCAACGACGGCCAGCCGAACTATCTATACCAAGGCAATGGCCGCGGCGTGTTCGAGGATGTGAGCTTCCCCTCGGGCGTGGGTCTGAGCGAAAGCGGCGCAAGGCAGGCGAATATGGGCATTGCCGTCGGCGACTATATGCACACCGGGCGCATGTCGCTGCTGATCTCGCATTTCGACAACGAATATGCCGCGTTTTATCGTAACGACGGCGGAATGAGCTTTACGGATGTCTCGGTGTCCTCGGGAGTCGGGAGGGGCACTCGAGGGTATGTGGGGTGGGGCGACGCATTTGTCGATTTCAATAACGATGGCTGGCAGGATATCTTCATCGTCAACGGGCACGTGTATCCACAGGTAGATGAGATGGGCTCCGGTCTCAAGTACCTTGAGCCGAAGTTATTGTTTCAGAATCAGCACAATGGAACGTTCAAGGACATCAGTAAGTTGGCCGGAACCGCAATCCAGATTCCGCAGGTGAGCCGCGGAGTGGCAATCGGCGATTTATTCAACGACGGCAAACTCGAAGCGGTTGTGGAGAATCTCAAGGGCCAACCGATGATCCTGCGTCCGGAGGGCGGGCCCAAAAGCCACTGGATCAGTTTTCAGTTAGAAGGTGTTAAGAGCAATCGCCTGGCATTGAATGCGCGCGTGCGCACGACGGCTGGCGACTTGGTGCAGCTTGGCGAAGTCATCAGCGGCGGCAGCTACCTTTCGCAGAACGACCTTCGAATCCACTTTGGCCTTGGCGACCATCAGCGGGTGGATAAGGCCGAAGTCTTATGGCCGGATGGAAGGCAAGAAACGTTGACCAATCTGATTGCGGACCGTTTCTATTCTGTGCGGGAAGGCGCGGGTGTAGTTTCATCCAACCCACCTGAGACCGGCAACGCGAAGCAGCTTCCACTATTGAGGGGAACCACTGACGACGTGTCCGTGAATTCGCCATGAAGCGGTGCAAATTGTAACTTCTCGGCCCTGGGCGGAAGCGCCGCAGGGCTCGCCCACGCATTTGGAGCGGATGCAAGAAAGATCGCAATTGTTTTCTGGATTTTCCGTAAACTGCTGAATCTACAACCTGATAGACGATAAGTCATTTCTGCTCAAGCAGTTGGCAAACCAACTTGTGTTGCACAAAACTGCATGAAAGAGCACCGAAAACGGTACACGCGAGCCCAAAAATGGCGACCATATATTGGGTGCAGTTCGGTGCAACATGGCCAGAATGGGCAATCGAAAAAGCTCGAATCTTCACCCCTATCGCTCAGTGGCCTGTCACCCGAGTCAAAGCCAACACACTAGAGCGGTTCTCCAATTATCGTGGAGTTAGTAAAGTCGTGCAAGGTGGCTTTTTCTTGAGAAAAAGGCCACTCGAGGCCGACGGTTTCCCCATACACCAATTGGAGAACCGCTATAGCCGAGGCAAGGATCACGAATGAACGGGCCAGAATTCTTCCAGGGGGTGTCAATGCAGCCGCCATGAGCCGTGCGTTCGCCTTTGCATTGCGTAGGCCTTTGAACTGAACAATGCTTTCCGTCTCATGGGCCGTTTTGCGATCCGTAACGATTTCAAGGTCTGTAAAAAGATCGAATAATCTCCACGGTCCCGATATGTGTGTTGCTTCTGTGGTGGTGTCTGGTTTGCTCATTGCCGTCTTCTTTCGTGGTTTGTCAGCACGTGGAAACAGGGCAGGGCGAAGAAGCCGGAAGGTCACCGCAGGGAAACGGGCAACACGGGCAGTTGGCGCGGGCAGCCCGTTGACCGCCCGGCGCGCTCTGCCAGGGCGCAGCGTGGAGGCTGACATCGCCAGCCGGGGCACAATCGACATGGCTCTGTCTGGTCTGACTCGCGAGGAAACAATCCGGCGCATCCGGCGCGGGCTTTATGACAGGCCAAAGTTCAAGCCGGCTCTCGGCGGCAAACTGAGCCCGGATATTGATGAAGCGGCGCGCGCCATAGCCAGACGGCAGAGATGGAAGATTGTGCCGGAGGGAACATGGGCGGCAAATCTCCTCGGTCTGTCCACGCAGGTGCCGTCGAAAATCATCTACCTGACCGATGGCCCGAACAATGAGGTGCCTACCCGCGCATTGAACCGTCACCGGTATTCCCCACGGCAATCGGCATTGTCGTGGGTGATCACGTCAATACACGCCTGCGCAATCTTCAGGAATGCCGCACCTGGTTACAAAGAATCGCCGTAAAAGGCCCCGCCGCGACCCACTTCCAGGCTGGTACCCACCCTTCTCGCCGGATCCTTGAGGAGGGCAAGAATCGCCGTTCAAGGCTTGGGCGATAATCAAGGGGATGGTATTAAAGTGATGCGAACCTAGGTTTGGATTGCTCTGGTCATGGTGTTGCTCCAACTTGATGACGATCCGGGGCAACATCGATCCTGGACCCAAGAACGTTCCTGGGAACTATCAAAGCCGACTCGCTTCAAGGGGCTAGCTCCTCCGGGCGCCCTGTTCTTCGAAGCGGCTTAATACTCTCCGATGCACATTCCGAAGGCCAGCGCCGCTTTCAAGCTGGACCACAGATTCCCCTTGCATTCCAAGGGAAGCTAGGGTAATCTCCCTATGAAAGCACAGGGGAGTCAATGGAAAAGCCGAGACTGGATCTCTTTCGCGGAACGCTGGACGTGTTGATTCTCAAGTCGCTCATCTGGGGACCGCTCCATGGATATTCCATTACCGACTTCATTCGCCGCCAAAGCGACGACGTCTTACTCGTGGAAGAGGGGACGCTGTATCCGGCACTATGGCGACTGGAGGAGAAGAAGTTGGTCGAAGCCGAATGGGGGCTTTCGGAAAACAACCGCAAAGCCAAGTTCTACCGACTCACCACCGCCGGCAAGCGGCGGTTGCAATTGGAGTCGACGAATTGGGATAACTATGCGATTGCAGTGGCCAAGGTGCTTGGCGCAACCCAGCTGAACTCGCCCGGGAAAACGGCATGAAAAGAATCCCCATTTGGCGACGCTACGCGCGCCTGCTCGGCGCCAATCCCATGGCAGACGTCGAGGACGAATTGCGCTTCCATCTGGAAGCCAAGGCGGACGACTTGATTGTTCGCGGTTGGCAGCCTGACGCTGCGCGCCGTGAAGCCGAGCGTCAGTTCGGAGACGTGCGCACCGTGCAACAAATCGGAGAAAAGTTAGGAGAAAGCATGGAACGCCGGAAACGCTTCAACGAGTACCTTATTGAGTGCAATCGCGACGTTCGCTACACTTTCCGCACACTTCGCAACAACCCCGGTTACGCTGCAATTGCCATTCTGGTCCTTGCGTTGGGAATCGGAGTCAACGCCGCTGTATTCAGTGTCGTGAACACGCTGCTCCTGCGCCCCTTGCCATTCCCTGATTCGCAGCGGCTCGTCTGGTTTGCAGGGGGTAAATCGATCGCCGCCAATATTCGGGCTGCGGCAGGCCTTTCCGGCCAGACGTATACCGTGGATGCCTACGAAGAATTCAAGAAGAACAACAGCTCTTTTCAGGCTGTCACTGCATATCAAACCTTTTATAGCTCGATTCAATACAAGCTGACCGGAAGCGGGGAGCCCAGGCAATTGGCAGTGGTCGAAGTTGCGGACAATTTCTTTTCGACACTTGGTATTCAGCCCACCGCAGGGCGCGATTTCACACGAGAGGAATGCCAGAAGGGCGGTCGCCCCGCGGCTTTGCTCAGCTATTACTTCTGGAAGAATCAGTTCGCCGGCGACCCTGCGATCGTGGGCAAGACGGTTACAGTAAATGACAAGCAAATGACCATTGTCGGGGTTCTTCCCGCCAGCTTCGACTTCGGAAGCGTCTTCGCTCCCGGGATGAAGGTGGATGTGTTCGTCCCTGCCGTGATGGACTTTTGGCGGACCTGGGGCAATACCCTCGCGATGGTCGGACGTCTCAAAACGGGCGTAACCGTGACGCAAGCACAGGACGAAGCGGATCGCCTGTTTCCGCACCTCAAGGTGGTTCACCCCGACTGGTATGAGGATTATGCTTCTGACTTAACGACGCTCAAAGACCACGTCAGTGGCAAGCTCCACCGGTCCTTGATAGTTCTTTGGTACGCCGTCGGAGTGATTCTTCTCATCGTGTGCGTGAATCTTTCCAACCTGCAACTCAGCCGAGCCGCTACGCGCAGTAAGGAGATCGCCATGCGCCGCGCTCTGGGCGCGAGCCGCGGCCGGCTCATCCGCCAGTTGCTCACCGAAAGCCTGGTGCTTTCGATCGGCGGGGCCACACTGGGCCTTTGCTTTGCCTTCGCGATTGTCTATTACATCGCACATCAAGGCTCCATGACCTTGCCTCTGCTCCGAAGCATCCGCGTCGACAGCGCGTCCCTCGGCTGGACTCTGTTGATCGCCATTGCGGTGGGAGTTTTGTTTGGCTTCGCCCCGGCCTTGAAGATGTCAGGCGGAAGTCTTCAAAAGGCGCTGAAGGACAGCGCCAGTGGCATGGCTGCTGGCCGCAGCCACGAACGGTTCCGCGCCTCTCTGGTCATCTCGGAAATAGCGCTGGCCTGTGTTCTGCTGGTTGGCGCTGGCCTTCTTCTGCGCAGTTTTCTCCGCGTGCTCGATGTCGATCTCGGCTTCGAACCCGCTCACGCCGCAAGCATGACGGTCGACTATCAAGACGGGGGCAAGCTCGCGACCCGCGGCGCAATTCTGCAGGAGATGTTGCGGCGCGTCTCGGCGGTACCCGGCGTCGAATCAGCCGGTATCGCGGATATGCTTCCGCTCGATCGCAATCGCAGTTGGGGTCTGGCTGCGGTTGGAGCGAATTATCCAAAAGATCGAGACGAATCAGCCCTGGTCTTTCTGGTCACGCCCGGCTATATTCCGACCCTGGGAATGCACTTGCTCGAAGGCCGCGATTTCGCCTGGAGCGATACTCCTGAGAGCCAGCACGTCATCATCATCAACGAAGCCGCAGCGCGCCGCGAATGGCCTGGACAGGATCCCATTGGGAAGATGGCGAACGACATCGAAAGGAATCCGGTACGCGTCATAGGCGTCATTGCCGACGTCCGCGAAAGCAGCCTCGAAGTTGCCTCAAGCCCTGAAGTCTATATACCCATGACTCAGAATCTCGACGCGGAAGGAGCCACCCTCGTGGTGCGCACAAAAGTAGCACCAACGTCGCTCGCAACCAGCGTTCTGACCACTCTTCGCACCCTCAATCCCAGCCAGCCCGCTTCGGAGTTCAGGCCGCTTCAATCTCTCGTCGACCACGCGGTTTCTCCGCGCCGCTTTTTCGTCCTTCTAGTAACAATCTTCGCCGGCCTCGGGGTTCTGCTAGCCGCACTCGGTATCTATGGCGTCATCTCCTATTCGGTCACCCAGAAGACACAGGAGATCGGGGTCCGCATGGCGCTCGGCGCAACTACTGGGCGCGTCATGCGCGATGTCCTCGCCAACACGCTGCGCCTTACTGTAGCGGGCATCGTGTTGGGCACTGCTGCTTCGCTGGCTGTCGCGCACCTGATTGCGTCGCTGCTCTATTTCACCTCACCGTGGGATGTGCGGACCTTTCTCGGAATGGTGTTTTCGCTCCTGGCAGTGGCTCTCGTTTCCGGATTCTTCCCAGCGCGCAGAGCCTCTCGCGTTAGTCCAACGACCGCACTGCGCAATAGTTAACCGGCGATTCTGCGCGAAGAATCACTCTACGACACGGAAGCGCAGAAATTGCGCAGCTCGAATTGATTTGTGTGTTGCAATGCCCGGGTGTGACTCTGGGTTCAGGAGAGCGACCCAAACCGCGTTTCCAGCCTTTGGCCGTCATGATCGTCGGTAGCGATTTGGCGTAACCGATATTCTTTGCTCAAATGTATCGCCAATCGCTGGTCTGTTGCAGAACCGATCATTTGCTCCCCGTGTGGTGTTCCAGCTTGACGAGCACAATGTCGTTGCTATTCATCGGCACAGTAAGCTCGACTGTGCCCTTGGCTCCGCTTCGCACCACCTTATCCGTCTCTGGCAGATCGCGCGTTAGCTCACTCCGATGAGCGACCTGTTCCGCGGTCAGGCTTTTGGGAGAACCCAACTCAATGTATGCAGAATATGCATCGTCGGCGTGAAAATCAGTGCGATTGACATGCACGCGATAAGAGGCATTCGGCAGAAGATGGGTTACATGCAAATCAACGGGGGCTGCTGCTGATTGGGAATCAGCTTTGTTTAGAAGGATCGATTGCTCACTTTCTGATCTGGCTGCTCGAAGTCCCAAATGACAGCCGCGACGTCTCCATCCTGGGTGGCCAGCATTGCCTGCGGATCGGTCGTCTTGAGGCTCTCGCCCTGTAGTGCGTGAATGTACTTGTAAGCGAAGAACGCCGGCTTGCGAATGCCTTGCGGGTTCAGGAGACCGAATCCCCCTTGAAACGGCGCTGTCGGAGGGCCGGGTTCCTCGAACAGATCGGTGTGTGTCCAATAGCTCATACCTTGGAGCAATCCTTGGCTGGATTTGAGCTTGGTCAGGATGTACGGCGCGCCGATGTAGGAATCGTGCACGGAATCGCGCGGCGTATAACTTGTGCTCCATTCAGTTAAGTAGAGCGGAAGCCCCGAAAACGGCGAAGCCGAAATCTGCTCGCGAACGTGCCGCACGTCGCCGACGATCGCTTCCGGCGACGGATCTAGCTTTGTATCGGACTTCCCTTCTTCATCGAGGAAGCCGCCCTGAACGCCGTATGTGTGCGTTGTCACGAAGTCAACAGGAGCTTCTTTCTGCTTCACATGGGCGAGAAACTCGGAAACCCATGCAGCTCCGGCGGTGCTCGGTCCTCCGACCCGTAACGCAGGGTCAATGGACTTGATCGACTTCGCCGTTAGATCGTAGAGCTCGAAGTATGCTTTCTGGTCGGCTCCTTCCCGGAAGCCAGAGTGGTTGGGCTCATTCCATACTTCGAAAAACCACGTGCGCACTTCGTCTTTTCCGTAACGCTGCTCGACGTGCCGGATAAATGCATCGACAAGGTCGTGCCAGCCTTCCGGTTTCGGATGGGATGTGTTGCCGTTCCAATAGAAAATGCTGTTCTGCGAGGTGGCCAGCGCCTTCGGGGTGAAACCGAGTTCGACAAATGGTTTGATGTGCCGGGCCAGCAAGTCATCGTAAAGCTGGTCGACCTTTGACCAATCGTAGACGGTCTTCCCGTCTTCGACTCGCACCGTTCCCAATGACCGGGCTCCATTCGCTATTTTTACTACAGCGAGTTTCATTAGCGGGCGCAAAATTGGACATTCATCCCGCAGCGGTTAAAACCCACCATTCCCTTGGCTTCTTTCGGCACGACTAAAGTCGTGCCCTGTTACAAAACAGGTTGATGAGAGAGGCTCTATAGGAGTTCGCGAAACATCTAGAGTCAGTACAACTCCGGGACCCGGAATCAGCGGTTAGACTGTTTCCATGGTTAAGACTGTCAAGCGAATTGGTGTGCATCTAGGGACGGCGGGTGGGGCCTCGAATGCGGTGGAGCGGGCTCGGGAGATTGGCGCAAATACATTTCAGTTTTTTTCGTCGAGCCCGCGCATGTGGCGCGCGCCTAAGGTTGACCCGAAGCAGGCTGTTCGGATGAAAGAGCTGAGAGCGAAGCTGGATGTCGGACCACTGGTCATCCATACAAGCTACCTGGTGAATGTTTGTAGCCAGACGGAAGAGGTTCGCGAGAAAAGTGTCGCGGCGTTTCGCGGTGAGATCGAGCGGGCGCTCACCTTTGGCGCGGAGTACCTGGTGCTGCATCCGGGGTCGTGGAACGGGCTGACGCGGGATGAGGGGCTGAAGCTGGCGGCCGACTCGATTACGCGGGCTATCGACGGACTGGCGTGGCAGGGAACCGGGTTTCACATCCTGATTGAGAATACGGCGGGGGCGCAGTACTCGCTGGGCGGCAGCTTTGAGCAGGTGGCGGAACTGGTGGCGCTGCTGAGGGCCTGCGCGCCGGTGGGCGTGTGCCTGGATACATGCCATACGCATGTGGCGGGCTACGACATGGCGAGCGAAGCGGGCTATGCGGAGACGATGAAGCTGGTTGCGAAGACGGTCGGATTTGAGGCGGTGCGCGTGTGGCACTGCAACGACGCCAAGGCGGCGATGGGATCGAAGCTCGACCGGCATGAGCATATCGGGCAGGGGACGATGGGCGTGGAGCCTTTTCGGCGGCTGTTGAACGACGTACGATTCGCTCATGCTGCCTTTATTGCGGAGACGCCGGTGGACGAACCGGGGGATGAAGAGCGGAATGTTCGAGTGTTGAAGAGCCTGGTGGAAGGCGCTTAGAGTTGTGGCTTCCCACCCCTGCGACAGAAAAAACTCGCAAGGATGGGGCACGGTGCATCTGCGTCGCGTCCAGCGCCAAACGAATTTGCTGGTTCGTCGTCCATGAAAAGAGCTATTGTCTTAGATCGTGGTTCGAATTCAAAAGGAGATTGACGGATGAAAATGCTGACCAAGAGCCTTCCTCTCGTCCTGGCGGTCTCGCTGTTCACGCCGATGGCGAATGCACAGGCTCCAGCCAGGGATGCCGCACCCAAGCCTCCGGACAGCCCTTCCAAGGTGCTGCTCGATAGCTGGAATGACGTTGGGCGGAAACTGATCGCCATGGCGGAGGACTTTCCCGAAGATAAGTACGACTTCAAACCGCATCCGACGCAGCGCTCGTTTGCCGAACAACTTTTGCATGCGGCCGGCGGGAACTACTTTTTCATCAACCCGGCCAAGGGGTTGAAGCCCCCAACCGGCGACCCGAAGCGCGCGGACTATGCGACCAAGGCAGCGGTGGTCGCGTTCGTCAAGAAGTCATTCGCCGAGGGAGCGGACCTGATCAAGAGCAAGGGCGACGGTGGTATGAGCGACCTGTATGTCGATCCGTTCTCGAACGGCCAGACGCGCTTTTCCGACGGGGCCTGGGGCTTTATCGAGCATGGCGGCGAGCACTACGGACAGTTGGTTGTTTATTACCGTGTGGCCGGAATGGTGCCGCCGGAGTCGCGGCCCAAGAAGTGACCTGGTCAATTGATTGAACGGTAGCATTATGCTACCGTTATTCCATGAGTCAGCCGGTGAAACTTTCGGATGCGCTGGTGCTAGATGCAAGGATCGCCGGCCAGGTGCAGGAGCGGTCGATTGCGGGACAGGTGGAATTCTGGGCGAAACTGGGCCGGTCGGTGGACCTGCTGCTGGATGGCCGGCAGGTTCTGGCTCTGCGCCGGAGCGGAGAAGCGCAGCCGCTGTCAGAGGCGCTGGCATCGGTGGATACACCGGCAGGCCGCAAGCGGGTCGAGGATGTCCTCGCTGGCCGGCCGTATCCGCATTACAAGCAACATGCGGGCGAGCCGGGATTACTGATTCGCACCGATGAAGATGGTACGCAGACGGTGGGCCGGTTTGTGAACCGGGTGTTCACGGCGGTAAAAGCCAGTGGGAGCCGGACCCTCGCAGGCGGTAGAACCCGTGCCGCGAAGAAGAGCCTCGGGCCTAAGTCGGTTTCGACCCGCCCGAAGCAGAGGCCTGCACCACGGTCGAAGGAACGCCAGGCGTGGGCATGAAGCCGCTGCTCGACCGGCGGCCGATTGTTGTTGCATTGGCTGGGCCGAACGGGGCGGGAAAAAGCACGTTTTTCGAAGCTTACCTGGCAAAGACGGGGCTGTACTTCGTCAATGCGGATGTTTTGGCGCTTGCCCTTGGAATGAACCCGTATGCAGCGGCAAGCCTGGCGGATACGCTGCGCAGGCAACTGTTGGAGCGGCGCGAAAGCTTCATCTTCGAAACGGTGTTTTCCGATCCTGTGGGGGACAAGCTGGAGTTCTTGAGAGAGGCTGAGCGTGCCGGATATACCGTAGTCTTGATCTTTATCGGCCTATCCGCGCCCGAAATCTCCGATGAGCGCGTGGCGATGCGTGCCTCGAGCGGCGGTCACGACGTTCCGAAGAAAAA
>Ga0302155_10000775_pt1 | contig 24101 bp, 20 predicted proteins | sample I_Bog_N3_1_FD_193508 | JGI IMG/M metagenome (GOLD analysis project Ga0302155, IMG submission 193508) | Peat permafrost microbial communities from Stordalen Mire near Abisko, Sweden - I_Bog_N3_1 | ecosystem: Environmental > Terrestrial > Soil > Wetlands > Peat | place: Sweden: Abisko, Stordalen...
GGAAGAACAACTCTCTCTTCATTTGAAAGCGGTTTATGCCGATGTGGCAGCCAAACCTATTGTGAATGAACATCAGGAACGTCTTAAAGCCTGGGAAGAAAAGGGCGCTCAGGTGCGGGAACTCACTCCCGCCAACGTTTTACATAGTCTTTCAAAGGTTTTTTCGTAGGCCGGATATCTTTACACTCCCCGACCCTGCCTGTATGATTTCCACTCTAAACCCTAGTTCGGAGGCCTTTATGACGACTGCAACCACCACTAATTATGTGTTTGTCTACGATGTTTTCCTCAAAGACGCGGTTAAACACGTGAAAATCGTCTCTTATATCAATTCCTGGGCCAGAGCTGAAGCGGCGGGAAAGCTTTACCAATTGCCTACGGGACTACCCATTTTGGTGGAAGAAGAAAATGCGGGGAAAGTGTATGGGGAAGTCATGACCTTTCAAGAATTTGACACAGTTTTGGCAATTATTGATTCACAAGAAGGCTACCGCGCGGATGTTCCCCAACAGAGCCGGTTACTCCGTGAAATTCGTGAAGTGACGATTTCTGAAACAGGAGAAAAGGTTCAAGCCTATGTTTATGTGTTCCCCAAAGAGAAGTTCAACGCCAAGGAAATGTACGCTGTTCACGCCCATGGCGGCGACTGGCGCAAGTTTGTCATGATGCCCCGCTTTGACGGATACGAACACTGATACCGTCTGTTTTCATTTTGAAATTTCAGTGATACAACAAAAAGGGCACGGGTAACCGGGCCCTTTTTGTTTGAATCCACCCTCAGGAAAAAATGGTTCTAAAAATTGGTTTTCTTTATTTCGCTTTCATCGCATGGGGTTGTTTGACTCTTTTGCCGCTGGTCGTTTTGCGCGAGATCGGCCAGGGCTTTTACCGCTTTTTTGGGTTTTTATGCGTGGCCTTGCAAACTCTTGCCATCGGGATGGCCCTGATGGCCGGGGGAGATTGGGAACAAACTTACAAAACCGCGGCGATCGCTTTAGGTGTTTCTCTCTTCTTCACACTTTGTTTTACGGTTGCCCTTCGTATCCGCCGCCAATGGTTTTTGTGGAGTTGTTTCGGTTTTGCGGTAATCAGCGGCTTGGCCGCCATCGCTTATTTTCCATGGGTTGGGCAGGACCAATGGTTGTTCTTCGCGGTTCACGCGTTGATCGCGGCCTTAGTCATGGGAGCGGTGATTTTGGCGATGATGCTGGGACACTGGTATTTGGTGACTCCCAAATTGTCCATCACCCCCTTGAAGCGTTATTCGGGTAGTTATATTCTTCTCACGATTTTAACGGCGCTGGAATTGGTTTTGAACTATACGCTTTATGTAGGTTGGGGCAACGAGCCCGCCACTTTAGCCGGCCAACGTTGGATGGCAGAAATTATGTTTGTATTATTTAGAGTCGCCTGGGGTATTTTGCCCCCCTTGGGAATGGCTTACTGGATTTGGGAAACGGTGAGAATGAAATCAACCCAGTCGGCCACGGGTATTCTTTACGCGGCGATGATCTGCACCATGATCGGTGAGGGAATGGGACTCTATTTAACGTTGGCGACGGGTGTGCCTTTTTGAGGAAATTTTATGGAAATTAATATTTTTTGTCCCGAATGTGAAAATGGAATCTTACTTCAAGAAATGCCGAAGGCGGGGCTCATTCCCTGTACCCGCTGTTCCAAAGGCCGTGAGGCTTTGGGAAATGGGGAATTGGATGCTCAAGGCGCTTTAGTCCGCTGCGGCATCTGCGGCTGTACCGAGCTTTACCGGCAAAAGGATTTTAATACCAAACTGGGAATGTGGATCGTGGTACTGATAGTGGTTTTGGCCCTGATTTTCAACCAATATCTCTTTCAAATTTTGGTGGGAGGCGCGGTAGTGGACGGGATTCTTTATTTCGCGCTGGGTGATATTGTGATTTGTTATCAATGCCGGGCCATTTATCGGGGATTACCCATCGCCGCCAAAGTCAAAGGTTTTGACCTGAAAATCCACGATCAATATGAATTTAAAAACAAAAAAACAGAAAAAACCAAGGAGCCGTCATGAGCGAGAACGAGCAAAACCCCAGTCCCGAAAGCGGGCCGTTATACGCGCCTGAAACCGGGTTTTCTCTTTTTATTAAGCTTTTTATTGTCCCCGCAGTCATCGTTTTAGTCGCATTGGGTATTTTCTTTTTAGGAACAATGGCGCTTCAACATCCCAAAACCGCTGAGCAATATTTGGAAGAACTCAAAAGCGACAATACCAGCCGCCGATGGCAGTCCGCTTATGAACTTTCCCGCATGTTGAATCAAAATGAAAATATTCAATTCGACCAGGATTTAAGGACTCAGTTGGTTCAGGTTTTTGGCGACTCTAAAAATGACGATCCCCGTTTAAGAGAATACCTGGCTTTAGTTTTAGGCCGTTTAAAAGAAAAATCAGCGATTCCCGTTCTGAGCTCGGCGGTTCATGATGACAGCACGGACGTAAAAATATACAGTTTGTGGGCTTTAGGAAATATTGAGGATCCACAGGGGGGAGAGGCGGCGTTAGCCGCTTTGTCAGACACGGATGAAACGGTCCAGCGGATGGCGGTAGGGGCTTTAAGCGCCATGCGGTATGAACCGGCCAAATTCGCCTTAGAAAAAAATCTTGAGGGTTCGGATCAGGCTCTTCGTTACGATTCGGCGGTGGCTTTGGCCCGCATTAAAGATGAGAAGGCTGTACCTACACTGCTGGAAATGATGAATTTAAAACCTTCCGGCAAACCGGAAGACGATCAAATTATTCAGTCGGCGAAAATCACGGCCATTGATGGCGCGCAAGAATTACCCGACGCGGCTTTGAAAGACAAGGTAGTTGATTTAAGTAAAAACGAGTCAGACATCAAGGTGCGCGAAGCGGCCTTAGCTTCGTTAAAGAAATAATCGATGATTCAATCAGACGTTCTAATTCAAGGTCATCATAATTTAATCATGGATCCGCCGGTGATCGAGACTGGATCGCCGGTTATTGTGACTTTACACGGTTTGGGAACTCACGGCGAAGATTTGGCTCCGCTTTGTGAAGAACTTCAATTGCCCGGATGCCGGTTTGTTCTACCCGACGCGCCTCTCCATTTACCAGGCTACCCGCAGGGGGCTTATGCCTGGTATGACTTTCAGACTTATAACCGAAATGAATTTGTCCAAAGCCGGGATTATCTTTTTAAAGTCATGGACCGGTTCGCTAACGACCCCAATTTGCGGCCGGCACCGGGAAAGGAAAAGACGCATAAGCCCATTATCATTATGGGTTTTTCTCAGGGCGGCGTAATGTCACTTGAAGCGGGTATAAATTACAAAGGCAAAGTGGCGGCGATTATTTCTATGAGCGGCTATATGCCGGACCCCTGGGAAACTTTGACCAAAGCCCAGGTGCCGTTGGATACGCCTATTCTTTTGGTGCATGGAACCGGCGATGAAGTGGTACCGGTTGAAGGTTCCCGCAAGGCAGTCAAAGCGCTAAAAGACGCTGGTTATAATCCCATTCTTCGAGAATTTCCCATGGGCCATCAAATTACGGAAGAGTCTCTCGGGGCTGTTCGGGATTTTCTTTTACCATTTACCAAGGCCAAATAGGCCCGGTTTAAACTACTTTTAGCTATCTTGAAAACTAGACCGAGTCTTTGTACCTTAGCTTGGTTTTCTTGAATATTTTGAAATCAACTTCGGAGGTTTTTATGATGTGGCTTCGCCGCATTGGCTTGTTTGTGTTAATCAACATCATGGTCGTGATGACCATTTCGATCATTATCAATTTACTCGGTATTCAGCCTTATCTCACTCAACGTGGAATCGATTACGGTTCCTTAATGGCCCTTTGTCTGGTTTGGGGTTTTGGCGGGGCTTTCATTTCACTTCTTATTTCCCGTTGGATGGCGAAACGCATGATGGGAGTTCAGGTGATAGATCCCCAAAATCCTGGCGGTAATCAGGAACGCTGGCTGCTGGAAACAGTTCATCGTTTGGCCGAAAAGGCCGGAATTAATACCATGCCCGAAGTTGGAATTTTTGAAAATCAGGCGCCTAACGCTTTCGCGACTGGGGCAACCCGGAACAGCGCTTTGGTGGCTGTTTCCACCGGATTATTTAACTCTATGGGACAGGATGAGATAGAAGCGGTTCTGGGCCACGAAATGACCCACGTGGTGAACGGCGATATGGTGACCATGACTTTACTTCAAGGCGTCATCAACGCTTTTGTGATGTTTTTAGCCCGAGTGGTCGCTTTCGCGGTGATGCGGAATGGGAATGACCGCCGTGGCAGCTCTTTCGGCGAATTTATGCTGATTCAAATGCTACAGATGGTCTTCGGCATTATTGGAATGATTCCCTTAATGGCTTTTTCCCGTTGGAGAGAATTTCGCGCGGACGCTGGCGGAGCCCATTTGGCAGGCCGGTATAAAATGATTAACGCTTTGAAGGCTCTAAAGTTGGCCCAAGAACAAACCCGGTTGGCGGCGGCCCAGCCACAACCAGCAGCCATGGCGGCTTTCCAAATTTCCAGCAAGGACGGCTGGTTCTCCTGGTTTGCCAGTCACCCCTCTTTGGATGTCCGCATTGAACGGTTGGAATCCAGCACTGAAGAATAAGTTTTTCGCTGATAAAAGGCGGTTCCTGTAAAAAGGGAGCCGCCTTTTTTATTTAGGGCCAATTAATCGGTAAAGAGACTGGGTAAAACTGAGAACCGGCTTTTTGATATTGTTTCTTTAAGTTATGAACTTTCCCCTTTTTAAGAGAAGACACATGTAGTTTTTCCCAAAGGTAATGGCTTTGATCTGAAACTTTCTTTGCTTCTTTCCACCACTTCAAACCTTGTATTGAATTTTCTTGGATGAACGCTATTTCGGCATGACCCAACAGAGCATATATACGACCCCTGGTATCGCCGGTGGATTTAAATAATTTGTCCGCCTGAGAAAAAGCTCGATGCGACTGAGGATATTGCCCCAAAAGCTTGTGGGTTGTGCCTAAAGACCAGAGGGTATAGGCGTAACTGACTCGATCACCAATGGTTTTGTAAAGTTTTTCAGCTTTTTTATAAAAGGGGAGGGCCTGTTTAAAGCGTCCGGCCATACGCTTCACGTTGCCCAGACCGCAATAGGAGTAAGCGATACCAAAAGTGTCTTTTCTTTGACGCATCCGCGTGTTGGCTTCTTGGTAGTAGCGTCCTGATAAGTCATATTTTCCCAGCATACGGTAAATACCACCCAACGCACAGCAAGTATAGGAAATGCCTTCGGTGTTTTTTATTTTCTTAAATAAAGTAAGGGCTAAAAGAAGTTCTTTTAACCCCTTTTTCATATCTCCGGCGATTCGCCAGGTGCCCCCTAAAGCCCAATGGGTAAAGGCTTCCCCTTGAATATCGTTTTGTTTTTGATATCGAGCGAGAGCTTTTTTTAATTCCTTGAGAGCAGCCCAGGGATTGCCGGAAGCCCTGGCTGAAAGTGCCCAGCCCACCCGGGCGTCTAATTGGGCGGTTGGGTCTATTGTTCCAAATAACCGGTCTGCTTGACGGTAATGAGAGAGAGCTTCCGGAAAATAACCACGGATTCTTTCAACATCGGCTAAAGCCAAAAGAACATCTGCTTTTTCTTCTTTCATCAGGACTGAGTGCAAAAGCGTTGTGTAGATTTTACGAGCGGTTTCAAATTGAGAAAGGGACCGAGCTTTTTCCGCCTCATCAAATAGGTTTTTCACAAATTCTCCTTCGAAAGTTGGTGCATCATATCACGAGGTGTTTATCTCTTCTCAGTCGGAAGGCGATTTAAATACTCTTTTCTATTAAACTAAAGACGCTCAATGGCAGGAGTTTGATATTCTCCAATAGGGAAATTCTATGAAAAAAAGTTTATTTTATTTTTTATTTTCGCTGTGGTTGATAACAGGGATCTCAATAACCCAAGCCCAGACAGCATTTCCTCTATTAAAAGTTGTCCCCTGGAACGGACACAAAGCGGCCACTTCTTTGACCTTTGATGACGGAGACCCAATTCATTTGGATGTAGTTATTCCTGAATTGAACCGTAGACAAATACACGGAACATTTTTTTTGATCGCGAATAGAATTGACCGAAAAGATGAATGGCATCAGGCGATCAAGGCTGGCCATGAGATTGGCAATCATACCCTGGATCACCTTCACGCCAATACTTTGACGCCGAAAGATGAAAACGCTCAAGTAGTTGGAGCTCAAAATGTACTTCAGAAAGAGTTCGGAGTTCCGATCTACTCTTTTGCTTATCCTTTTACTGAAATTACGCCCGGTTTGGAAGATTGGGTAGAAAAAACGAGTTTTATGGCTAGAGGCGGAATGGATACTTTAGTATCGCCCGAAGATAAGACAATCGATTGGTTTAATATTCCAGCGAGAGTCACGATGACCAATCTTCCATTTGATACTTATCAGGGCTGGATTGATAAGGATACGCAATCCGGCGATTGGCTGGTTTGGATGATCCACGGGATTGAAGGCACGCCCTGGGGCTGGCAACCCATTTCCCGCAAGATGTTTACGCAAATCCTGGACTATTTGCAGTCTAAAGACATTTGGATTGGAACATTTACTGAGATTGGGAGTTATTTAAGAGCCTGGCAGTCCTTTGAGGCGGCAACAATCCAAGCTTCCGGGTCGGAAGTGGTCTATCGCTGGGTCATTCCAGATCATTGTCCGATGAACGTCGGACTCAAAGTCTGTTTCGCCCAGGGCGACGCACCGGTTCAGGTTTGGCAAAACGACCAACAAATTGTTCCAGATGCCCAAAGGAATTATAAAATCCTCTTTAACCAGGGTCAGTTGAGTTTGCGCCGTTAAGGTTTTGAGCAATTGAATATAACTATTCAATTTGGATTTACTATGGCAATCCCGAGGGCACTACTATTACAATGCCAGCCAATATCGAATAGTTGTTCAGCAGTCGAAAAACTGTATCTAAAGTCGGAGTGTAGTTTGAAATGGCAACCATTAAAGATGTAGCGAAAAGAGCTGGTGTCACTATCGGGACGGTCTCCAGAGTTCTTAATAACAAGCCCTGGGTTAGTGAAGAATGCCGCAAAAAAGTACTCAGTTCCATTAAAGAACTGCATTATAAACCACAGGCCCACGCCCGCCGTTTGCGTCAAAAACACTCGCAAATTTGCGGTGTAATCGCTCCCCATCACAATTCGGTTTTTCATAGTCCCTTTTTTACCGCGATTATGGAAGGTTTAGAGAAAATCTCCGCAGAAAATAATTATCGTCTCTTACTTCACCCTTTGACTGAAACTGCCCGCGCTCAAATTTCTTACCGCGCTTTATTGGGGGACGGCAGTGTTGACGGCATGTTTGTTCTTAACGCATGGTCCACCGACGTATCGGTCCGTGAATTGGCCGAAGCTAATGTTCCTTTTGTTTTGATCAACGGAAAGATTTCAGGCCATGAAGACCTGCCTTATGTGGGTTTTGATAATCGAGGCGGCGTTAAAATCGCCATTGATCACCTGGTTAAACTGGGTCATGAACGCATCGGAATCATTAATGGCCGCATGACAACCACCAATGCTTTAGAACGTTTTCAGGCCTTTCAGGAAAATTTGGCGGAACATCGGCTGGAGTTTGTTAATGAATGGGTAGCGGACGGTGATTTCGAGGAAGAGGGCGGCTATTTAGCCGCTCAAAAAATCCTCAAAGCCGTGAGACGCCCTAGCGCGATTCTTTGCGCGAGTGATTTGATGGCGATGGGAGCCATTCGGGCTTTGAAAGAAAACAATCTTTCCGTGCCGGAAAAAGTTTCGGTAGTGGGATTTGATAACATGGAAGAAGCGGCTTATCATGAGCCGGCGTTAACGACTGTGTCCTTTTCACCCTATGAAATGGGCAAATTGGCCGCTCAAAAGATATTCCGGATTATCGCGGGAGAAAAATTGGAATCCCGGGCTACCACGCTTCAACCTCAATTGATTGAAAGAGAATCGACGCGTAAGCCTGAGTAATCCAATCTTTACTTCATAATCAATTTAAAAGTATTTCATAAGCCCGATTTCTTCGGGCTTATTTTATTTTGCAGTGTCGTAACCTAACAAGTTTTCAAGGGGTAATGATGTTCATGAAAACTGAGCTCAATAAAATACTCGCTTTACTTTTTTTGTTGGGAATTCCATTTTCTTCTGTGCAGGGAGCTTTGATTGACAGCTCCAAGGTGGTCGAGTTTCAAGTTTATCCTTCGGCAAAACCAGCCCAGCCTGGTTCGGTGGTTCGGACGGCTGTTTTAGTCCAAATCCAAGACGGGTGGCATATCAACGCTCATGACGGTCTTTTGGATTTTTTAATTCCCGCTAATTTGACTCTGGATAAAAACTCTTACGGAACCTTAATTCAAAACCCTTCCTACCCGATGGGAAATAAAAAAAGTTTAGCGGGTTTGCCGCAACCTTTTTCGGTTTATGAAAAGGCAGTGACTTTCTACGCCGATATAAAATTATCGTCTTTTCTCAAACCAGGAAAAGTAAATCTTCCGTTCAAATTACAAATACAGGCTTGTAATGATCAATCCTGTCTTTCGCCAACAACGTTAAGTTTGGAATTGCCGTTGGAAGTGGGGCTTGCGGGTCAGGCATCGGTGCCATTTCATTCCGAGTTATTTCAGTACGATGGAGGAAATGGGTCAGACGTTCCTCAGGACAATATCATTGAGAGGTATTTGCAAAATAAGGGAATACTTCTGACTTTTCTTTTGATCTTTTTAGGAGGGCTGGCGCTCAACTTGACTCCTTGTGTTTATCCCATGATTCCTCTCACCATCTCGTATTTCGGCAATCAAAAATCTGAAAAACCAATGGTCATACTGGGAAGAGCCGTCGCCTATGTTTGCGGTATTTCGGTGACTTATTCCGCTTTGGGAGTAACCGCTGCTTTGACCGGAAAGATACTGGGCTCCAGTTTGCAATCGCCTTTAGTCTTGGTAGGCATCTCCTTGGTTTTGGTGACTCTTTCTCTTTCAATGTTTGGTGTTTATGAAATTCAGGCGCCCTCTTGGGTTTTAAACCGAATTTCTTCAACCAGCACCCAAGGCTGGCTGGGTGCTTTGGGAATGGGACTGGTTTTTGGAATCGTAGCCGCCCCTTGTGTGGATCCTTTTTCCATCGGTCTTTTGACTTTTGTGGCAGCGAAGGCCAATCCCTATCTGGGTTTCGTCATGTTTTTTACGCTGTCGCTGGGATTAGGTTTTCCCTATATCTGGCTCGGTTTTTTTTCCAATGAGATACAACGGCTGCCCAAATCGGGAATGTGGATGGTCTGGGTTAAAAAAGTATTCGGACTGATTCTTTTAGGAATGCCTTTATATTTTTTAAATCCGCTTATGCCCAAAAATTTGAATCATATTTTGACTCCCGCCTATGTCATTTTGGCCGGGATTTTATTGGGGTTTGTATTTTCAGGCAAAGGCGTTATGCCGGGATTCAAAAAGTTTCAGATGGTTTTTGGAGTTTTCTTGATAGCCTTGGGATCTCTGGTTTATCGAATTTGGCCCCAGCCTATCGAACTTTCATTTGTGAATTATCAAAGCGCTTTAGTCGAACAGGCTCAAAAAGAAGGAAAACCCGTTTTTATCGATTTTACGGCGGGGTGGTGTTTGCCCTGCAAAGAATTGGAGATCAAAACCTTTTCGGACGTCCGAGTAAGAGAAAGTCTTAAAAACTGGGTTTTGTTAAAGGCCGATATGACGCAATTTTCATCCGGTCCGGTGGAAGAACTTAAAAAAACTTTTGGCATTCAGGGGGTGCCGACGTTAATTTTCTTAGGTCCGGACGGACAGGAAAGAAAAGACCTGAGGACAGTAGGATTTATTACACCCGAAGAAATGATTAATAAAATTCAGCAGATAGCGGGGCGCTCTTAACTCATCCCATGAAATCGCTTATGGCGTGGTTGAGTTTAAAACCTGAAATTTATCGAAAACCTTATCCGGCGCCGAAATCGAGAAATCAGGCAATTTCTTTCCTATTACTTTGGACCTCAAAAATTCCACATGGAGCACTTGCTGCAAAGTGTCCCATTTGGGCATGCCGTAACTATCCCGTTCCAAAACGTAAACAATGTCCACTTTCACTAAGTCCGCTTTCGAGCCGGCCGGGAACAGATTGTTTACCAAGTAAACCGCCGCGTCCGCCAAATGGGAGCTTTTGTCTTTGACCTCAAAATTGGCTTTAAAGTCGTTGGCGTTCCAGAAGAAATGGACATAATCGGTTTTATCCGTAACCGTGGCATTATTTTTAAACCATAAGTCCCAGGGTACTTTCGCGGCGACCCACTTGCCCTGTAGAAGAGGTGTCGGGGTGGGTGTGGACTCGGCCATGACCGGCATTACGACCAAGAAAAGCAAAATACTGAGCCACTTTTTCATCGGAATCCTCCAAAGGTAGTAAGTCATTTTATTACATTTTTCCTTTATTTGCGTTTAATCGGTGATTTTTGAGAGAGTAATCTAAATCCGGATTGATAAACGAGTATTTAAGTTTTAAAAAGGTTAATCTTCCTTAATGAGGGCCATTTCGCGTTGGGGAGCATGGCAAGAGGGGCAGTGGCCCGGCAGGCCGTCTTTACGGTGGACCAATTCGCCGCAGATATCACAGCGCCAGAGAAGTTCGGTTTGCTCGTTGACGGCGTCGTACTTGAAGTCGGTGAAAATCTTCGTTTTAATCTCGAATTTTGGGGTGGTGGTCATAGGGTTCCTTTCACTTATCCATTAAAATTACTCTACGCCTATAAAGGGTAGTTGGACAGGGGAGGCATGTTAAATCAGCCTAAAGAATAAGCCGTTTTATTTTTGACAGGCTGCTTTTAAAGGGAAAACTGAAGAAAGTTAAGCTTGGTATTTGGACAAATCCAGTGTCAATTGGGATATGTCAGCAACAAGGCAGCGATTGTTTATTTGGACTAAGAATCGGTTTTAAAATATAAAAATGGCTCTGAGTAAAATTAAAGATACGATTTCCACTTGCTTATTGGCCATCGGTCTTTCTCATTTTTGGGCTTGTAGATGATAAAATGTGGCAAGAAATTGATTGGGTTGAAGTCGAGATGAAATTCCAGGTTTAGTTTTTTTCAGATTCAATTATCGATGGAGGAAGAATGAAAAATTTGTATTTTTCCATTTTATTTTTGTCCATTATTTTTTACTCTAATAATTTGTTCGCCCAGCCAGCAAAGGACATAGCAAAAAAATACCCGGTAGTTTCGGTGCCTTATACTCTTCCGGATAACGATCAACAAAATTTTGCCGATGTCTATTTTAGATTTGGATGGCCCGCCAAGCCGCCTTATACCATCGCCGTTCAGTTTGCGAACCACGCGTATAAAACCAGAAAATTAAAATTCGCGATAAAAGATGTGACTACCAACAAGATAGTTCTTTTAGATTCGGTTCACAATGTTCGCTTCGGAACCGAAACCTTAAAGGCTAACTCAACCAGCGCTATTTGGTCCGGGCCGGTGGATAACATCAATGACAGCTTTTCACTGCGCGTTTGGAGTGGTGATGGGGATGAATTTGACAAAGAACCCATCTCCATTAAAGACCAGCAATAATTTTTTGTTTTCTTCAAACCGTTTCTTAAACTCTTAATTTTAAGTGGTTTAAATACCTGTGTCCGACTGAGGAGTACTGCCGCGATGTCTATCCCCGCTCAAAAAAAATTCGAGACGATGGATCAGGATATCTTCGCGAAGGCCTCCGGGGATTGGAACCCGATGCATATGGATCCTTTGGCGGCGCGCCGGACCCAGATGGGAGCTCCCGTCGTTCATGGAATGCATACGGCGCTTGCCTGTCTCGATGTTTTCGCCCAGGCAACCAGGGATTTGCCCGTTTTATCCGCAATCACGGTCAGTTTTTTGAAGCCTGTTTATGTAGGGGATCGAGTTACTTTCTCGATGGCGCGTCAAAGTCCGCCGCGTCTCATGGCCGAAGTGGATGGAGCGAAGGTGATGACCATTGATTTGACACTGGGCGTCGATAACGAATCAGGGATTCAACAAAAAGTATCAACCGATACCGCGCCTATGAATCATACTCCGCGGGTCAGAAGCTTTGCCGAAATTGAAAAGGCCGTTGGCAAAGCCGAAAAAATGGTTATCGCGAGTGCCTCTGAAAAGCTGTTTCCGAACGCCGCCCGTTGGATTGGCGCAAGGCGGGTTTGCGGATTGGCGGCTTTATCCACGCTGGTGGGCATGGAATGTCCGGGTCTTCATTCGATTTTTATCGGGTTTGCGGTGAATCTGGTGCTGGAAGATTCAAAAGACGGCCTCGACTATTCCGTGCTTTCAACGGACGATCGTTTCCAAAGGATTAAGTTAAGCGTTGCCGGAGCGGGATTAAAAGGCGTCGTGGATGCCGCTGTCCGGACACCGCCTGTATCCCAAGCCGGTCTTCAGGAAATCGCCACCAAGATAAAGCCCGATAGTTTTTCCGGACAAAGGGTGTTGGTGGTCGGCGGGTCGCGGGGTGTAGGCGAATATACAGCGAAGGCTATCGCCGCGGGCGGGGGCCAGGTTACGGTAACCTATGCGGTTGGTGTCGCGGAAGCACAGGCATTGGCGGCCGAAATCAAGGCCTTCGGCGGTGAGGCGGATCTATTGCATTATGATGTTCGTTTTCCGGCTGCGCCGCAGCTGGAAAAATTAAAATCTCCACCGACACATATTTATTATTTCGCCACGGGACGGATTTTTGGCCGCCGCGGCAATGAATTCTCACCCTTGCTCTATCAGGAGTTCTATCAATTCTATGTAGCGGGTTTTTATGATCTTTGTTCGGCTTTGCGCAAAATGACGGAGAAATTCTCGGTTTTTTACCCTTCTTCGGTCGCTGTAACTCCTGAAGACAGGCCCAAAGGCATGACAGAGTACGCCATGGCTAAAGCGGCAGGCGAACTGCTTTGCGCTGATATGAAATGGCTTTTGCCGGGAGTGGAGGTGTGTGTGAAAAGACTGCCTCGTCTGCGGACGGATCAGACCGCCACTCTCGTGCCGGTACCGGGGGAAGCCTCCATTGACATTCTTTTACCCATGATTTTAGAGATGCAGCGCTGATTTTTCGGTAGTTGATGATTTTGTTTTGGTTTTCCAGTCTATTTTCTACCGGCTCGCACAATAGTTTTAACTTTTTAAAAACCTTATAATACGCCCGTCTTTAATCGGCACTTGGGATTGATCTCACATGAACATGCAATGGCTTCCGAAGCACCAAGAACTCTCAAAAAAAATTAACGAAATTAAAAAAGTCCAGGCTGAGCAAGCCTGGGATTTGTTAAGCGCGGCGGCCCAAACCGACCTGAATTTTTTGGAAACCATTCAGGTGGACAAAGTTTTAAATGAAAAGTTTCGCGGTGTGACGCCCCCGGGTATTTCAGCTCCGCCTATTCGTTTGGCGCTGTTAAGTTCTTCCACGGTGGATCAACTGCTGCCGGGAATCCGGGTAGGGGGTCTGCGCCGAAATTTGTGGGTTTCCACTTATGTGACGGATTATGGCCAGTCGCTGCAAGAACTGATGGATTCCTCATCCCGCTTACATCAATTTAAGCCGACGGTGGTGCTGATCGCTTTTGACGCCTTGAGTTTTTTCGGCACCCAGCCTTTGGGTTTGACGGCCGAATCCGCGTCCTCCAAGCTGGAGCGCGCGCTGGATCAAGTCCAAACGCTTTGGAGGCTTTCCCGGGAGAAATTGGGAGTTCGGATTATCCAACAAACACCACTTCCTCTTTATCACCCTTTGATGGGACATAATGAACAAAGGCTTCCGGACTCACCCTATCATCTCTTACGGGTTTTTAACGCGCGCCTGAGGGTTTTGGCCGATGAGCAAAATATAGATCTTTTGGATATCAACAGCTGGGCCGCGAAGGAAGGTTTAAAAGAATGGCATGACCCGGTTTTGTGGCATAAGGCGAAACAGGAAGTGAGTCCCCAGGCCGGTCCGATGTACGGGGAACTGGTGGGCCGAATTTTGGCGGCTCAACTCGGCCGTTCTTTTAAATGTCTGGTACTGGACCTGGACCATACGCTCTGGGGCGGGATTATTGGGGATGATGGATTAGAAGGCATAAAACTGGGTCAGGGAAGCGGTCTGGGAGAATCTTTCGCGGCCTTTCAACGCTTCGCCCGGGATCTTGCTAGCCGGGGCGTTATTTTGGCGGTTTGTTCCAAGAATGACGAAAAGACCGCTTTGGAGCCTTTCGAGAAGCATCCCGAAATGGTTTTGAAAAAAACCGATATCGCTTATTTTGCCGCTAATTGGAACGACAAGGCCTCCAATCTTAGGGTGATCGCGAAGCAATTAAACATTGGGTTGGACTCTTTGGTTTTTGTGGATGATAACCCCTATGAGCGGAATCAAGTGCGGGGGGAACTGCCGATGGTGGCTGTGCCCGAACTGCCGGAGGATCCGGCGCTCTATCCGGATTGTCTGGTTTCAGCAGGTTATTTTGAGGCTGTTGCCCTGACCGCGGAGGATGTGGTCCGGTCGGAACAATATCAAAAGAACCTGGAAAGGGACAAGACTCAAGCCTCATTCACCGATATATCCGAATATCTCAAAAGCCTGGATATGGAATTGATTTGGGGGCCATTTGACCCGCTCAGTTTGCCCCGTGTCACCCAGCTCATCAACAAGACCAACCAATTCAACCTCACTACACGCCGTTATTCGGAGGAAGAAACAAAACGTTTTTCAACCGATCCGAAGGCGGTGACGTTACGCTGCCGTTTGACGGACCGCTTTGGGGATAACGGCATCATCGGTATAATGATCGCCCTTGAGCAAAAGGGCGGCGATTGGGTGGTGGATACCTGGCTCATGAGCTGCCGGGTGTTGGGCCGGGGTGTGGAACAGGCTATGTTGGACCTGTTGGTTCAGGAAAGCGAAAAAAAAGGCGTTCAAAGGCTGATCGGCCAGTATTTCCCCACGGCGAAAAACGGGATGGTAAAGAACCATTACGCCGATTTGGGTTTTGAACCGATGGATTCAGATTCGGCCGACAATACCAGATGGGCCTTAAAGTTGGACTCGAAAAAGAAGTTTAACTATTTCATCAAAAGCCGAGAGGGGAATTAATCGTGAACCAGTCTGAAATTCTTGAGCGTTTGAAAAAAGTAATCGTTCAGGTCTTGGGGGATGATCAAATTGCACTGACCCTTACCACCACCGCGGAAGATGTGGAAGGCTGGGATTCTTTTAACCACATCAACATCATCGTCGGGGCCGAGATGGAGTTTGGAGTCAAATTCAACGCCGCCGAACTAGAGGACCTGAAGAATGTGGGTGATTTTGTGGCCCTGATCGAAAAACGGCTGGCGAAGAAGAATTAGATTGTAGCCTCTGAAAAACTCGGCGATCGCCGCTTTTTTCAGAAAAATATTCAAAGAAACCCTACGATTTCCTGCGGAAATCTCTGGGTCGCAACCTCTGTTTGTCGCTCTATTTGAGTTTTCAGAGGTTGCAGGTTTATATCTCCCTAAGGAACGGCCTTGCTCTTTAATTCCGTCACTTTTCTTGTCCTCTTTTTGCCCGTGTCTTTGCTGGCTTATTATCTTTTAGGGCATTTCCAGATGACTGCCGCCAAATTCTGGCTGGCGGCCCTTTCGTTTTTTTTTTACGGCTGGTGGAATCCCGATTTTTTATTTCTCCTGGTCGGGTCGATCCTCTTTAATTATTCCTGCGGTTACCTGATTCAGGTATTCCAGGAGAGGAATAAAGCCTCCGCTTTTATTTTGGCGTTGGGGATCTCGGCCAATTTGGGCCTTCTCTTTTACTACAAATACCTATTTGCCCTACTGAACTGGTTTCATGAACATCATTTTTATCAGGGCTCATCGACGGGTTCCATCATTCTTCCGTTAGGTATCTCTTTTTTTACTTTCACCCAGATCGGCTTTTTAATCGACATCCAAGGAGGAAATGTCCGTGAAAAAGGATTTTTGGAATATGTTCTTTTTGTCACTTTTTTCCCGCATTTGATCGCCGGTCCAATTCTTCATCACCGCGAGATCATGCCGCAGTTCGCCAAGAAAGAAACCTATTCGCTGAATTGGGACAATATCGGCATTGGCATTTCCATTTTCATCATTGGTCTGGCGAAAAAAGTCCTGGTCGCGGATCAATTGTCCCCGATCGCCAACGACATTTTCAAACACACCGTGGAAAAGCACACCTTAGAAGCCTGGGCGGGTGTTCTGGCTTATTCCTTACAGCTTTATTTTGATTTCGCCGGTTATTCGGAAATGGCTTTGGGTTTGGCCCGAATGTTCAACGTGAAGTTTCCCGCGAATTTTGACTCGCCTTATAAAAGCAAAAGCATTATCGATTTTTGGCAACGATGGCATATTTCGCTGACTCGTTATTTGACTCTTTATCTCTATAACCCCGTCTCTCTTTGGATCATGCGCCGCCGCATGGCCAAAGGGTTGGCCTTGTTAAAGGCGGAAGAGACCACTTTGGAAGGTTTTTTGATCATGTTAGCCGTGCCGACGATGTACACCATGATCCTGGCGGGAGTATGGCATGGGGCGGGATTGCAGTTTTTGATCTACGGTTTATTGCATGGATTCTATATTTGCGTTAATCACGCCTGGCGGATGTTTGGACCCAAAGCCTCCAAAACACCGGTTTCCCGTTTTCACTCCTGGTTCGACGGAGGATGGAAATGGGGATTAACCTATCTGTCGGTTGTGATCTCTCAGATATTTTTCAGGGCCAAAAACACCACGGAAGCCTGGCAGTTGATTCAGTGCATGATCGGCAGGGGAACGGGAGACAGCGTGGGAGGGCAGGAGGGTGTGATTGAATCGATCCTGGATTATTTTGGCGCTCCCATCTCTTATTGGAATTACACTGATTCTTTGATCACGCTGGCGGTCGGGTTTGTTTTCATTTTGGTCCTTCCTAACGTTCTTCAGCTTTTCCAGAAGGAAGGGGCGTCCTTAACGAATATTAAGTCTGCCCCCGCGTTTTTCTCGTTCCAATGGCGTCCCAATATTTTGTGGGGATTCTTGCTGGCGGGCCTGGCTTTAGTCACCGTGCTGATGGTCACCGGTAACAGCGAATTTTTATACTTTAGGTTCTAAAAGGAATTGTTAAAGATGCGGTCTTTCTTGATAACTTTAACCTTAGTGTTCGCTGCGGGTTTGGTCTTTGTTTGGGTTTGGGGGCTGGACAACCGGTTGTCCTATCTAAGTCGGGATTACGCTCTTTTGACGGCCAAGAACCGTTTAATCGACGGCTATTCCCGGCCCGGATTGGTCATCTTCGGCGATTCAGCCGTCATGGACGGCATCCAACCGGAAAAGCTGGGGCCCGGAGTCATCAATTGCGCGATGATGGGAAACACGCCGATTGAAAGTTATTTTCTGATCCGCCGGTTAATGAAAGCGCCGGTTCATCCCAAAGCGATTCTTCTTTCCTACAACACCTATCATTTAGTACATTCGGATTTTTATTGGGAAAATACGGTGAAATTCGGATTGATCAGCGGTTCTGAAGCTGATGAAGTTTTCGGCAATATCTTAAGATTAAAGGATAAGGAACTGATATCGGGTTCGGGTCTTTGGAACCTGGAACAACGTGTCTATTCATTTTTGCTTTCACGCGGGTTTCCGTCTTATTACGTGTCGTCTTTATATGCCGATGCTCCGGGTGTCCGTAAAAAAGAGAATGAGGAGGCCCTGGGGGTGATTGCTCAAACCAAGGGACAATATTATTTTCCGCTGCAGGATGGTTCAAAAGCCCTGAACGCGGACACTAAAGTGAAGGCTTTTACCGTGAGTCCGGTGATTGATTATTATTTTAGAAAAACGCTCGACCTTTTAAAAACTGAAAATATCCCGGTTTATTTTTATGTTATGCCGATTAACGAAACCTCCGTTCCCCATTTGGACCCAGGTGTTTTCAAGGCTTACCAGGATTATTTGCTGGAGCTGGCCCAAGAGGATAATCAATTCCACATTCTCTCCAAATTCAGGACGGTGTATCCCTGGAAACTTTTTTCCGACTACGCTCATTTGAACGAAAAGGGAACTCTTCGGTTTAATCGGGAATTCGCCAAAATCTTGAATAAAGCCGGAGTTCCAGGCGGTCCTTATGGAGCCGTGGTTCATTGAAGAGTTCTGTTCCATCAGGCCCGGCAGAGTTTTTGAAATTTTTTTAATTCTACGCATTTTTGTGAAATCCGCATAATAATTAGAAGAATCAACCAACTATCGGTTTTCAATTTTGGGGGTTTTATGAACAGGATTTTTTCATTTTCCTTATTTTTTTTTATGGCAACTATTGTTCCTGGCTGGTCCATTACACCCATGGAGTATTACAACAGTCTCGTAGCCGGAGGGAGTGAATCGGGGTTTAGGGACGGCGCTTTTGCATTGGCCCGTTTTAATGAACCGATGGGTTTGGCTTTTGATGACAAGGGTAATAAGCTTTATGTGGCGGATTCAGGCAACCAGCGCATCCGGGTGATCGACCTTGACCGGAATAATGAGGTCAACACTTTGGCCGGTACGGGTTCCGCCGGGGAACTGGATGGACCTTTATTAAAAGCCGCTTTTAATGTTCCAACCCTGCTGACTTCGCTGCCGGGTAAAAGACTGGTTGTTTTTGACTCCGGGAGCGGCTTGATCCGGCTGATTGATCTTCAAAACCAGAATGTTTCGACCGTTGCCAAGGGCGTTACTATTCGGAGTATGGTTTACCACCCCCAGGACGATAGCCTTTACTTTTCGGAGCCGGACAGTCAAAAAGTCGAAAAAATGAATATGAAATCTTTAGCGATTTCGACCGTTTTTTCAAACAACGCTCAAGTGCCTCATCCCGGAGCGCTTTGTTTGTACCAGGACCATCTCTGCGTTGCGGACAGCCAATTACCCACGATTTACGAAGCGAAGCTTGATGAGACTCAGTTATCCCCAGCGGGTTTGGTTTCTCTTTTGGCGGTGGGAAACGCGAAAGATGTTTTGGCCTTATCCACTTCGGATGGGTTTTTATACGCCTTACAGAAAGGCGGTTTTCTGGTGAAGGTGGGGCCTCCCGAATCCAGCGTTGTGAATTTCCCGACGCCATGGGGATTTTTGATCAAAAATCAGGACTATCACGGCGCTCTTTCACTTTTAAATATTTCAGAGGATAACCCATCCGGATTTTCGGCCTCGCCGGGCGAGGCTCGTAAATTTTATATCTCAACTGAACATTCGATTGTAAGTGTGAAAGATTATGATTTTGAAAAGTTATGGCAGGCGTTTGAAGATAACAGCGATCACCTTACTGATTTTGATTATCCGGCCAAAAAGCCGGCTAGAACTTTCAGGATTTTAACCATCGGAACCTCCCGAAACTCAACGGCGGTGCCCATTCCTTCCGATCCTAACGCGGACATCGATGAAAATATCGACACGCCCAGGGTTTACACTTTTTCAAAGCAATTGGAGTTTTTGTTAAATACGGAAGCGGTTCTGCGAAACCTCAATGTTCACTTTGAGGTTTTAAATGTGACCCATAGAGGCGAAGCCATTAATACTTGGGCTTATTATGAAGTTCCCGATTTTGTCAAAAAATATGATATTGACCTGGTTCTCGCGCTGGCGGATCAAAGCGGTTACAAGGATTATTATCAAAGACCCCTGACGCCCGAAGGCATTCCGGCCAAAACCGTTGACTATGAATATTTATTGCAACCGTTGTCCGAACGAGCCACAGGTGTCGCGTTGGATTTAATTCAGCGCTGCAAAAAATTAAAGATACCTGTTTCTGAAAAACAGGCTTTCCCCGGAGACGGGTTTTGGAGTCTTTTTTGCAATGGGGACGCTCAAATTCAAAATGATTTGAGGGAAATGACGGGCCGGCGGCTGCAACTTTTGCACGAAAAGCTCAACTTGATGAAAACTTCGGGTGGAAATAGTCCCCAATTTGTTCTTTTTTATGCTCCCGGGGGCGGTCTGCCGAATGACTGCGTGTCGTCTTTTTGGAATGATGTTTGCGCTCAATACCGCTTAAAGTTTCTCGATTTAAGCGAGCCGTTTAATGCCTTAAAAACCAGTTATTCCCCGGTTTACGCTGATCATTTTACGACCTATGGAAATGAGCTTGTCTCGCGGCTTTTAGAACATTATTTGATTGAAGATAAGATTATTCCCTTTTGATTTCCTAGTCGCCCAGTTTGTGAAGGGTGTCAAACGAGTAAAGCCCTGTCCCGTGGCCGTCCGACCATTGAAAGTGGAGGGCGTAGCGGCCCACCGGTGAAACGCTGACCAAACGCACTTGGGGATCAATCGACTCAATGCTGATCATTCTCTCGCCGGTTGTTTCGTTCACGCACTGGGCGCAGGGGCACATGCTTCTCAAGTACCTGTTTGGATACCGGGAAATTTTGCCGTCTTCCCAGGTGATCACCGTGACTCTTTCATCCTGGGTATTCACTTCCTTCGGCCGGTTGATGACCTTGCTGGTGGCGGCGTTGATAATGGAAAGCTGGGCCGCCATTTGTTCGGCTAAATGCGCGTAGGCTTTGCCCGAGGCGGATTCGGGATGGGCGGCGACCGTCGGAACGCCGTAATCGCCGTCGGCGGCGATAATCGGCTCCAGGGGCACTTCGCCCAAAAAGGGCACCAATAAATCCTCGGACATTTTTTTCCCGCCGCCGTGTTTGAAGATGTTGGTGGTTTCATGGCAATGTTCGCAGACAAAACCGCTCATGTTTTCCACGATACCCACGATGGGAACCTGTACTTGCTGGAACATACGCAGGCCTTTTTGGGTAATTGTGCGGGCCACATCCTGTGGGGTTGTCACAATCACCGCGCCGGCCAGAGGAACGGACTGGGTCAGTGTTAACTGAATGTCGCCGGTGCCGGGGGGCAGGTCGATCAGCAAATAATCCAACTCACCCCATTCCACGCCGCCCAGAAACTGCTGCACCATTTTGCTGGCCATGGGTCCGCGCCAAATCAGGGCGGTGTCCGATTCCTGCTGCAGCATGCCGACGGACATAAACTTGATGCCGTGTTTCTCAAAAGGAATCATTTTCTTGGAGACGGGGTCGGTGGCGGGCTGTTGGCCTATCACTCCCAACATGCGGGGAATGGAAGGGCCGTAAATATCCGCGTCCATCAGGCCCACTTTGGCTCCGGTTTTCGCCAGGGCCAGGGCCAGATTGGCGGAGACGGTGCTTTTACCCACGCCGCCTTTGCCCGAGGCGACCGCGATCAGGTTTTTGACGGTAGGCATATTGACGTTCTTGATGCCTGTGGGGGCCTGTTTGACGTTCGAGGTCATATTGACCGAGACGTCGGTGACGCCCGCGATTTTTTTGACTTCCTCGGCGGCCTGTTTTTTAAATAAATCCTTCACGGGACAGGCGGGGGTGGTGAGCTCAATATCAAAGGCCACCTTGCCGCCCTCGATTTTCATATTCTTGATGAAACCCAGGGAAACGATGTCCTGGTGAAGGTCCGGATCCTGTATCTTTTTCAATACGGTCAAAACATCCTGCTCGTTAAAGCTCATGGCGGCTCCTCTGGGTTATCTGCGGGTAACTAAAATAGGTTTTAACGTAAAAAAATGAAAGGTCACTTTTAACTTTTCTTTTGCTGAACGGGCTTCAAGGGCGCCTATTTTGCCAGCGCCTTTTCCAATAGAAAAGTTCTATTTTGACAATGAAACGGTTAAAATGAACGCGTTGTTGGCCTCTCCGGATGTAGTTGTTAATAGTTTGTTTTCCTCTTTTTCCTGCCAGAAAAAGTGGCTGGCCTGTCTTCCCCAGATGGGTATTTCTTTCAAAGGCGGTTTAATTATGTGCCTATCCACAAATTTTGATCTTGTTGAAATTGAGATAGGCACTATGCCGACTTCTATTATCTACCGCGCGGCTTGCCGCGCGACGTCTTAAAAGGAGGGTCGGCATGAAAGCAGTCATTATGGCCGGTGGTTTTGGGACCCGCATGAGGCCCTTAACGATCAACCTTCCCAAACCCATGATCCCCATGGTCAATCGACCGATCATGGAACTGATCGTGGATCTTCTCAAAAAACATAAATTGACCGACCAGATCGGGGTTCTTTTTTACCAGCCCGAGATCATCACCGAATATTTTCATGACGGCGCGGATTTCGGAATCCAGATGCAGTACAAAGGCGCGGAAAGCGATTTGGGCACAGCGGGTTCGGTGAAAAATTGCCACAGCATGATCGGCAAAGAACGCTTTGTCGTTATTTCGGGCGATGTGTTGACGGACTTTGACCTGACCGCGGCCATTCAATTCCACGAAAAAAACAAGGCCAAGGCCACCATGATCCTGACCCGGGTGGAAAATCCCCTCGCTTTTGGTGTAGTCATTACGGCGAAAGACGGAAAGATCGAGCGCTTCTTGGAAAAACCCAGCTGGGGCGAGGTTTTCTCCGATACGGTCAATACGGGTATTTATATTTTGGAGTCGGAAGTTCTGGATCTGATTCCCGAGAAAACCGATTTCGATTTCTCAAAAAATCTTTTTCCACTCATGCTGAAAGAAGGCATGCCGCTCTACGGCTACGTGGCGGACGGCTATTGGGCCGACATAGGGAATCTGGATCAATACCGTTTGGCCCATCAGGATGTTTTCGCGGGCAAAGTCGAGATCGGTATGCCGGGCACGCGCGCGAATAAGGTTGGCAAGGATATCTGGACGGGAGAAAATTGCCATATCGACCCCAGCGCCAAATTGTCGGGCACGGTGGTTTTGGGCAATCGCTGCAATATCGGGAAAAATGTCAAAATTACAAATTCGGTTTTGGGTGATGACTGTCAGGTGGAAGAGGGCGCTGTTTTGACCAACGCTATTTTGTGGCGCAATGTGGCCATTGGAGCGGAAGCTGAAGTGCACGAATGCGTTATTTCATCTGGAACAGATGTTCAGGAAAAAGCGAGTATCTTTGAGGGCGCCATTATTTCGGACAATTGCACGATCGGTAAAGAGTCGGTGGTAAAAGCGGGTGTGAAGGTTTGGCCCAATAAAGTGGTCGAGGACGGCGCGCAGCTTTCCACGTCCCTCATCTGGGGGGACAAGTGGGCCAGATCGATTTTCGGACAGCACGGTGTCACAGGCATGGCCGGTATCGACATTACCCCCGAATTCGCCAGCAAGCTGGGAGCGGCCTATGGCGCCTCCCTGCCCAAAGGGTCGACCGTTCTGACCGCCCGTGACATTCACAAAACCAGCCGCATGATCAACCGCGCGTTGATTTCCGGCATTTTGTCCTCGGGTGTAAACGTACATGATTTGCAGGAAATGCCCATTTCGGTGGCGCGTTACGCCGTTCCGAAACTGACGGACGCGGGCGGGCTGCATACCCGCAAGAGCCCTTTTGACAAACAATTCATCGACATTAAATTTTTTGACGGCCGGGGTTTGGCCTTGTCTTCAGGCAAGGAAAAGGGAATTGAAAACCTTTTTTACCGGGAAGATTTCCGCCGGGCGACGATGGAAGAAACAGGCGAGCTGGTGTTTCCCCACCGCATGCTGGAGTTTTATCACGAAGGCTTTTTGGAAGCCTTGGATAAAAAAGCCATCCTGGATTACAAACCCAAAGTGGTGATTGATTACGCTTTTTCCGCCGCTTCTCCCATTTTCCCGATGTTGTTGGGAAAATTGGGCTGCGAGGTGGTGGGTTTGAACGCCTATATGGACGAAACCAAACTGACGAAAACCCCCGAGGAGTTTCACGCGGCCCTGAAACAATTGTCGGATATTGTGCCGACGCTGCGGGCCAATTTCGGGGTTCTTTTTGACGCAGGCGCCGAGAAAATTTTCGTCGTGGACGAAAAGGGCCATCTTTTGAGCGGAGCCGAACTTTTGGCGTTGTTTTCTCTGTATACCTACCGCAGTCATAAGGGCGCCAAGACGGTCGTCCCCATCAACAGCTCCCAGATTCTGGATGATCTGGCGAAGACCAACGGGGGAGTCATCCAGCGTACCCGGACCAACTATTACTCGCTGATGGACGCGGCCATCCAAAAGGGCGTGTCTTTGGTAGGCGAACCGGACGGCGGGTTTATTTTCCCGTCTTTCGCGCCTTTCATGG
>Ga0302155_10000777_pt1 | contig 24052 bp, 20 predicted proteins | sample I_Bog_N3_1_FD_193508 | JGI IMG/M metagenome (GOLD analysis project Ga0302155, IMG submission 193508) | Peat permafrost microbial communities from Stordalen Mire near Abisko, Sweden - I_Bog_N3_1 | ecosystem: Environmental > Terrestrial > Soil > Wetlands > Peat | place: Sweden: Abisko, Stordalen...
CCGGATGACAGCAGGGAGATGGGTGCCATGATATCCCATCCCGATATACGAGGGACGGATTTCATTCAGAGAGGCCAGATCGCGGAGTTCAGCAAGCGCCTCTTCCTCGGAAGCAGCGTGAGGGAGTTCCAGCGAACGGCGCAGACGAATTTCTTCAGGAACCGTCGCAGCAATCAACCCTTCCAGCGTGTCATAACCAACACTCTTCAACATTTCACGGACACTCTGGTGATGGGAACCGAGGTGACGGCGTGAAAAACGACCGCGCGTCAGGACGGCATCAAGTGTTTCTTCTCCAAAAAGTCCGACGCCGCTCATCAGGATATCTGGGCGGTATAGGCTTCGGGAGAAAGCAGGGCCTCAATTTCAGCGGGATTGGAAGGGCGGATTTTAAAAATCCATCCCTGACTAAAGGGATCGGTGTTGAGGAGGGCGGGATTTGAAGTAAGCGCCTCATTCACCTCCGTCACCACACCAGAAATCGGAGAGTAGATGTCACTGGCGGCTTTGACTGATTCCACAACGGCAGCAGTAGTTTCCGCTTTTACCTCGGCCCCTATTTTCGGGGGCTCCACATAGACGATGTCTGTTAATTCCGCCTGCGCATGATCGGTGATGCCAACCGTGACACTATCCCCATCAGAGCGTATCCATTCGTGGGTCTTGGCGTAGCGGAGATCAATGGGAACATTCATGAAATGATCGGATGGAGTTGGGTTTATTGGAGGTTGATCAGGATTTCTACAGTTTCTTGTAAAATGGCAGAGTCGTGACACTAGCGGGATATCGGCGACCGCGCACTTCAATTTCAAGCGGAGTGCCCGCTACGGAAAGCTGCTGAGGAAGATAGGCCATCGCAATACCCTCCCCTAAACTTGGGGAGAGTGCCCCGCTACAAGTCTCACCAACTACTATTCCATCGCTAAGCACAGCGTAATGAGCCCGCATAGGCGGCCCCTGGAGAGTAAGTTTCAACGGCGTCAGCAACTCGGAAAGTCCTGCATTTCTCTGTAATTCAAGGGCTTGTCGGCCACTGAAATCGGGTTTTTGTGGATCATCCAAAGCGACGAATTTTCCGAGATTGGCTTCCAACGGTGTGCGGGTACGGGCGAGATCCGAACCATTCAGGGGATAGCCCATTTCCAGCCGCAGCGTATCACGACAGCCAAGTCCTGCTGGTTTGACACCGGCCTTCAGCAAACGATTCCAAAGGGCTTCTCCTTCGGATGTAGGAACAAAAAGTTCGAATCCATCCTCTCCCGTATATCCGGTGCGAGCCACCAGTTCTGGAACAACGCCCTTCGCAGTTGAAAGCAGGGCAAGTCCATTACGCTTCGGCACCTCACACTCCGGATAAAGCGAACAGAGAATTTTTTCGGAATCGGGTCCTTGAAGTGCGATGGCTGCATAATCATCACCAAGATCCTTCAGGGCAACGGAACCATCTTCTGGAAGGTGTACCCTCATCCACTCCAGATCCAACTCGCGGCAGGCGGCGTTGATGACCAGAAAATATTCCTCATCACCGTTGCGATAAATGATGAGGTCATCAATCACTCCACCCTTCTCATCGAGCATCAGCGTGTATTGGCCGCGACCCACCGCCAGTTTGCTCACTCGATTCGTCAGGAGACTCTCAAGCCAGGCAAGGGCACCCGCCCCCGCTACGGTCACCTCCCCCATGTGCGAGATGTCGAACATGCCAGCCGCTGAACGCACCGCGCGATGCTCGTCGATAATTCCGCTGTATTGGACCGGCATGAACCATCCGCCGAACTCCACCATCCGAGCTCCGCAAGCGATGTGCGCGGCTTCGAGTGGTGTGTGTTTCAGGTCGGTTGATTTGCTCATGATTGGATCGTTGGAGTGCCGTTGGGACGGCGGTTTGAGAAATTCAGGTAAGTATAGGAAAGGAACATTCTTTCATATTCATCCACGAGTCGCATGGCCTCGTTGGGTTTTAGTTTGTCGCTTTTGAGGGCAGCATCAGCCTGCGTCTTAATCCGACGGGCCAGTTCCTTGGTATCCCACTGCGTAAAAGTCAGGACCTGCTCCACTGTATTCCCCGGCAGGATTTCCTCAACATAATAGCCCGCCTCTTCATCCTCATCGAGGAAGACATGCATCTCATTGACCCGTCCAAAGAGATTGTGCAGATCTCCCATGATATCCTGATAGGCACCGGAGAGAAAAATCCCGAGGTAGTAGGGCTCGCCAGACTTCACTCTGTGCACTGGGAGAGTCTCCTTCACATCTTGAAAGTCGATAAACTTGGCCATCTTCCCATCGGAGTCACAGGTGATGTCAACCAGAGTTCCGCTGCGTTCGGGCAGTTCATTGAGTCGATGGATTGGCATGACCGGAAATAGTTGACCAAGCGCCCAATGATCAAGCAGGGACTGGAAAACGGAAAAGTTGCAAAGAAGCTGATCGGCCAATGCCACCTCAAGCTCGCGAACTTCCTCGGGCACCTGTTTGGCATCACGGTGGAGCAGCACAGTCTCTGCGGCAATCTGCCAGTAAAGGGTATCTATCTTTGCCTTGGCACGAAGCTCCAGAAGTCCCAGATCGAACATTGCCTGTGACTGATCGCGGATCTGCTGTGCATCATGCAAATGTTCCAACCGCCGTTTTTCATTGAGACCGGTTTTAATCTCGATCATGTCGGCCACGAGCTTTGGGTCGCTGGAATCCGCGACAACCACCTCATGATGGCTCTCTTTTTCAATGGATCCAAAGGCCTCGATGATCAGCACGGAATGGGGAGCGACGATAAAGCGTCCGCTCTCGCTCACGATGACCGGATGTTCCACTCCCTCCGAGTCGCAGATCTCCATGATGTTGTAGACCACATCGCGGGTGTACTCGTGGAGTGAGTAATTCCGGGAGCTGTCGAATGTGGTCCGCGAGCCGTCATAATCTATGCCTAGCCCCCCCCCCACATCGAGATAGCCAAGAGCATGGCCCATTTTCTTGAGTTTCGCATAGAATCGTGCTGCCTCGCGCGTAGCGCGGTTAATCGTGACAATATCAGGCACCTGCGAACCAACATGATAATGCAACAGGACAAGTGCATCAGGGATGCCTTCGGCATGAAGCGTATCACTCATGATCACGAGATCCGCCGTGGAGAGTCCGAATTTGGCATTCTCCCCGCCACTGGTCGCCCACTTCCCCGCCCCCTTGGAGAGCAGGCGAACACGGGCGCCGATCATCGGCGTCACACCAACTTGTTTCGCGACGGCGAGAATCTGATGAAATTCCTCCAGCTTCTCGACGACGAGGATCACTTTCTTTCCGAGCTTCAGGCCAATCAGCGCAGCCCGGATGAATTCGTCATCCTTGTAACCGTTTCCAATCACCAGACTCTCGGGATCAGAATGAACGGCAATGGCAGCGATCAACTCAGGCTTACTGCCTGCTTCGATGCCAAAATGATAGGGTAAACCTGCATCGACGATTTCCTCAACGACCTCACAGAGTTGGTTCACCTTGATCGGGAAGACCCCGCGGTAATCGTTTTTATAACCACACTCGGTGATCGCCCTCGCAAACGACTCATTGAGGCGACGCACCCTGTCCCGGAGGAGATCATGACATCGCACCAGCATCGGGAAACGGAGCCCGCGGGAACCCGCTTCCTCAACCAACTCCATGAGATCAATCTCCTCTCCTTCCCGTCGCCGCGGTCTCATGACAGCATGACCGGCGTCATTGATTTTCACATAACCTTCAGACCAGCCCTCCACGTTATAGAGAGCCGAGGTTTGAGAGGTGATGGATTGGGACATTGTTAAAAGATCGAGGCGGAAAATATGGAACGGCTTGATTAACAAACTTTGGCCCCTCTTGACCACACGATCATGAGATATTTTTGAACCTTCTCTGAAAAAATCACCAGCCGATGACTGATGTCTCCCCCTTGCTCACCGCAATCGCCTCCTCCTGCGTGATCCATCGTTTCTCATACGCTGGTCCCCAAGAGTCAGAGATGGCCAGTTCTCCAGTGGAACGGTTGTAGCCAATGATCAGACCGACATGGTAATCGAAAGACTCGGCTAGTTGGGAAGATTGGGCGCGGGCGGGCTCCAGAACCTTCTCCTTCCATTCATTCCAATCAGCGACATGTTGTCGGTCTTTGGTCCGTTGATTTGCTCGACTGTTGAACTCCTTGGAACTGGATAGCTGCCAGATCACGGGCTCCCCTTTGTCGATGTAAGGGGCGACATCGGCAATTCTGACGCCCGACATCCCTCGGGTAACTTTTCCTCCGGCATGAGCAACGACAAGGTAAGATGCATTACAGATGTCGGAAAGCCAGGTGCCACCTCCTGCGGCTGTCTGCCCGCCGTTTGCCAGCAGGTTCATATCCGCCTGCAATCCATAATAGCGAAGGACTCGTTCAAAGGTTGCAGGAACGCAATATCCCTTAGGCCCCTGATTCACCATCGGGATGTCAGTGATCACCACATCACCATTCGGAAAATGTTTAACCCTCCCGGGGAGAAGTTCTTTGCTTTTCTGAAAAGCCTCCCTGTCTGCATCACTCTTCTCAAAAGACGAGGATGGCAGCAGCCGAAGGACAATGTATTCGTTTCTTGGTGCGGCAAGAAAAAAGGAAACGCCTTTCCAGTCCCAACACTCCCCTTGCTCCTGCATCACAACATTCGCCCCCAAAGTTGCCGGTTTGGATTCTCCGAAGAGCCCTTCCATCTGATGACGGATTTCCTCCTGATCATGGCGGATGGCGGAGCGATATGCCTCCAGCATCTGCGGACTGATGTAGATATGGTATTCCTTAGTCTGCTTGGTGATTGCCGCCGCCCGGATGATTCCCTGCTGATCCTGCGTCGTTGCATAAGTCGCAACATCACCCTTGTTGGCAAACAGGATCGCCACAGCCGCAACCTTTCCCGCCTTCCCCTGAAGAAAGAGAGAATAGGACTTCACTCCCAAGATGAAATTCTGCTGATAGGTTCGAAAGCCCGATTCAACCGATGTTAGGGATTCCCTTGGCAATCCCAATCGCTTGGCAACGCTTTGATCGGACTCGTCCCAGAGATTTTCAGGGCTGAAAAGTTGGATACCCAACGCCTGATTGACTGCTTCAGGCGCGGGATCCTTTGCAGGAGATGCAGCTTTCACCAAAAGCGGGGAAAGCATCACTTTTAAAATCACAAGACAGGTAACGCCAAGTTTCTGAAGATTGCGGCATGCGGGGTTCTGTGAAAACATCATGTCCGCCAGAGAGTAATGATCCCCGCCTACCATTCCATGAAAATCCTTCATCTTGATGCCTTTGCCGGAATCAGCGGCGACATGACCGTCGCGGCCCTTCGCGACCTCGGGGTGAAGGAAGAGGTGTTTCAACAAGCTCTCACCTCCCTGCCGATTCAACTTCCAGCTTGCAGGTTTGAACGGGGTGATCGCAACGGGATCACAGGGTGGAGATTCCGAGTCACCGGTCATGATGAAGTGGAGGGAAGCGGCACTTCAAAATACCGACGTCCTCAAGGGCAAAAGCAACCACAACACTCGCCTTTGCTTGAGAGCCCTACGGCACACGTCCATGGTCGGAATCACGCGGAGATCATTGCCTTGCTGGAACAAAGTTCTCTCGATCCCGAGGTGAAGCGGCGGGCCTTGGCCGTCTTCCTCCGAATCGCCATCGCAGAGGGAGGCATTCATGGAGTTCCCCCCGAAACGGTCGGCTTCCACGAGGTCGGAGCAGAGGATTCCATCGCTGACATCGTCGCTGCCTGTGCGGGATTTGTTGCACTTGGAGTCGAAAGGATCTCCTGCGGTCCCCTGATCGAAGGCTCGGGCCATGTCCAGTGTGCCCACGGTGCATTTCCCCTCCCCGCTCCCGCCACTTTGGCATTACTCAAAGGCATTCCCTTCCGCCAGGTGGAGGAACCTTGGGAACACATCACTCCGACAGGAGCCGCCCTGCTGGCAGAATTTTCCACGAGCTTCGGGCCGATGCCGGAAATGGTGGTTGAGAGCATCGGCTATGGACTTGGTTCAAGAAAGACTCCTAACAGGCCCAATGTCCTGCGCCTGATTCTCGGAACTTCAGGCTCCTCTACGAATTTTAAAGACTCCAACGATGAAGAAGTGATCGAGCTTCGCAGCAATCTCGATGATCTTACCCCGGAGCATGCCGCCAGCGCTCTGGAAGCCATGATCGCTGCTGGGGCTCTTGATGCCACACTCACACCCACGGTGATGAAAAAAGGCCGCTCAGGATGGATTCTCGAGGTGCTCTGCGAACCCGCTCAGGCAGACCTTCTCTCAGAACTAATCCTGCGGAGGACAACCGCCTTCGGTGTACGACGTCACTCACTGCAACGCCTGAAACTGGAACGCCATCATCGCCTCGTCGAGACACCTTATGGTCCTATCTCCGTGAAGGTCGGCTCTCTTAATGGAGAAATCCTCCAACAATCCCCGGAATTTTCCTCCTGCGCAGAAGCATCGGTAAAACATGGCGTCTCCGTGCATCTCGTTCATGCGGCGGCACAAAGCGCCCTGATTCGCTGATTGAACGACTTTTCTCTTCCTACTCATCATGAACGTTCTTTCCCTCCATCATGTCGCGATCATTTGCTCGGACTATGAGCGTTCCAAAAGATTCTACACGGAAGTCCTTCCCTTCTCGGTCATCCGTGAGACTTATCGGGCCGAGCGCGATTCCTGGAAACTCAATCTCGCCATTCCCGGCGGCACGCAGATCGAGCTCTTTTCATTTCCTACACCCCCACTCCGTCCTACCCAGCCTGAGGCCAGGGGGATGAGGCATATCGCCTTTCTTGTCGAGAATCTCGATGCCCAGATAGAGGATCTCACTGCCAAGGGGATCGCCGTCGAACCAGTTCGTGTCGATGAACTGACTGGGCAGCGATTCACCTTCTTTGCCGATCCCGACGGCCTTCCAGTCGAGCTCTACGAGACATTTTAAGCATCTCCAAAGATTGGAGTCAGTCGGTGAATTCCGCCACCAGCCACTTGCTCCGATACCTAGAGGGAACCCGGTTTGATGTAGTAACCTGAGGCCCTCCATTGCCCATCGGACTCCTTTTGAAACGTCACGGTTTCAATTGCTTGGGCAAGATTTTCAAAAGAGGATTTGAATTGGGCGGTGACAAATTCCCCGCGAACCAAACCCGCCCCGCTCGGCACACCATTTAGAAAGAGAGCTGAGGCTAAAACACGGCTTTTGAGCACCCCGCAAGGCTTTCTAGCGCTATCAAGCGCAGCCACCCAGGACTCGGAAGTAATTGCTTTTTGAAAATCCTTGGATGCATCACTCCAGCTTTTCGCGTAATCTCCGCGATCGATTTCCTCAAGCCATGGCAGCATGGCGGCCACAGCGGTCTTTTTCTGGTCGGCTTCAGTAGCCGGAGCATTTTGTGCATGCAGGGGAATGAGCGAGCCAAGGGCCAGTAATGCCATCGAGGCAGCGGCAAGGAGAAGCGTGGATTTTTTTCTGCTTGGGTATTGTGCGATCATGAGGATGCGGTGTTTGAGGTTTCGGGGTGATTCACCGAGGGCCAAGGCTCCATAGGGGAGACCGGCTTCGGAGTTGTGCTGCAAGGTTGCAAGAAGGGTCTGTCCGTAATCATTCCCCTCTCCCAACCAGATCATTGCCGCCTCATCAGCGGCTTCCTCGCGGAAGCGAAGCCAGTCCCGGGAAGCAAAATAGACCAGCGGATTAAACCAGTGGAGGGCACGGATGAGGACAAACAGCCAGTTCGTTGGAATATCGCAGGATCGGAAATGAGCCAATTCATGGAGAAGGATCGCGCGGAGATGCTCTCTCGAAAACGTCGTTACGAGTGATGCAGGAAGAAGAATGCGGGGACGCAGCCAACCAAGGAGAGCCGGAGTCGAGATTCCGTTGGTCACAACAATTCCGATGGGAGCAGTGACTCCTGTCTCAGCCTTGCAGTCCTCCAGAAGTCCCAGGAGGTGTGGATCAGTTGAGAGGCGCTCCCTCGACCAACGGCAGGCAACAAAGAATGTCTGGGTGACAACAAAAGCCAGATAAAAGACGGCTCCCAGAATCCAGAGGATCGGCAACAAGGAAATAAAAGCGGTGGTCTCGGTAGGAGCAATCAACGACGCTCCTGTTGTGACAGGAGGGTGGGTTAACGATGCACCATTCGGAACGGCAAAATAGCGGGTAATTGTTGCCAGTCCCTGTTGCGAGAAATTGGATGGGGAAAAACCAATGGGTATCAAAAACGCCCCTGCAATCAGGAGCCACCACCAGCGTCTTCCCGATACTCTCACATGCTGTGGCATCAGATAGCCAAGCAGCATCACCGCCAGATAAACTAGAGTTCCGCGCAGGGAAAGAGCCAGCAGTGTCGTCATCATTGTCCTTCCTCCTTACCCTTGATCTTGTTTTTCCCAAGGAGCTGTTCCAGTTCGTTGATTTCTGCGGCGCTTAACTTCCGCGAAGAAACAAAATGGGCAAGGAGCGGAGAGAGCGATCCGTCAAAAACACGGTTGAGAAAAGAATCGCTGGCCACGGAGCGGCACTGATTCTCGGTGACGGCGGGTGAATAGAGATAGGCTTTTCCGACTTTTTCAAAACGGAGGGCCTTTTTTTTCAAGAGACGATTGAGGAGTGTTTTAACGGTTGCCTCGCTCCAACCTCTGGGTTCACCCAGTTCCGCCACAAGTTGAGGAGCTATCGATGGCTCAGGATCTCTGCGCCAGATGGCTTTCATCACTTCCCATTCCGCTTCGGAAAGATGTGGTATCGTTTTCATTTACAAACGTAATCGCAAAAGCGTTTACTTTTGTAAACACAGATTTTCAAAAAACATACAAAAGAGATATCCCAAGCCTTACCAGCAAGCATAGCAAGATGGGATGGAGAGCAAGGCGGCCAAGCGAAGCTGTATGTACTGATACTGAAAACGTAGGACAACACCGATCTCCGCGAATCTTGTAAGCGTTACAACGAGAGCAGGAACTTCTCGAAGAACTCCGCACCTGCTTCGAGATCAGCGACTAAAATCCACTCATCAGCCGTATGGGCCTGGGCGATGGAGCCGGGACCAAGGGCCACGGAAGGCATTCCTTTCGCCGAGAAGACTGCGGCATCGCAAAACCAGGGGGCACCAACGGGGGAAGCCCCCAAGGCAGAGAGTTTCTGAATTAGGGGATGCGCTGGATCAGTATAAAGCGGTTTGGAGCTTTGGTAGGTAAGATTCAGTCCGGGAGCGGCCTTTTGGATCATTTCCACGATCGGAAGAGGTTCCACGCCCGGCACAAGGCGGATGTCGATAGTCGCCTCACAATGATCGGGGACGATGTTTGTCTTCGATCCGCCCCTGATGGTTCCCACGCTGAGCGTCGTGCGTCCCAGCAAGGGATGGGTGAGTTGATCAAGTTGGGGAATCACCGCGGAGCGAATGCGCTCGATGGATTCACTCATTGCGTAGATGGCATTCTCGCCGCGTTCCGGGGCCGAGGCATGGACAGCTTTTCCTTGCGCTTCCAGCGTGATCCAGAGGGAGCCTTTGTGCGCATGGACGGTCTTGAGATCGGTCGGTTCTCCCGCGATCACAAAGTCAAATTGCTCGGCATCGGCCAGAACCTTCGCTCCATGCTGACCCGACTCCTCACCCATCAGTCCCGCAAACCAGATTTCATGACTCAGCGATGGCAGGCGGTCTCTCAACCGGGTCAGTGCTGTGAGCATCGCGGCCATCGGCCCTTTGGTGTCACTCGCTCCACGCCCCCAGATTTTCCCACCGGTTTCCTTGCCACAGAAGGGATCAATCGTCATCCCGGCCACACTCACCGTGTCCGTATGAGGAGCCAGCAGCAGGCGGGGCTTGCCGGGACGATCACTCGGAAAGCGGGCCACTACATTCGGCCGTCCGGGTAAGACCGGTTGGAGCCAAGCCTCGGCACCGAGGCTTCGGAGGTAGGATTCCAGAAACTCCGCCAAGCGTGCCTCACCCGGCTCTTGAACTCCGGGATCACCTTCGGGATTAACGCTGGGGATGCGAATCAGCTCCCCAAGTAATGCGACTGGGGAATGTCGGCTCATCAGATGAGGACTCCCTGGGTGGAGCGTGAGGATTTCCCCGCATGAAGATCTCGGTACCAGGCGACAAATTTCGGAATCCCTTCCCTGATGGGTGTGTGTGGCGCGTAGCCCAGCAGCGTCCGGGCCTTCGTGATATCAGCCGCCGTCAGGGGCATGTCCCCTTTCTGCTCGGGAAAACGCTCAATGATCGCCTTTTTGCCGAGGGATTTTTCAATGGATCTGATCAAGGCAGCCAGCGTCGTCGTCTCATTCTCACCAAGATTGAAGATTTCAAAGAGTGGCCCCTCCCCTTGGACAAAGGACAAGGCACCCAGCACTCCCTGAACGATATCGTCGATGTAGGTGTAGTCGCGACGCGTGGTGCCATCGCCAAATTGCCGGATCGGACGGCCATTCTCGATGGCATCCGTAAAGCTGTGAATAGCCAGATCAGGGCGTTGTCCCGGACCATAGACGGTGAAAAAACGGAGGGCGACAATTCGAAATCCATAGAGATTCACAAAATTACCACAGAGCTGCTCTCCGGAAATCTTGGTTGCGGCATAGGGGGAGAGTGTCTGGAGAAGTGGAAGATCCTCCCGGAAAGGCACGGTCTTGGAGAGTCCATAGACCGAGGAACTCGAGGCGAAGAGCACCTGATGACACCCGGCGAAACGTGCCGCTTCCAGCACATGAAAGGTGCCCGTGACATTGGTATCGATGTAGAGCTTGGGATCCTCAATGGAAGGACGGACTCCAGCCCGGGCAGCAAGATGAATGACAGCATCGGGCCTTACCCGGGCAAAGAATTCGCGAATCGGCTCCCAGTCACGCAGATCCAGTTCAGCGACTTCAACAGACTGAGGAAAGCCTGCGACATTCTCCCGCTTGATCGCCGGATCGTAGAAGTCGTTGAAATCATCCAGCACACTCACCTCATGACCGGCCTCGGCAATGGCGTTAACCACATAGGAACCGATGAACCCAGCTCCCCCTGTGACGATGATCTTCATCTGAAAACTTTATCAGGAGACCTCCCGAAGGGAAACGCTGATTTGCCTTCAAATATTGAATCAGGGGCTTTTCCGAAGGGATTCCCTGTCCCATACTGCAACGATGTCCCGAAAGAGTGCCGTTCCTTCTCCCCAGCCTCCCAGACGCTCCTGGGTTGAAATCGACCATGGAGCCCTGAGCTACAATTTGAAGGTGGTTCAACATCTTGCTGGACGCGCCGGGATCATCGCCGTGGTCAAGGCTAACGGCTATGGCCACGGACTCAATGAGGTCGCTACGACCTTGAGCGAGGGAATCGCCATCTTCGCAGTCGCCTCCCTTGGTGAGGCACTCCAACTTCGTCAGACGGAGAAATCAAAGCCGATCATGCTACTGAGCGCCGCCCTCCCCTCAGAGTATGCGGAGATCGCCGCTCATGGATTCATCCCGACGATTTCCTCGCTTGAGGAAGCGAAGCTCTTTGCGAAAGCAGCCTTAAAGGTCCGGCCAAAAACCGCCCCTCTGCCGCAGATCCATTTCAAGATCGATACGGGGATGGGACGCCTCGGAGCGCATCCAGCGGAAGCAGAGGCAATCGTGAAGGCCATCACCAAACTGCCTCTCTCCCTACACAGCATTTCATCTCATCTCCCCTCTGCTGACAGTGATGATGTCTTCACCAAGACACAGCTCAAACGCTTCGAACACATCGTTCAGGAACTTCGTTTACTGGTTCCGAATCTCCCCGTCCATGTGCTGAATTCAGCAGGCACGATCCTCCATCCGGAAAACGCTCATGACTTCGTCAGGGTCGGACTCCTTCTCTATGGAATCTCACCAATTGCCCGCATGCAGAAGCTGCTCAAGCCTGTTCTCCGTTGGAAAGCCTCGGTGACCCTGGTGAACGAGATTCCAAAGGGACACGGCATCAGCTACGGCAGCACCTATCTTGCACCACACAAGCTCAAGGTTGCCGTCCTGCCCGCCGGATATGCCGACGGCTACCCACGCCAACTTTCAGGTAAAGGGGCCACAGTACTCATCAATGGAAAGGAGTGTCCCGTGCTGGGACGTGTCACCATGGATCAAATCATTGTCGATATCTCCCGTGCTGGATCGGTCAGCATCGGTGACGAAGCTGTTCTGGTTGGGACTCAAAAGAGCAAGGAAATCACGGCGACAGAAGTCGCCACCCAGGCAGACACCATCCCCTGGCATCTCTTCTGTGGTATCACCGCCAGAGTCGCCTACTGGCATAGAAACCAAGAGGGGAAAAAGTAAGAATGTACAAAGGTACGAAAGTGGAACCCCTCCGGCCTTTTACCTTCCCTCTTTCTCACTTTAGATTATTGGACGGCGGCACCTATCTCCTGATCCACTCCTCTCCCCTCTTCAGGTTTCAACTTTTAGGTTTTTCCCTACGCGGGCTTCGTGGCCCCACGGAATGCAATACATTCGTGAAGAATGCGATCTGGCGCATAATGCTCGCTCGCTCGCAGGACGATATTGACCTCTCCCTTGGCGGAGTGGCCTGATTTTTCGAGATCATCGGAGAGGGTGAGGATCGACTCGATAACCTCGACGAGAGCGCGATCCTGAGCAAGCACCACGGGTTTTGCCCCCGGAATCACAAGAACAGAAACAGGCAAAATGGAGTGGGCGATGGAATCGAGCGAGATCGGTGCCCCGTGATCGGCGGAGGCTTCCGCCGTTGCATGGCGCACCTCTAACTGGATCATGCGTGCACGAGACTCAGGAGTCACTGATTCGATGGCATGCGTGATGGCATCAAGCAGGGCATGCCGAACCTCGGAAAGTTCGGTCAGTTCCTGGAGTTTTTGGAGATCTTCATTCTGGTAGATCGCCTTGGCAAGCTGTGAGATTTCCTTGAGATAGGCGTTGCGCTGGGAATCCGGCACATAATACATCACGATGAGATGCACCGGGATCCCGTCCGGTGATCCGTACTGCACCCCGTCCGGACTCCAACCAATCGAGCAGAGGAGTTCACCATCGTATTCTGTGGTGGCGTGCGGACAGGCCCATCCTTTGCCAATGCCGGTATTGTGCAGAGCCTCGCGGGCAAGGGCCTTCTCCGTGACTCCATCATCATCAGGAACTTCTGGAATAGCTTCAATCAGCGTAGCAAGAAACTCCAGCGCATCGTGTTTGACATTATCAGGTAGTTCGACAAGACGACCCTCCTGCAGGGCATTAAGTAGTGCTTTCATGGAGATCTGTGGCCTTGGTGATTAACCGATTCCGAACTTCCTAGCAAACCATGCATTCACCGAATGGGTCAGTGTCACATAGCAGAGCATGGTGGCGGCAATAAAGGCCCAGAAGATGGGAGGCAGCGGCACCATGCCGAGATAGGTCGCCACCGGCGGAATATACGGAATGGCAGAGCCAATGAGGATGATCGTTATCGTAGATAGGAAGAGTGCCGGACTAGCCGTGCTCTGAATAAAGGGGATCTTTCGGGTACGAATGACATGGACGATCAGGGTCTGCGTGATGATCGATTCGACAAACCATCCAGAATGGAAGAGTGAGGCGGCGTAGGTATTATCGGGAGCTACATTTGCTCCTCCGGCAAAGCGGTGGAGAAGTTCCGCAGGCGCCGCAAGTCCGAGGTTGTTACACTTGAAGAAAAAGAGCATCAGACAAAAAGTTGTGTAATCGAAGATCGAGCTGGTCGGTCCCACGAACATCATAAACTTCTGAATATTGCCGATATCCCACTTTCTTGGCTTGAGGAGATACTCTTCGTCAACATTGTCGTAGGGAATTCCAAGCTGAGAGAAATCGTAGAGCAAGTTGTTTGCCAGCACCTGGATGGGAAGCATCGGGAGAAATTTCAGGAAGTAGCTACTGCCGGTCATGCTGAACATATTGCCGAAGTTGGAACTCGCCCCCATGCGGATGTACTTGATGATGTTCGCGAAGACCTTGCGTCCTTCCAAAATGCCATCTTCCAGCACCATCAAGCTGTTCTCGAGCAGGATGATATCGGCGGATTCCTTGGCCACATCCACCGCGGTGTCAACCGAGATACCGACATCGGCCACACGCATCGAAAGGGCATCATTGATGCCATCTCCCATGTAGCCGACAACATGACCGCGCTTCTGGAGCGCCACAATGATGCTCTCCTTTTGGGCCGGGGAGAGACGGGCGAAGACGCTTGTCTTCTCAGCCAAATCGCCCAGCTGATCCTCGTTGAGATCAATCAATTGATCCCCAGTGATGATTTCCCCCGCGTCGAGATGAACATCCTTGCAGATCTTACGGGTGACAAGGGCATTATCTCCGGTCAGAATCTTTGTAATGACACCGTAACGGGCCAGTGAGGCGATGGCCTTCTGTGCGGATTCCTTCGGCGGATCAAGGAAAGCAATGTAACCGAGAAGGATCAGATCGCTTTCATCGGCAATGGCAAAGGTGCCCTTCTCCCGAGGGAACTCGCGGTAGGCAATGCCGAGCACGCGGTAGCCGTCCCGGCTGAGAGCCTCAAATTCCTCGATCAAGTCATTCTTGATAAGATCGATCATCATGTAGACCTCGTCATCGACCTGGTAGTGCGTGCAGCACTTGTAGATGTCTTCGACTGCCCCCTTGCAGATGAGAACATGATCTCCCTCGTAATCGACCGCCACAGACATGCGCTTGCGCTGAAAGTCGAAGGGGATTTCGTCCACTTTCTTACAACCGCGATCGACATCGAGATCAGTGTGGGAGAGCACCGAGCGATCCAGAAGGTTGCGCAATCCTGTCTGGTAATAGCTGTTCATATAGGCGTAGCGGAGGACATCCTCGCTCTGCCGTCCGGTCACATCGACATACTTCTCCAAAATCACGCGATCCTGTGTCAGCGTGCCTGTCTTATCGGTGCAAAGAATGTCAATCGCGCCGAAGTTCTGGATCGCATTGAGCTTCTTCACAATTACCTTCTTCTTCGACATCGCAAGTGCTCCCTTGGCCAAGTTGACTGCGATCATCATGGGAAGCATCTCAGGGGTCATCCCAAGGGAGATGGTAAGAGCAAAGACAAACGCATCTTTCCAATCATGCTTGGTCAGTCCGATGATCAGGAAGACCACACTGACCATGACCAGCATGAAACGGATCATCAGCCAGGTGAAGCCGGCAATACCCCGGTCAAAACTGGTCAATACCGGAGCGCTGCCAAGTTTCTCGGAGATGGAGCCAAAGTGAGTGCGCAGACCAGTATTGATCACCAGCGCTCGGGCGGCACCACTGACGACATTGCTTCCCTGAAAAACGGCATTCTGCATCTCGATGACAGCCTTGGAGGGAGTCGCTGGCGGCTCGGCATGTTTCTCCACCGGCATTGATTCACCAGTCAGAGAGGATTGGCTGACGAAGAAATCCTTGGCCGTGAGCAACCTCAGATCCGCTGGAATAATGGAACCAGCCTGGAGGGAGACAATGTCACCAGGGACAATTTCGGACATTGGAATCTCCACTTCCTGGCCGCCCCGGATCACATGGCAGTTGGTCTGAACCATGGCATTGAGTTTCTCCACCGCCTTGCCCGATTTGGTCTCCTGATAATATGAAAGCCCCACGGAAATCATGATCATGATGCCCACGAGGATGCCTCCGGCAAAGTCCGAGGGCGTTTCAGCTGTTTTCAGCATGATCACCATGATCACCAACAACTGGATCACCAGTGGATTCTTGCATCGTAACAGGATCTCCACGAGAAAGCCGTTTTTCTTTTTCTGCCCAAGATCATTGGAGCCCCAGGTTTCCCGACTGATCTCCACTTCAAGATTGGAAAGTCCTTCCTCCCGGCTCTTTAGAATTGTAAGAGCTTCGTCATTGGCTTTGCAGCAAACATCCAGAAGCCTCTGCTCATGCTCGGTCACTGACTTCGAGGCCGCCTGTTTGGCTTTCGAAAGTTTGGCTGGAGTTATTTTTCCAAAGAGATTGATCGTCATGGCAATCAAGCATCCATGCCATTCCAAACAAGGCTTGGGCAAGCCCCATCTCTTTTTATGGAGAAATTGTCACAATCCCAGGTGGGCAGCATTGATATCCTCACCCGATCCTCACGGCATTCCGACGATCGAGTTTCAGGACACCAGCCTCCTCATGGGGGAGCAAAGCTTTGGGATCGGATATTTTTTCGCCACGCCACGAAACGCTTCCACCTTCCACCAGACGTCGCAAATCACCCCGTGATTTTTTAATTCCAAGAACACGGTCAAAGGCATCAACCCCCAGCGTGATGATGTCACGGGAAATTTCGGCGGCAGGTATGTAGGAAGGAAGATCTGCGGAATTGAGATCCTTTTTGGAAAAACGGAGTTCAAATTCCTCACGGGCATGACGCGCCTCAGCTGCCGAGTGAAAGCGGGTGGTCAGCCGCTCTGCCAGCGCTTTCTTCGCTTCCATCGGATGCAATGAAACCAACAGCTCCTCCTGAAGCAGTAGTCGGTAGTAGTCCCCCATCTGTTCGTCCGAGATGCTCATGATCTTGCCGAACATCTCTCCGGGTGCCTCTGCGACGCCAACAGCGTTGCCCAAACTCTTGCTCATCTTTTGCACGCCATCGAGACCTGTCAAAATCGGAAGCATCATGGCGACTTGCTGGGGCTGATGCTCCTCATGCTGGAGATCTCGCCCCACGAGGATATTAAAAAGCTGGTCGGTTCCGCCCAATTCGACATCTGCTCGGATGACGACTGAATCCCAACCCTGCATGATCGGATACTGGATTTCATGGGCGCGCACCGGGAGTTTGCGATCGATGCGATCACGAAAATCCTCTCGCTGGAGCATTTGCTGGAGGGTGACACGGCTATTGAGCCTGATCACATCCTCAAAACCCATAGCCTCAAACCACTCGCCGTTGAAGCGGATGGTCGTCCGTGCGGGGTCAAGAATCTTGAAAGCCTGGGTCTGGTAGCTCTTGGCATTCTCCATGACCTGATCGTGGGAGAGATGAGGACGTGTTACCGAGCGGCCGCTCGGATCGCCGATCATCGCGGTGAAATCACCGATGATGAGGATGGCCTCATGGCCCAGTTCCTGGAACTGACGCAGCTTGGTCAGCCCGACCGTGTGACCGAGATGAATATCGGGAGAGGTTGGATCGACACCAAGTTTCACCCGAAGCGGGCGTCCCAAATCAAGCTTAGCCTTGAGTTCATCTTTGCTCAGCACCTGGGCACAACCGGAGAGAAGCGGGGTGAGTTGTTCTAGGGAGGAATTCATGGATGGAATATCGAAAAGGAAAGATGAGCAGAATCAGGGTCCTTTGTTGAGCAGTTTTCTGACATCGTCAATGGAAAGTCCCTTTTTGATCTTCTCCTGGAGTTGCTGATCAGCATCGATGGCACCCTGGGATGTCCCTTTGGGTTTGATCTCACGTGTGGCAAAATCCTCTTTTGTTGAGAATCCACTCTTCTTGTCCAAATCACCGTAGATCTTGAGTGGAATATCCTTGGATGCGAAGGTTTTTAGCGCATCGCGATTTTCTCCGCTTAAATTTTCTGGAAGTTTTTTCTCATGAAACAAGAGTTGCCCCATCCAGCTTTTTTTTGCCCCCTCAAAGGTTCTGCTTAAAAATGGCTTGGAACCAAATTCCTTCACCCCGGCATACTCCCCTGTCTTGAACGTGTTGCTAAAATAACTTTCGCCCGTATCGAATGTCTTTCCCTGATAAGACGCCTTGGGGGCTTTGGGATCGTTCCAGGCATAAAACTTCGTGATCCTCTCATACATGCTGGGTTGCGGCGTGGGATCTGCTGCCTGTAGAGGGAGAACAGCCGAGCAAAGCGCAAAGATAAGATAAGCTTGGGACGAAATCATGTACTGGGAAATCAGGAAAGCATCATGGAGCCAGTTTCCTTCCCCGACAACCCCCACTCACAAAAAAACTACCCTCCGGAGAGATTTTTCTCTTCGAAGGGTAGGATATTTCGCCTTTTAGAGCTGATTCAGCGTGGTGGCACTAAAGGATGTATTGAGGTTTTTCTCCAGATTACAGATCGCGGTTTCAAGAATCGCGAAGATTGTCGCACGATCCGAAGCGGTACTCAGATTGAGTGTATTGGCGCTACTCAGACCTGCTGAATTCATGGCAGCAGTGAATGCTGCCGTGGCCTGAGCATCACTGATGTAGTTGTAATTACCCGAAGAGTCCACATAGGCCAGCGTCTGGAAAACCTGACTGAAAACTCCTGAAAGAGTCCCCAGATTAAAGGCGACCTGATTGTTTGGCGTTACCACAGTGTTCAGGTTGTTAGAATTCGGGGTTGGGATATCGTATAGCTGATCAAGATAACCACGGACCTGATAGGGATACTGATGGTAGGAATCGCCACCCCAGGCATTGGTATAGCTGTTGAAGGAGGAGACAGTGGCTGGCGTCGAACTTGCACTTGCCTCGGAATCATTGACAAAGAGCTGAGCGTAATAGCCTGCGTTGTAGGCAATATTCAGGAGAATATCGAGTTGGCTACTAGGAAGACTTTTGAATGAGTTCACCGCACTGGCAAAGGAAGGCTGCCAAGCAGGCGTCCAGTTGTAGTTGGTGGAAGCCCAGAGTTGGTAGACTCCAGCACTGTTGGTATTGGCACCGATATACTGGAGCGCTTTGAAATCATTGAAGTGGAAATATGCCGTGAGGATCGGGCCGTAGTATTTGTTATTGAATGAAGCCGGTGTTGGTTTGCTGTACTGTGTGGAGGCATTACTCATCGAGAACCCGATATTTTTCTGAATTGCAACATAGTTGATCAGGGAGAATCCTGCGGGGGCATAGGTTCCGGCAACCATGTCGGCGGCATAATTGTTGATCTGGTAGGGCCCACCCTGCCCTGTTCCCATCACAGCCTGCTGATCGGATGATGGATCAAGATAAGGGCTGCTGTTGGTGTAATATTCCGTGGCCAGATTTTCCTGAAGAAGCTGCCCGAAAATCGATCCGTAGAGGTAATCCTTGTTGAACTGGATCCCTGGTGTGAATTCCGAGATCAGATGTCCATACATCACTCCAGCAATCAGGTTCGACATGATTAGGTCGGTGTAGTTGTCCCCGGTCAGGATCAACACATCTTGGGCAGCAGTCGGACTTGCTCCGTAGTAGTAGTGAAAATTGATCTGGCCACTGGTCACCACCCCATTGCCCCCGTTGCCGGTGGGAACAGGTGTCGCGCTCGGTGAAGGAACGGGCGTTGCTGTAGGTGCAGGTGTCGGCGTGGCTGTGGGTACAGGGGTTGCTGTCGGCGCAGGAGTTGCGGTGGGTGTCGGTGTCGCGCTCGGTGAAGGAACGGGCGTTGCTGTTGGGGTTGGTGTCGGCGTCGGATTTACAGCACCGCTATAGAGGGCAACTGCTTCAGCTGCGATTGTTGAAGGTGTCGCGGTATTGGCAACGCCGCCGGATGGAGTCGTCACCTGACTCGACTGTGTCAGAAGCAGATCCCAAACCATCAAACCGTCACCGGCATTGGCATTCACCGTGTTAGAGAGAACATGCTTGCCCAATCGCTCAACGGTATGGGGAGCATTGAGGACATTTCCATACTGATCGGCCAAAACGACCGTTCCTGCCTGTCCGGCATCCGCGTTATTGATGAGCAGCACAGCCCCACCCCACGATTCAGGAGGTATTTCTAGCCCCATGGAAACGGTTGTGGATGAAGGCAATAGCTGTCGGTATTGGTCATAAGCAAGATTCTCGTCGTAGTGCTGATATCCGGCATCATAGGCCATGACATTGGCAACATTGAGCAGACTACCCACCTGACTACCGGCATAGCTGCCGGATGCAACCATCGTGGTAAAGGTCATGCGTTCCCGACCGGCTGATCCTCCCCAATAGGAAATCAAGGATGGATTGGTAGGATTAGGTGATTGGGCCGTGTAGTCTGCTCCCGTTGACCATGCAGCCAAGGCCAGGAGATGGGAACGCCCATCCATGGCGGTTGCCGCATCGACTGCTTCACGCATCGCCTGAATGGCCTGAGCATATTGAGTGATGTTGGCGGAAGTTGTTCCATCAATTTCGTAATCGACATCCAGACCATCAATCTTCATATCGACGATGAATTGAGCCAAAGCCGTTTTAATGGGAGCCGTGCCGGTTCCCATCGGTTTTCCGGCATCGGCAGCAAGTGCCGCCCATCCGGAACTATAGGTGGCCCCACCAACGGAGAGCACCACGCGCTGCCCCGCATTGTGAAGCAGTCGGATGGACTGGGCTACATCCTGGGGAGCAGCTGAGAAACTCAATCCTGTGCCCGTCCAGGTGTTGTTTGTCAGTCCCGACCAGGCAAAATTTGGGACGGCAAAAGCGAGATAGACATCCGTATAGGGGGTGCTGCTCACCTGGGCCAATTTACTGGCGGCAAGAAGTTGGGCATCTGTCATCGGCTGCCCTGACCAATCCAGATAGGCATACCAACTATCAGACCAACTTGGGAAATACCCGGTGAGTTGATGTCCCTTCGAACTCAAGGGTGTTGGCGAAGCTGTTGCGCTCGGGGTTGGTGTTGCCGTGGGTGAAGGAACGGGCGTTGCTGTTGGAGTAGGTACGGGAGTAGCGGTCGGATTTGGGGTCGGCGTCGCAGTGGGCGAAGGCGTTGCAGTTTGCTTCGGAGTGGCTGTAGGTGAAGGCGTTGGCGTAGGGGTGGGAGTTGTGGTTACCTTCAAGGCGACAGCTTGACCATTAATCGAAAAAGAGCTCGGTGCTTTTGGAGGTGTGCCATTGAAGGTAAAGCCAACCGTAACGCTTCCACCTTTTGCAGGAATGATCGAGTTCCAGCTTGCGGGAGTCAATGTGTAGACACTAGCAACAGGGCCAGTAACAGTGGCATTCCACACCGAGGTTTCCTGTTGCGTGGTTTTAAGTTTTGCCGTCCAGCCACTGATGGCATTCGTCCCGTTGTTCGTGATATTGAGATAAGCAGTGTAGCCTCCCGACCATGGAGAAACACTCCAGCTAGCCGAAACACTAGCTGCCCTTGCGGAGCCTCCTGCCGCTAAGCAGGTGCCGAACACAATAAATAATGCCACGGTTTTAATCCAATGGCGAAAAGAAGTTTTGTTTTTGAATCTTGATTGGGATTCGGGACGACGACGGGGGGGCAGGTATGTTTTCATGGATATCTAGTCAACCCAGTCGCACCATATGTTCACTAAAGGGAGGGGAATTCGATGAATCGACTCAAATACTCGTTGAATCGGCGAGATCGCCACAAAACCTGCGTCGAGAACAATGATTTGACGCCAACCGGGGCACCCACAAGGATGCGCTGCAGAGAATGCGCACCATAAAATCCACGCTGGGAAAAAAACTCTTCATCTCCCTCTCCTTCTGGAAGCTGAATTTTTCAGCGTGGCTACTTTTTGGTCTGATCTGCCTCCCGACCAAGGTCTATTTCTACCCGAATCTTCCGGCGGGTCTGGCACTCATGCTGGTCAACCTTATCCTGGCGTTGGCGCTGAGCGCCCTTCTCAGGGAGGTCTATCGCAGGACACTCCTGCGAGATTTCTTTGAATTTAAAACAATGCTGATCGTGGTGCTCTGCAGCCTTGTCGCAGCCTTTGTGCAGACGGAAATAGCCCAGAATCTTGTCGACAGAATGGCCTGGGGAAACCCCGATCTGCCACGATGGATCGCCTTATCCCATCGTCTCGAATTTACTTGGCTTCTCTTCGTGGCATGGGGACTTGGTTACTACGGGCTGAGAGCGAAGTTAAGGGCTTACACGGAAATGCTGCGGAGGAGAGAATCCCGCGCAGAAGCTCGCAATCTGGAACTCCAACTCCTTCGTAACCGCATCGATCCTCATTTTCTCTTCAACTCCCTTAACGGCATTGCTGCAGAAATCGTTCCTCACCCTGCCACTGCCTCGGAACTCGTGCACGATGTCTCCGAATATCTTCGCTACCTCTTGGATCATCGGGAGATGGATACTTCTCCTCTCGCTGAGGAATTCGATGCCATGACCTCCTATCTGAAGATCGAGAAAGCCCGTTTTGGGAAGCATCTTCAGGTCTCCATGCAATCAACGAATGCCGCTCGCCGTACCCGGGTGCCCAGCTTTCTTCTCCAACCCCTGGTTGAAAACGCCGTCAAACATGCCGACTGGCAAGCCGATGTTCCACTCAAGATCGGCATCCGCGCAACGAAGGAAGGGAAGACTCTCCACATCACCGTCACAAATACTGGAACAATAAATGATTCTAGCCATGACGGCGTGGGACTCTCCACGTTGAGGCGCCTTCTGGAAATTCAATACCCCGGACGAAATCAATTCACCCTCAGACATCAAGATGGTATTGTGTCTGCCGAACTTAAACTTGAAGGTCTCCCATGCTCCGCGTCCTGATCATTGATGACGAACCCCTGGCCCGCCAGCACCTAAGGCAATTGCTGACGGAATTCGATGACATACAGATCGTGGGAGAGGCGGATTCTGCTTCAAAAGCCCGTCGCCTAATTGAACAGGAAAAACCTGACGCCCTTTTTCTTGATGTCCAGATGCCGAAAGCCGGTGGCTTTTCCCTGCTCCAAAACTTGAAAAATCCGCCTCGGGTTGTTTTTGTCACAGCACATTCGGAATATGCAGTGGAGGCATTTGAGGTGGATGCCGTGGACTACCTGCTCAAACCGGTTAGGCCGGAACGGATGGCCCTGGCGCTTGAGCGACTAAGATCAAACTCCCCCGCTGAGACCCCGTGGCAGAACAAGGATCGCATTTGTTTCAAAACCCCCGAGCGTACCGTGATTGTCTCAGTGGAGAAAATCGTGGCACTCGAGGCGGAGGGCGATTTTACCAGGATATTCATCGAAGATGATCGCCCCATTCTGATCTGCCACAACCTGAGTCATTATGAAAAAACTCTCCCCTCCCCCCCTTTCATGAGGTTGGATCGATCCCTCATGATCAACGGGGATCGAATGGAAAAAATCGAACCGATCGGGCGGGACTATAAAAATATGATCCTTAAAGGCAGGGAAAAGCCCTTTGTGCTTGGGCGAGCCGCCCATCGCCGCCTGACAGAGGTATTGAGGGAAGAGTGAGTTTTGTTGCACGCAATGCTGGGCGTGGTAACTATTAAACATGCACTTCATCGCTTCGTTCCCCGGCTTTCTTGCGTTTGGCATTCCAAGCGGTCCCGATTTGATCATTCTGCTGGTGATCGTGCTTGTTCTATTTGGTGCCAAGAGGCTTCCGGAGTTGGCGCGCGGACTCGGACAGAGTGTAAATGAGTTCAAAAAGGCCAAGGATGAGTTTGATAAAGAAGTTGCCAAAACCCCCGAAACTCCAGCCTCCACTGCTGCCACCACCATAGCACCGACTCAACCCTCCGCGCCGGCAACCACCAAGGACGAGCAGAAGCAATCCTAAGTACTACGGACGAACGTGTTATTTCGTCCGTCATTTTTTTGCGGCTATTTACTCCTGTCCCTTCTTGCCGGAGGATCGCTGCGAGGTGATGATGCCATCCATCAGGCCGATGAAATCAGGATCACCAGCTACAACGTAGAAAACTATCTGAGGATGCCTCGCCGCATCGACGGTAAGCTTCGCCCCAATGTCGGCAAACCGGAATCCGAGAGGACCGCTGTCACCCGGATGATCGATACAATCCACCCTGATGTGCTGGGCCTTCAGGAAATCGGTGGTCCAGAACAACTCCAGGACCTTCAGCAGCGCCTTGAGAAGGTGGGCATCAAGTATCCCTACAGCGAATATCTCGAAGGTAATGACACAACGCGTCATATTGCCTTACTAAGTCGCTTTCCTATCGTCGAACATCACTCCCGTGGTGACATCCCCCTATGGGTCAACGGCGTCACTCTCCATAGTCTAAGAGGCATTCTGGATGTTACCATTGAGCCATCCCCCGGATACCGCCTGCGCATTCTCTGTGTGCACCTTAAGGCAAAACTGGAGGTGGCGGAATATGACGAGGCTGCGTTGCGGATAGCCGAGGCTAAGGAGGTTCGCCGCAGCATCCGTG
>Ga0302155_10000778_pt1 | contig 24048 bp, 14 predicted proteins | sample I_Bog_N3_1_FD_193508 | JGI IMG/M metagenome (GOLD analysis project Ga0302155, IMG submission 193508) | Peat permafrost microbial communities from Stordalen Mire near Abisko, Sweden - I_Bog_N3_1 | ecosystem: Environmental > Terrestrial > Soil > Wetlands > Peat | place: Sweden: Abisko, Stordalen...
GTCTTGATCGGGCTATATCTTCGAAAACCCACTCGCTCACTGCCTTTGTCTTCGCGTAGGGGCTTAACGGCTCGATTGGCGCGTGTTCGTCAACCGGCCCGACCAGATTGGTCTCGTAGATCGAGGCCGATGAACTAAATAGAAGTCGATCACACCCTCGTTCTACTATCCCTTCAACGAAACGAAGACTCTTGGAAACGTTGTTTCGATAGTAGTCGACCGGTTTCTGAACGGAGTCGGGCACGTTGATGACGGCCGCGCAGAGAATCGAAGCGTACATATCTGGATGATCGAGGAAGACTCTGTCAATGAGTTCATGGTCCGCTATATCGCCTTCGTAGAAAATACGTCCCCGGACAAACTCCTTTCGGCCCGTAAGAAAATTGTCCACGATAATCGGTGTTATGCCAGCATCAAGACATGCCGACGCAACCGTGCTGCCAATGTAGCCTGCTCCTCCAGCTATCAGCACCTTCATGTCAGACGCCACTTTCTAACAGTAGTAATGAGTCTTGCCTATTTCAGACGTCTGGTGATGGTTCCTAATGCGACATTTTGAAGTTAACCATACGCCTAACCACGTCTTCGGAGGGTTCCTTCCGAAGCAAACTGAAAGGACAGCTTAAAATTTGTGACTAAGTGATTTTGTCTTCACCGTATTGGCGTTTCACTTCGTTATGCAGGCGTGCCAATAACCTGACTACCCGATGAAGTGGGATCACAGGTCCTCCATATGACCAAGAGCCCTTAATATGCGCCACTTCCTCCAAAAACAACTCTGATTGTCCGCCATACGATCAACAAGTCCAAAAGAACCGACCAGTTCTCGACGTAATAGAGGTCAAGTTTGACCGCCTCGTCCCACTTGAGGTCAGAACGTCCGCTCACCTGCCAGAGTCCGGTAAGTCCAGGACGGGCGAGAAAGCGTCGTTGAGCGGCTTTATCAAACTCGACAGCTTCGCTCACGAGGCAAGGACGCGGGCCAACGAGAAGCATCTCACCCTTGGCGACGTTTAGAAGTTGCGGCAGTTCGTCAAGTGAGTGTCGTCGAATGAATCGGCCGACCCTTGTCACCCGTGGGTCGCCCTTAATCTTAAAGAGCGCGCCAATGTATTCGTTCGAGTCCTCAAGCCCGTCTCTCAAGTCGTCCGCGTCCTTGACCATGCTCCGAAACTTGAGCATTGAGAATTCTTTGCCGGCGAAGCCTACGCGCCGTTGACGGTAGAAGATGGGCCGGCCGGAATCGATGAGTATTGCCAGACTGATGAGCAGCAGTATCGGACTACTGACTACGAGCAGCGTCACTGCCAGCACTCGTTCGTAGATGGTCTTTAGGTGCCTACCGGCACCCCATATCTGTGACTCGGCAACGTGTAGCAAGGGCATACCGGCGACTACGGTCGCACGAATTCGGGGTCCCGTAAAGTCGACCATCGGTGCGACGAAGAATGCGATGCCGTTGTCTTCAAGTCGCCATGCCGCATCCTGGAGCGACATTGTCTTGAAGTGATTGTCGGCGGCTACAACTACCGAGGTCGCTTGTGCTTCTTGGGCAACCTTCACCACGTTGTCGGGAACTCCAAGAATGGGAATGATTTGGTCGACCCCGGTGACGTGTCGTTGGTCCAGTGGCACGCAAACGCCCACGATTTGGTAGTCAAGGGCGGAATCACTCGCGAAGTAGTCGGACAGTTTGTACACCGACTCAATGCTTCCCACGAGGATCACGCGATTCTTGTCGCGCTCGTCACGACGGATTTTCGCGATCATCTTACGAGCAGCCCAACGTGTGACGAGAGAAGAGCCAGCGAGCACGGGAAAGAAGACGAGTACCAATTCGCGTGAGAGTGGAACTTTGAGCACAAAAACGGTAATCGTCGTTAAGGCGAAAAGATTACCTGCGGTGATGAGCGGGATGCGGTAATCGCGTAAGCCAAAGGTCGAGTAGTGAATACGGTATGAGCCGGCCGCGAGCAGTGCCAACGGCCACGCGACCAAGAAAATGGCGGCGATAACGAGATACGGCACTTCAGTACCTAGTACACGGACATTATTGATAGTGAAGTCAGGCCGAATGATCAGGCAGACCAAGGTCGCAAGCAGAGCGCTCACCATGTCGGCTTCGACCAGGAAATTGTTATAACGGGTCTGCCACGAACGCCAACTCGGACTGACAGTCGTTGCACGCGCGACGTTGGGAGTTTCCGGCACTTCAGCGCGCGGAAGGCTAATTCTTTTCAGTCGAGCGGCAAAATTGTCGTCAAGATTCAACAACGAATGTACGTGAGTGATCTCGCGATCTCTTTGGAGTTGGATTTCTCGATTCGATGGTCGCAGGCTCATTACTAAGCCCACCCGTTCACTTTTCTAACACCGGGAATATCCGTCAATCGCACTGCACCGTCATTCAGGTTCACGCGCGTCTTGTCAAAGAGAAATTTTTGAGAAAGACACTTCTGTGCGTCAGTGACATTCGTCCGCCCGTGAGGAGCACCTTCACGGGCACTCTCGAGCAAGAATTCCGACATACTGACCTCGATTGATGGTCTGTTGATGGTGCGTTGATGTTGTGTTGATTTCGAACCCTACTCCAAGCACCGTGGATGTGTCCATAGAGTTCAAAGGGTCGGCCAAGTGTTTCGCACATGTTTCGCGTCCGAATTGAAATGTTTCGCTTTGACTTCGCTATGTCTGAGAAATCAGACACATTATTACGACGAAGCATTTATTTCGGGCGTCATGGCATGGTTGTCCAAGATTAGGAGTAAGAGTGAAATGTTTGCTTATGATTCCCACTCCGTGAACCAAGACCTCATTGGTCGACAATGCAGCAATTCAAGTTGCGCTCTTTTACCAAAAGTGCTAGACCTTATGCAATTGAAGTGCAGGCCCGGGAGGCACCTAATGCGATCTTTAAGAACGGCTAGGAAAATGACCTTTGCGCTGGGCTTTGTTGGCGCGACCGTTGCGGTCTTGACTTTGACGACTGCTTCGTTCTCGGGCGCAAGCTATCCGATTGTCACAATTCCGACCACTACGACGACGTCGCCGACCGTCACGGTAACTATTCCCACGAACGCGGCTCCCGCGACTTCATGCAAGCCAAAGGCCATCAAGGTCTACGGCAATGCGCACATTGGCAAGAGCGCTCACGTCACCATTCTCGGATCTTGCTTTTCAGGAAACCCAAAAATATTGACGAACCTTACGGGCACCAAGTTTGCACTTTTGTTCGCCAACACCACGTCAGTGGTTATGAAGGTGAATATTCCGAAAAAGGCACCAAAGGGTACGTTCACCTACAAATTGGTGTTCAAGAATGGTGTTACGCAATTGCGTTTCGTAGCTGCCTGAGCCAGCCGTACCCCTGCACTCTTCATCACGTTGACATAAAGATCGCTTGTCGTCGAGGTTGACCTTAGACATTTTGTGTCCCAAAGACCCGGGACGAGTGTTGGGACAATCATTGTTTCGAGACGCGCTACGCCGGAGTTCGGGCGCTGACGCGTTCACGTCTGGTTTTCTCCGTCGAACCTCAGCCGTTCGTCTAGGCGAAAAAGGAATCGCTCTCCTGGTTCAATTCGCACGTAAAGGATGACGCTAGTGGGCACCGTGGCTGTTGCCTCGAGCCGTTGTTGTTACCTTGTCGTCACGTTCTCGTAACACTCCCTCCCCGATCTCACTGGAATACACGTGCAGGAAGTATGGATTACACGCAGGTTTCGCGCCCGCTAACGGTGACCTTATTAATACGCTCGTATTGAATTCAGTTGGTGATCGCCCCACGCCAACTTGAAAGCGCGGTTCGCGTGCTCTCGGCCATGTGGCCATTCGTTAAGACTTGCTGGACATTCAGCGCTGCCAAGGCGGAACGAAAAGCTCCCTCAGTGCTGGTACCGAGAGAGTTGCAATACGCCTCAATGGCTGGCTCGTCATTATTGCGATACGTCCACACCGCACGAAGTTCACCACGATGCACTGTTTCGAGGTAGTCCTCGACGATTTCGTCGGGCTCGGTAGCAACGGCGGCGAGCAAGAGCATTGCAATCATGCCGGTCCGATCTCGGCCGTGCATGCAGTGAAAGAGCACACCACCTGGCGGAGCATTAACAATGGCCGTCAATGCGCTCACTGACCGTTCGGGCATCGCTTCGAGATGGGGCAAGTAGTACAGCGCGGTGCTCACGAGTCCGCTGCCGCTATACGTCTTCCAGAATTCACTGTTGTCAAAGCCGTCAAGATCGATGACTTCGGTATGGAGCCACCTGGGACGTTTCTTTGCCCGTTTGTTCCGTTCCTTCTTCTGGCGAAGATCGATGACGCTGCGAATTCCTGCGGCGTGCAATTGCTCCCAGCCCTCGGGCGTGACCCAATCAATGTTCTCCGACCGAAAGAAGACGCCGCGGGGTGTCACCGTCCCATTGAGCCGACGAAGCCCACCCAAATCACGTGCGTTGACGAGTCCGTTGACGTGAAGCGTACGATCGGACGGCGTCGGATAGGGAGCCACAACAAAATAGTAAGCGCTAATTCAATGTGGTAGTCAGCAGGTCGAGGTACGTCAATTGTTTGCATTTGAAGACTTTCATTTTCGGGATTCCGTCAACGCGAGTCATGGCGTGTTCATTTGCTGGTGCCAAAGTTGTCTCCGTAACCGCACGCGAATCGTAGCCACTATCGGGCCGGCCTCGGATACTGACGAAGTCCTCCTCGAACTGGTGAAAGCCGGCGTGGACGTTTTTCGACTCTCAATGGCGCACGGTGACATTCCGTCGTGCATCGAACGACTGCGCAGGGTCCGCGCTCTCGCGCCAGACCTCGCGATCATGGTGGACATCCCTGGCCCCAAAATTCGTGCGGGTACCTTTGGCACGACGCCCGTGGGGCTTGAGATCAACAGCGACGTCGAACTGATAGAGGGCTTCGGTGAAGCTTCTACGGCTTCAACGATTTACGTCGAGCGCGAGGACATCCTGGGCCAACTCAAGGTCGGCGATCGCATCCACATCGGCGACGGGGGCGTGTCACTCGAAGTCCTTAACTCCGGTAAGTCGACTACCGCGAAGGTCATCTCCGGAGGCGCGGTGATGGGAAAGCCCGGTCTTTCCCTCCCTTCGTCAATCCTCAACGACCGGCTGCCCACCGACGACGACCGCGCGCGACTCGAAGCCCTCAAGAGCGAGCCCTTCGAGATCTTGGCCGTCTCTTTCGTCCGTTCGGCCTTCGACATCGTCTCGGTTCGAACGGTCCTGGGCCGTGACGACGTGATGATGATGGCGAAAATAGAGACCGGCGAAGGCGTGGCCAACCTCGACGAGATCATTACCGTGTCCGACGCGATCATGGTCGCAAGAGGCGATCTCGGTGTGCGCATGCCCATCGAAGAGGTGCCGCACCTGCAGAAGCTCATCGTGCGCCACGGCATCCGTTACGCGCGTCCCGTGGTCGTGGCGACTCAGATGCTCGAATCCATGACCCACGCGCAAGTCCCAACACGCGCCGAGGTGACTGACGTCGCCAACGCGGTCCTTGATGGTGCCAGCGCAGTCATGTTGAGTGGGGAGACCGCGATTGGCGAAGACCCTGTCGGCACCGTCGTGACGATGGACCGAATCGTTCGTCGCGCCGAAGAATCATTCGATTACGCCAAGTGGGGCTCGTCGCTCGGCATCCAACAGATCGTCGGCACCGGGACTCAGTCAACGCGCATCACCGCGGCGATCACGGGAGCAGCTTGGCGCGCTGCCATGGAAGAACGCGCCGTCGCAATTGTCGCGTGCACGCGTTCGGGCATGACCGCAAGGGCGATCTCGCGCTTCCGACCCCCAATGCCGATTATTGCTATTACGCCTAGTGAATCGACAGCGCGCCAGCTGCGTAGCTCGTGGGGAGTACAAGAGGTTTTCATTTCACCCTCAACCGACATTGACGTCTTGTGTGACTTTGCGATTGCCCAGATTAAGAGTGAAGGCATTGCTCAGTCCGGAGACCCAGTGGTGATCATGGCGGGTTCGTCTTCGGGAGGTAAGTCAGTGACGGACACAGTACGAATGGTGATCGTCCCTTAAGGATACGAGGTAAGAATCATTGTCCTCGCTGTAAGAGTTTTGACACGAAAAGTGTCTTACACCGCGCGGCGCGTCGAGACGAATGTCTGCACGTGAGTATCTTCATCGATCTCATAGGCTCTTCTGGCCCTTCGAAAACTCGATCAAGACATCCCTCGGTCTCGTCAGAAAAAGGGTCACGTACTCAAGTAATTCAATTGACTTCTCAGTCTGGGCGTGCCGAGCGTTGAGGCTCTAGTCTCCGAGAATGCCACGTCTCATTTGAGCCCACCTCAGTGAATCTCTGATTCCATCTTCCAAGGATAAGATTGGGGTCCAGCCAAGCAATCGAGTTGCCTTTTCGAAATTTGAGAACGCACCGGCAGAATCGCCGTCGCGCCGGGCCAAGTTGACGGTATGTATTGGTAAGGGTGACACTTTATTGAATTTATGGACAAGTTCTCGTACCGTGGTTCCTCTTCCAGTACCGAGATTGATCGCTTCGTAAGGATTGTCGACCGACACTATCGAGTCGAATAGCTGGACAGCCGAAATATGCGCTCGCGCTATGTCCCACACATGGACGTAGTCACGAATTCCAGTGCCGTCGCGAGTTGCGTAGTCAGTTCCCATGATTGCGAAGTCGGTCTCTGTGGTCATGGCGCGAATCATCGCGCCCAATGCGTGCGAAGTTTCCGATGACTGCAAACCTGTTCTCATCTGTGGGTCAGCCCCAATTGGATTGAAGAAACGAAACGAGATCACTCGTAGGGGTCCCGCATGAGAAATATCCTCCACTATCCATTCAAACGCGGTCTTGGATCTGGCGTAAGGGCTCGTTGGTTCAAGTGGCGCTCGTTCATCAACCGCAGCCATTTCGCTCGAGCGATATATTGAGGCCGAAGAGCTGAAGATCAATCGCGTGCAGCCACTCGCCATTAGTGAATCGATAAAACCTAAGCACTTCACTACGTTGTTCCTGTAGTAATCCTTCGGACGCGCATAGGACTCGGAAACATTGATAAGCGCGGCGCACAATATGGCGACGTCAATATCGGGATGTTCCTCCAGGATTCTTGTCACTAGACCGCGATTTGCAATATCCCCTTCGTAAAATGTCCTACCCTTAGCGAATTCTCTGCGACCAGTGACTAGGTTGTCCAAAACGACGATTTCGATGTCCTCGTCAAGATACGCAGAAGCAATGGTGCTCCCGACATACCCAGCGCCTCCAGCGATTAAGACCTTCATCGAGGGACGATCATGTAGGTTGGCGAAAATGAATTATCACTGATGCTCGAACAGTACGCCACGATTCCATCGCCATGGTTCCAATCGGCGGGAGACCATATGGCAGTTTGCCAGTCAAGGGCCAGGCTGGCAGGGAATTGCCAAGTGATTCGGCGTCACGTTGTCTTTGGGTCGTATCATTTCACGCCATAACGGATGTCCAGAGTGAAACAGATGTCTGGATTTGAGCACACCAAAATCCAAATGAGCCAATCCACTTACATGTTTTATATTGATATTAGTAAAGAGGACATACGCTACCGATTGAACATCAATCAGATATCTACGACAAGACTGACACCAACGTGGACGGGGTCGATTTCAACATCTGCTGGCGCAGGGTCGCAATGAGGTCAAGGCTTAACCGTCCTAGTGGTTAAAAGCTGTCGACGTCGGCGGGCCATGTCGAAACCATTCAGTATCCTTGAATGTTGAGAAGACTTGAGGATGCGATCGTTGAACTTGATGAACGACCAAACGTAGCCTTCCTAGTACTGTTTCGCTATGCCATTTTTACAGGAATTAGAAGCGAAGCGAGATGCTCAACTTGCGGGGTCGAAGCGCCGAATGCTTACAATCTTCGCGTCTATGCTGACCATATTGTTCTCGGTCGGCTTCGTCGTGGTGCCCGTAGGTAATGGATCAGTTGCGAGAGCCGATACTTTGCAACAATCAGCTGACAATGGGCAAACCGGTTGGTATCCCAACGAGCCCACGCTCACGCCATCTGCGGTATCGGGTGGCGATTTCGGTCAACTCTTTGATACTCAACTGACCGGCCAGATTTACGCGCAGCCCCTCGTGAGTCAATCGGTCGTGCTGGTCGCCACCGAAGAGAACGACGTCTACGGAGTGAACGCGTCGACGGGTGCCGTCGTCTGGCACGACTCGTACGGCACGCCAGCCGATCCGCTGGCTCAAATCGGCTGCGGCGACATTGGCACCGCGATGGGCGTAACGGGTACGCCAGTCATCGACCCCAGTACTCACATTGCATACTTCGTGAATGCGACTGACGGTGGCGCCGGAGGGGCTACTGAGTATTTCATGCAAGCGGTGAACGTCGCCACCGGCGTGGCGCCAATAGGTTGGCCCTCGGCAGGGGTGCCAATCACGGGCTCGGCTGATGACGACGCTGGCACGGTTTTCGACGGTCAATACGAAACACAACGTCCGGGTCTCGTGCTCGTGAACGGTGTGGCGTACGTTGAGTTCAGCGCCCAATGTGACATCGGTAACTGGACCGGATGGGTGATCGGTGTTTCCACGAGCACGCACAGCATCACCTCGATGTGGGCGAGCGAGACTGGTATCGATCTCCCCAATGGAGGTGGTGGTGGTGCGGGTATCTGGCAGTCGGGTTCCGCGCCGGTGGTCGACAGTCAAGGCAACATTTATTTGTCAACTGGCAACGGTAATTTGCCAAGTCCAGGTTCTGGTACGGAAGATCCCGAACCGGTCAATTATGGCGAGGCCGTAGTGAAGTTGAGTACCTCGGGTGGTCAGTTGCACGTTGTGGACTGGTTCGTGCCGTCGACGGCCGCCTACCTCAACACCGTCGACGGCGACCTGGGTTCAGGTGGTTCCATCGCGCTACCCGCGAGCATGGGAACTCCCGAGGAACCAAACGTGTTAATACAAATTGGTAAACAGGGAATCCTCTACGCCTTGAACATGGACAATCTCGGTGGCTACGAGCACGGTCCCAACGCCAGTGACGCGGTGCCCTCCGAGAGTGGCCAGTTCAGTGGTATCTGGTCGAAACCCACCGTCTGGCCCGGGGACGGCGGGTACCTCTATTTCCCAACAGCGGGCGCATCGTCATTCTCGGGAAGCAATGGTAGGACCATCATTGTTCTACAGCGCGAGGTCAGCGCTTCGGGGGCCGTGTATTTCCAACAAGTGGCGTCGTCGGAAAACGCCAGTTCCCAATTCCCTTCAGGCCTGGCCTTTCCTTTTGGCGCCGGAAAGCCCGTCGTCACCTCGAATGGCACGCAATCGGGATCGTCGGTGTTGTGGATAACAAACGCCACGGAACCGACGTCGAGGCTGGATGCCTTTGACCCCATCCCTCAGAATCCAGGTCCAAACGGGAGCTTGAAGGAAATCTGGAGCGCACCGATCGGTGACGCGACAAAGTTCTCGGAACCCGCAGTGGACAATGGGAAGGTCTACATCGGCAACCTTGATGGCGACCTCATCGGGTTCGGACTTCTGGCGTCGTCGGTCCCCCAACTAAGTGGCAACAATGTCGACTTCTCTCCGACCGTTATTTCACAATCTGAATCGTTGACGGCTACGTTCACTGCGACTCAGGCAACGACCATCACCTCGCTCACCAGCACGGGAACTGCGTTCAGTTTTGGTCCGCCAAGTCAGCCCTTGCCGGCGGTGCTCTCACTGGGTCAGTCAGTGACGGTCCCCGTTACCTTCACGCCGAACGCATCGGGAAGTCTCTCGGGTGTCCTTACAGCGAACGAAAACGGGGGCGGCACCGTCGCCTTAAATCTCGACGGCGTGGGGTTGCTGGCGACGGGACCCGTAAGCGCGAGTCCGAGTGAAGTGGATTTTGGTACACAACTCATTGGCGGGCCCGTCGTGAGTGAACCCGTCACCATCACGAACACGACGGGAGCATCCATCAACATCACCGGTTTTGGCGCTCCTGTGCTTCCATTCTCGGTGGTGAATGCACCGGCGAACGGATCACTGGGAGCCGGTGCGTCACTCACGTTCACGGTGGATTTCGCGCCGCCGGCGTCATCGGGAGACTTCGAGCACGTGTTCGGAGGCGTCGCTACCGTCGATACAAGCGTGGGTCCGATTGGCGTACCACTTTCGGGTTCTGCGAATCCGCCCGCGCAGCTCAATATCAGTCCTACAACTCTTGAGTTTGGTGACGTTGCCGTAGGCACGCAAGCGGACCTCTCCTTCCACGTCAATAATCAAGGCGCCCTTCCGCTCACTATCACCGAGTCCAACCCACCTGCGTCGGGTGGCTTTAGTCCGAACTCCTCGCTCGCGGCCAGTGCGGTCATTGCGGCAAATTCGACGCTGATTGAGCAAGTAGTCTTCGCCCCCACTGCAACCGGTTCCGCGACCGCAACCTGGACGATCGAGGGTAATGACGGCAGCGGTCTGCAAACCGTGACGCTCACTGGAACCGGCACGACAGGGTCGAGCGGTGGCGGCGGTGGCGGCGGTGGAGGCGGCGGTGGCGCCAGTCCCGCCCTGACCGTGGCGCCCCCACCGACGATTCCCGGTGTTAGCGTCTCTTCCTTTGGCTCTCCCAATTCCGTGGTCGTATCATCGACGTCCCTTTCGACACTCTCCTTGGTCACGAGTGGCGAAGGAGAGACGGTGACGATTCCGACCGGAGCCTTTCCAGATGGCACGGCGGTGAGCCTCTATCCGGTGAGCGACCCGACTTCGTTGGAGAGTTTGCTTCCTTCGACGCAGACCTTCGTCCTTTCGTTCGCGTTGACCTGGGAAGAGCCGGATGGCACTTCACCTCCTTCATCGCAACCACTCACCGCTTCGATTTCGAATCCGTCTATCAAAGCGGGTGACGTCATCTATGAGGTCACTTCCAGTGGTTTGGTTGCGGTGGGCAAGGCCACACAAGATGGTTCGGCCGTCGTCACTTTTTCAGATGACCCGACCTTCATGATCGCTCACGCGGCACTGAAGACCCAAGCCAGCTTTCGGATCACGAGCGGCCCCGGACAAGTGGGTACGCCGCTGCTGCTCACCTCGAGTGGAGGTTCCGGTACTGGTCTCGTGAGTTATCAAGTGAGCAACGGCACCGCGAAGGGTTGCGCCGTCAAGCGCGATACCCTCACTGCCACCTCTAGTGGCACGTGCCTGGTGGTTGGCACCAAAGCGGCCGATGCTAACTACGCCGCGACCACGTCGCTTAGTACCTCACTTCAAATAGTGGCGAAGGGTCAGGTAACCCCGGTGACGATCCAATTCGTTGCGGGTCGCTCCTCGCTCACTGCATCAGCCAAGAGTGCCTTGACGCTCTTTTCGAAGAAACTGAAGGCTGGCGAACTGATCACCTGCACGGGCTACGCCTTGGGCGATTACCCACTGGCGGCATTGCGTGCTAGCACCGTCGCGAACTTTTTGACGTCGCGAGGTATCTACCGCGTCTCTCTAAAGGGCATCACGAACGGACACGACAATTGGGCGACGGTGGTGGCGTCGTCGTAGCGGCGAGAACCCTGAGACGTTCAGAACTCGCTTGAAGTGCGGTTGGAACATTCAGCCTGAACCCGAGATCGAATATGTTAAGCCGCACGACCAAAAGGCGTCATTTCCAGGGTGGGCCGTGCGCGTTTCCTCCCTGGGGCATGTTGCCATGGTGGAACAGTGTCTCCCTCGCGTAACGAAGCAGTCCAATGAATCCCCAAAAAAGGTCTTGAATCACTCGCGACGGCGAGAGGCCGGTGACGCCCATGATCCTTCCCATCTTTTCGATGAACTCGTTGCGAGGGGCGCGCCAGAACCACGATGTTCTGTCGGCGGCGACTTTTGCTGCTTTGTCGAAGCCTCGGCCCTTTTCTACTGGAAGGTGCCAAATAAGAAGGTCTCTTTCATTGCCGCTCACAGTGCGGTGGTGCAGCGACGTCCAAATCCTGGTCACGATAGCTAGGCAGTTTTCGGTGGGAAGATAGGGTAAAGCCAGGCTGTAATAGTTCTCCTCGGTGCCGAGCGGTGGATTGAGATCGCGCACGTATTCGAGGTTCAGTTGTTCGACCCTCGCGATCTCCTTGGCGAAGAGGCGATACAACTTGACACTTCCCGCGATGAATTCGCCACCGACGACCTGGGGGTTGACGGGTTCGGGTAGGCCCGAACGAGCGACGAGTTCCGCGTATCTCGCGACGGTTAAGCCGTGAAAGGCATAATCGTCTTTCATCTCCCATCCGAGGTATCCCAGTTTCTCGGCCCATCCGCTTACATCAATATGGCCAACCACGACTTCGTCAGAGTCGAGAAGTAGGAATATCTCGTCGGGGCCGCCGTGAAGTGATATCCAGTCGATGGCGTCCAACTTGTAGAAGGGGCTCCGGAAGTACGTTCCAGAATTCATGTCAGGGGGCTGGTGGTTGAAAGGTATGGCGATGATCTCAAGGTCGGTTGCGTCGGTCTCTATGCGAAACCACTCTGGCACCTCATCGGTCGTAAAGAGGATGAGTCGAGCTTCTGGGTGCCAGCGTCGGGCCGAAGCGAAGAGGACGACCAAGCAGTCGTAGTAGGCCCTCACGGCTCGCTCGGCCTTGGTCATTCCTGCGTTGTTTCGCTGCCAATTCACGTGCACGTTCATGTTGTCCACAGTGGGCATCGGGACAAACACTGAAGTGAACACTGGTCGCCAATGTTGGACCGTCTCTTCAGACGACGACGAGGTCGCCCTTGATTCAAGATCTCGGTCTTGACCCTTTGAGTGCACGCACTTGCTCCTGACTTTTCAAGAATGTATACCATTCACCAGCAAATAACGGCATGGTGAAGCTCGATTCGATAATCCAAATTTCGTTAGCTCTTCGCCTGCCCGTGCGAACAACGACTATGAAACGTCCTTGCGGAACCGTGGTCAGGGAACCCTGTAGATGGACGCGTAACTTCCGTTCGCCAAATGCACTGAGAATATTGGTTTCATTCCGACGACGGACTGGGCGGCAATAGTCCACGACGGCGCGTAGTGCCCGATGACGACGCCGTACTGGCAGTCTCTCTGGGCTAACGAGAAGAGCGATTGGTCGGTGGACCATGGTTGGGCGGAGCGACCACCTTTCAGGTATTGACCCAAGGTGTAATTCGCATACGTAGCGGCGACTCTTACCGCGGGGGGCAGTTTGGTGTTGATGTAATGAGCGAGTTCCGGAAGCTCTTCACTCCCAGTTCCGTAGGGCACGTCGACATTCGGCGACAGATCTCGTATGACCGTTGCGGCGGGAGAAGCAGAAAGGGAAAGTTGACGGGACGGAACTCCGAACAGCATGAAACCGAATTCGCCCAGGAGGATCAACGTCAAGGCGATGGTAACGAGTCGTCGATGCGGTCGGATAAAGACACGACGTAATAGCCATCCAGCGGGAACCACCACGAAAGGAAGCAACGGAAGCAGTTGGTAATCAAGACTCGTGGGTGCGGTAATCATCAGTTCGACGACGCCCACGGCTGGAAGCACGGCGATGAACAACATATTCGTCGGTGCCCTATTGCGAAGCGGCTCGAATACCAAAGGACAGACGAGGACGGTAAGCCAGGCGACTAAGACCACCAAGGGGATGTCGCTCAGTAGCGAAAATGGGAACCGCAGATGAGACACGCCCGTGATCGTTACGAATTTTGACGAGACGAAGCCGATGACGCCGCTGTATTGCGACGGGGTTCGATACCCGGTCCACAGCACAAGTGGAAGCAGGAGAGAGATCGCGACGAACCCTGTGGCGATGGCGCGCCGTCCACTTCGATTGAGATAAATCAGGGCCGAGAGTCCAATGAGGGCGAATACTCCGATGAGGGACAATTTCGTTACCAAGATGAAGCCCAGCACCGTAGCGAGATAGACAGCTCTCGGCCAGGTGACCTCTTCTCTTAGTCGCAGGTAGCCGTCCAGCGCCAACACCGCCAGGAGGGTCAGCGTTGGCTCAATGAAGGCGGAGGCACCCGTGGTAATCGCCAGAGGCAAGAGAGCGAACGCGCTGGCGGCAAAGGCGGCGACGCCTGATCCAAGCCAGCGCCGCACGGTCTTGAAGAGCACCACGTTCGCGACGCCTGAGATCACGACATCAGCGAGGCGGGCTGAGAGCAAGGCACTCGCCGAGAATGCGTGACCGATTCGAATGGCGACGCCAAAGATCCACATGGCGAACGGGGGATTGGCGAAATACTCAGATTTTGGAGGGTAGATATGTTGGTGGAACTGGAACAAATAGCTGAAGAGATGATTCGAGAACCAACTTCCGGTCCATTGGACGTAGACAATCTCGTCTTCGCGCCAGGCCATGTGTTGTGCGGTGTAGACCCGTAAGACCAATCCAGCGAAAATTGCGATCGCGGCGACGATGAGGGCGACGCTGTTGGATCGATTTGCTGTATCAAACCAGGCCTTGGGTTCGGGTTCTGTCGGGACCTCGATGGGCGCGGGCGGTCGGTCAGGATCGGCGCGCATCCACGCTTCGCGAGTTGGCGGCGCCGTCATGAAGTCGAGCAATGACGCGGCTGCATTTGACCAAGTCCAGCTGGTCGCTCTCTTGGAAGCGGCGACGCGCATCTGCGACCAACGTGTTGGATCGTGGAGGAGTTGACTCACGCCCTCGGCGAGAGCGGCCGGCGACTCTTCTGTCAGCAGCCCGGTGACGCCATCCTCGATCGAATCTCGAAGTCCAGGGATGTCGTAGCCAACGGCGGGAACGCCCAAAGCCGCGGCTTCACTCACGACGATGCCCCAACCTTCTCGAACTGAAGTGACGAGGAGCAAGTCAGCTTGTTTGATCAGTGCGACCTTTTCTTCGTCTGAGACGTAGCCCCAGACGCGCAGCTCGGGGCTCGCATGTTCCTGGAGGTCGCCCAGGAGGTAACCATCACCAATCACGTCCATTGACAAGTTGGGGAACTGACTGCGCAGCAGTTCAAAGGCCGCTACGGCGTCGAGAGGTCTCTTGTTCTTCACCAGCCGGCCGATGAAGAGGAGCCGAGGCTTGGGGCTGAGTTTGCGACTTCGAGCTGCCCTCGTCGGTGATAACGCTGGGGGGACGATACCGTCGCTCACGATGCCGTAGTCAGCCAGTGAATTGGCGGTGGAGGGCGAAACCGCGAGCACGCGAGGGGCCAATCGAAGTCGTCGCATCCATTCCGGCTCGAGTATTTGTCGGCCAATCAGATCAAAGGGAAACCCAAACTCGAAGTCCCACAACTCAAGTCCGAGATGGTGGACGAGCGAAGTCGATTTGTCGCCAACAACCTCGTGGGCGAGGAATGGTCGCTGATTGACCGAGTCGAGTACCGCGTCGTAGTGATCGCCGTACCTCGCCAAATAGACCTTTGCCGAGTGGAAAACGGTGAACTTCGTACCTTCACGGATGTAACGGACACCCTCGACAGTTTCTGAGCGAGGTCGTTCACTTCGACAGGAGAATATGGTGACCTCATGACCCAGCCGCACCCATTCATGGGCTATCTCATCGACGTAATGCTGGGCGCCCCCCGCTTCGTTGTGCCAGCCGTCTTTGTAGTCGAGTATGAGGATTCTCATCACGGGTATTGATTCATGTCCCGCGAGTGTTGATGACTTGGGCGAAACTCATCGAGTTCGGGCACGGACAACCTCAAAACGAGAAGAGTGGGAATTATATGAGTTCTGCCACTCTCGATCTTTAAGATACGCATGGGACCGAACCCTTGTTGGTTGTTGCTCAAGCTTTCACGTAATCATACAATTCGGAACGCAAAAGTCGTGGACTCTTCATACGTTGGTTGTTCAGTCTTTATTGACGGTTGCGACCCCGGAGGTCCGCAACAACCCATGAATGGTCTCGGAGCGTAGGTACTTCGTGCACTAGAGCAATGATCTCGAATTGTGTGTTTCTTCGGGTGGCATGTGGGACGATTACGGAACGTCATCGTGCGGTTCATTCGCACGAGTGACGTCGAATTTCATAAATATTTCTTTGACGAGAGGACTTGACCTCGTGGGACGTGACGCGATTCTTGAGTTCACCCGACTCGTCGATCGATCGGACGTCAAGGTCTCAAGTCTGGCGTTGCTCGTCGATCTCCCGGTGCAACTTCTGTCACAATGGGTGGAGCGATGAAAGTTCTGTGTTTGGATTGCGATAGCCCATTCGGGGCGAATCCTGGTGGACAAAGCGCGTTTACCCATGACTTTGTGCTCTCTATGGCCAGCGAACTGGAAATCACTTTGGCGACTCTCGGACCGGTGGAGTCCGCGCGTAGCGATGGAATAAATTACGACTCTGTCGTGGCTAGAGGAGTGATGTCGCGCCGAAATCTATTCAAGTTCTCGGTCAAGGGACGCCGTTTCATCCGATCCCATCAAGACTTTGACGTGGTTATCGAGCAGTTCACAAGTCCAATAGGCCCCTTGGGACTTCCTCGAACGACGAAGACTCCGGTGATCGGTATCGCCTGCTTCTCATTCTGGGACGAGATGAGCAGCAAGTACCATCTACCCTTCTCGTACCTCACACGAAAACGACTGGTTCGCTATCACTGGTTGGTCGCGAACCATGTCTCGGTCGCGGAAAAGCTGCGCGCACTTTCTCCGAGTGCGGAAGTCATCGTCATCGAACAACAATTGAGCGAAGGCCCCGGCAAGGTTCCCTCGAATGTTGGATACACCGCACTTTTCATGGGCAGGGCAGACGTTCACCAAAAGGGACTTGATCTCCTCGCTCAAGCCTTGGAATTGGTCAATATTCCCGGATTGGTCGTTGAGATCGCGGGATTCAGTGAGAATGATCCGAAGTGGCGGCGTGTGGCTGGCACCAGACATTTCCAATGCGACGTTCGATACCTGGGCTACGTGAAGGGAATCGAGAAGACCTTGGCGTTCGAGCGAGCGAGAGTCGTCCTCGTTCCCTCACGCTACGAAGGACCTGGGATGGTTGTGCTGGAAGCCGCGAACTACGGCGTGCCTACCGTGGCGTTCGACTTGCGTTGCTTCTCTGATCGGCGCGAGGGGATGATCCTTGCGCCTGAACTCAGCGGGCGAGACTTCGCCGACGCCATGGAGCGCGCTTGGTTTGAAGAGGCGACGTACAAGCGAGCTCGTTCAAAGTGCGTCGAATTGGCAAAAGCGATGCGAGGAACCTCGCAAGCGGCCGCCTTTAGGGATTTCGTGGAGCGCGTGGCAAAGTCGAATCCGAATGCTCTTGAGACGCAGTAAGTCAAGCGCCGTGTGCCCTAGCGTCCTCGTCTTCTTGGGAGATTCGAACCGTTGGTCAGGACGTCACTGTTGCACCGTGAGTGCGTAGATGAGCGACAAGGCGCCTCGCGAAAGTGCTGTGATCGCGAAGTCACCGCGGGCACTGCTCACTCGTTCTTCTCGACCTCTTTCGCAGCGGCTTCTGACGTGGACGCAAGAGGCTCGCCTCCAACTTCGACGCCCTGATGCACTACCTACCCTCATGGGTCTGGCCCTCGCTGTAGGTATCTGTTATCCGTTCTTTCGCTCGGGCTATCTCTTCCTGCTCGATTGGGTGATAGGTCCCAGCTCCGCAGTGGTGAGTTCACAATCGCTGGGTTTATTTGGTGGCCTCACCACCAGTACTCCGACCTTGGCAATTGAGGCATTCGTGGCCCACATTGTGCGCGGTCCCGCTACGTGGCTACCTCTATTCCTCTTCTTCCCTCTCTCCGCATTCTCTATTTCGCGACTGGTTGGAGGCACCGTGTGGTGTCGGCTTGGCGCCGCGACGCTCTACGCCGTGAATCCCTTTGTGTTTAATCGCATCTACGTCGGCCACATCCCACTTCTCATCGGCTACGCGCTGTTGCCGATGGCCACGAAATCTGCCCTCAACGCCCGTACGGCTCGGGGAGTCCGACTTTTTGTTCCGGCCGTGTGGTGGGCGGTACTCACCGCATTGAGCGTCCATTACTGCTGGATATTTGGTGTCATCATGCTCGCCGTGGCGTGCTGCTCGCGCCGAAGCCCAGGTCGCACTGCCCTATGGTTACTCTTGAATACTGCAGTGTTTGGACTGAGTTGCGCGTACTTACTGCTTCCGCACTTCGGGACTGCGTTACCTCTCAACATCGGGGGAGGCAGCCTCGCGGCATTTCGCACGACCTCCGATCCCAGACTTGGTCTGTTGGTGAACGTGCTCGGTCTTTACGGATTCTGGAGGACGGGTCCCGGACCCGTCTTGCCCAAGGCCCTCTTCGCTGGTTGGCCGTTTCTTCTCCTCGCGATTCTCTTGATAGCGGCGGCCGGCGCTTCTTCCTCAATTCGACGACGCGACAGTGATGAGTCCGACGACAATGGTGAACGATTCTTGACGATCGTCCTTCTCGTTTCTGGCGCCCTAGGTGTTCTCTTGGCGATGGGCGACCAAGGACCGACCGGGGCAGTCTTCCGGTGGGCGTACTACCACGTGCCGTTCTTCAACATCATGCGCGAACCGCAGAAGTTCTCCATGCTCATCGCTCTCGCTCTGGCAATTCTCTTTGGCCGTGGTATTTCCCGATTGATGGCGAGCGCAGGAAATTTGAAACGTTGTAGCTATCTGGCCATGGGCGCGCTCTTGAGCGTCGCCATTCCTCTCGCGTACACCCCGACCATCTTCTCGGGCCTGGATGGCCAGATCGCTGTCTCAACAATCCCCTCATCCTGGTCTCAAGCGAATGAAGCAATGGGTAACGGTCCTGGAAAGATTTTGGATCTTCCTTGGCATCTCTATCAGTCGTTTCCGTTCGCCGGAAACCGGGTTATCGCTAATCCTGCTGAATCCTCCTTTTCGCGCGACGTCATTTCGGGCGACAATCTTCAAGTAGCCGCATTCCAGTCAAACTCGACCTCCGCCCGTTCGAATTACCTGCAGACACTCTTCGCCCACGGCGGCAAGATCAGGAACTTCGGTTCCCTGGTGGCGCCACTCGGCGTTCGCTACGTTGTTCTCTCCAAGACGGTCGATTGGTCAAACTATTCCTGGCTGACGAGGCAGCGTGATCTGAAACGAATACTGGACACCAAGGACCTCGAAGTCTGGGTGAATCTGAGTTACCAGGGCGTGGGTGCTCGTTACGACACCGTCGCGTCAGTACGGACCGTTGGTCAACTCGAGACGAAGGTGGCTCGTGCGCCTGGAGACCTCGCCCCCTACATACTTTCTGGTTCAGCCAAGAAGAGTGGCTCGACCCCCACTCGCGAGGGCAGCGTTTCTCAGGTTTCGCCGGTGTCGTACCGCGTGGGGAGTGGGCAACCAGGCTGGGTCGCCATCGACGCATTGTACGAACCTGGCTGGAGTGATGGAACCGGTGACGTCCGCGCCTCGGCGGAAGGCACCGTATTGGTGAGAGTTGGCAGCGGATCGTCAACCATCACCTTCTCGCCGTGGCGCCTCGTCCAAATTGGCTACGTCGTTTCGGCTCTTGTGATTGGGATTCTCTTGTTTGCTTTTATCTGGAGCTCGATTCCTCAACGTCGACGGCATCGGCGTTCGTCGAAGGACGCAAAGCCGTAACGATCGTCATGGCTTTGAATCAGATGCCCCCGTTTGTAGATGCGGGCTGACCTTGCTGATTGATCCAAGAAGGAGACTTGCGTCGCTTCGATGCGGTGGACAAATGATTGCTACTTGATCTAAAGACTGAGTAGTCTGCAGTTACTATGTTGCACCGTGAGTGCGAACCAAGACGAGTGAGACGAATTCCGTCAGTCGATTGCTTCGACCTTAGGCCCCTGGCTATTTGACTGCGATAACCACCAGGCAGAACCCTGTAGAAGCAGCGTTGCCGAAGTCGCACACAACATGATTGTGGCAATTTGGATGGGACTGCTGTGATACCTCCAAATCACCATCGCCGCTCCTGTGACGCCAATCCAGCTGAGTACGGCCAGTATCGACTTACGGGCGAGAAAGAAGTACGTCATGAGTGACAAGATGCCCATTTCTGCAGCGGAGGCGGCGAGGATCCTGACGGCCTCTGCCGCCGATTTGAACTTTGCGCCGAAAAGTATGGCGAGTACCAAGTGTGAAAAAAGGATGATCACGAGTGCGGCGCTCGCACCTAATAACGCCACGATCGCCAGGCTCTGTCGAAGCAAGCGACGAGTCTTTATTGGGTCATTGAGCGCTTTCGTCAAATGGGGAAAGGCAATCTGGGTGACTGCAGCAGGTAGAAAGAGCGCGATTCTCGCCGCCGTGGCGGCAGCGATGTAGTAGCCGGACTGGGCGTTGGGAAGATAATGGCGAGCGAGCACCGAATCGACCCCTACGAAGGCCGAGACGCCACCGAGTGAGATCGCAGCCAAGAGTACGGAACGGTATCTGACTAGTCGGTCCTGGACGCTTCCAAACAAAGTCAGTTCCTTGCGAATTGGATTGGCCATTATTACCAACTGGGCGGCGGTGCCCAGAAGGGCCCCTAGTATCGCCCCGTTAAGCCCGAGGTGAAGTTCCACCAGTGCTACACCGCATATGCAGCGAACGATTCCATTGAGTACCAGCCCATTGGCGACGGTCTTGAATTGGATTCGTCCGAGCAACACGGCCTGAGGAATTATGCACACGACAGAGAGTGCGAGGAAGAGTCCGAAAAGCAACACGGGAACCAATGAGTTCAAATGAAGGTAGCGCTTCAGCAGGGGCGCCGTGGCCGCAGTAATTGCAAAGAGAACTAATGATGCGAATACCAGGCGAGTAAAGGGTCTACGTAGGGCCAATTCAGTTCTTGAACCTTCGCGTCGATGTTCTTCGGATGCGACTGCGTGGGTGATGGCGGCCTGCAGTGCGCCTGCCACAAGAGTGACCACGGTAACGAGACCGAGGAGTGACCCTAGAGCACCAAAGACTCCAGGTCCCAACAGTCGTCCCATCAGTGCCTGGAACAAGAAAGTCAAACCCGCCGCGACAATCGAGCCACTGAAGAACCACAGTGAGCCAGTGTTTTCCATGCCGAGACGGCGGAGATTCTTTAGGTTCTTGGCACCAGTCATGACAATGCCAATTTAATCAGTGTTGTCCATGTTGCGCGTTATGCACGCTGCGGAGTGGAGTTCACTTGGCAATTAACAGGGACACGGATGGTTGATGGCGAGACGATTCGCGATATTGAGCAAGCGCTCGGCCGCATTGACATCGGCGTAACTACTTCGAGACCTTCACTCAACGCGTAGTCACTGGTTTGGAGAGTCTTTATTACGAGGTAGGAAGAAATCAGTACGGGCAAGCGGTCGGTCGTCGTCACAATAACGTGAGCGTTCTCATTGGCTTACTCTGATGCGCTGAAGACGGACTCAGATTTCTTTCACGCAGACAATGATTCTTCTTGGGCGGCACCGACATTTCTGTTCGTACGGCGCAATTTGATGTGGTCACCGAACTGCCAGCACACAAAGCGCGAATGAATTTTCACAGAACCATGTTTTGGTTATGGGATGAATAGCGGTCGCCGCATCGTGGGGCAACTTCCCCCGCATGTCAAGTTGCCAAAGAAAGGGACCAGTTTGACAGAAGAAGCTTGATTTCTTTGTTTACGGAAATCGTCTTCCATTCCGCGAGCGGCGGATTTCGGGGTCCTGGTCGGGCCAATACGCTCGTAGGGGCGAGGAGAAGGTGACCGAATAAGCAGACTTTTCGGAATATGACGACACGATTCCGAAAAAAATTGGCGTAAATGTATCACATCGCGATGGTGGACTTGAACTATCTCACGAATGGTGATACGTTCTCTGAATCTCGCATGGAGACCACAAGAAAGGCAGACTCGGATGGATGCATTGCGTGGCACGATCACCAGGTATAGGAACAGGATTCTCCCCGCACTGGTCGCACTTTCTCTGCTCGGCGGCATTGTGGTGAGCATCGTCGAGACGCCCGGTGCTCAAGCTGACTACTACTACGCTTGCGGCTACGGCTTTAATTCAAGTGGCACTTTCGGCTACGGCTACGGCTACGGCTACGGCCTCGGACTGGACAACAACTACGGCTACGGCAACGGCAATCAAGTGTGCCCGACGTTAAGTAGTTCCGGCGGCGGTTCAGCATTTACTCCGCAGGTCACTCCGACAACTTCTCCCACGACCACGGGACCGACCACCACGCTGAAGACGAATCCTCCCAAGGGTAAGAAAGTTCCAAGTCTGCTTGGACTTCGCGTGTACTTCGCCAACTGGTCGGCCGTACTTACACCTCACTACAAGAAGGTCCTTGACAAGTTGGCGCACGAGATCGTGGCAGATCACACGACGCACATCACGATCACCGGCTACGCCAGCGTGATTGGAACCCCAGGAATCAACTTGCCCCTGAGCCTGCTTCGAGCCGAAACGGTTGAGGCCTATCTGATGGCTGATTTGAAGGCGATGAACTACCATTCGATCACGTTTACCGTTTCAGGGAATGGTGTGCTCCGCGCTTACGCGAACCTCGCACTTGACCGCGTCGTCATAATCACCGGCTAGTTTCGCCTCGTCGTTGAGTGCTGGCCACTCAACGACGAGGGCTAGCGGGAACGATTGACCATTAACTGCTACCGGGAACTTGCGACGAGTTGCACTAGTCGTGGCCTAGTCTGAGGCCGAAGCCGATACTTTCATTCGGATCAAAGCCGCAGCTGAAATGGTCGCAATAATCAACTTGCTTCTCGGGCGTCTTGACGATGCCCACCAAATTACCGTAGAGAAGAGAGAGTGCGACCAGTCCAGGGAGAATCCTGTTCCGATACGTGGTGACTGTGAGCCAATGGGGACAGTCGCGAACCACTGAAGCTGTCACCGGGGTCGTGTCATACGACGTTCCTGGTAGTCACAGCCGTGACGCTGCAACCACCAGGGGGTCGTGGCGTGCCCCCGCCGGGACTCGAACCCGGGCACATGGCTTCGGAGGCCAATGCTCTATCCGCTGAGCTACGAGGGCTTCGTGGACAGCCTACCGGAGGTCATGACATTCTCTCGAAGTGACGTCGCCAACTTCTAAGGTTCAAGTATGGCAGGACCGCTCCTCGCATCACTTCTTCCCGATACGGCGACGCTTTCAGAGAGTGACGTCACCGTGGGCGGCGTCTCGCTGCGTGACCTCGCCGCGACCTACGGCACGCCACTCTTCGTCTACGACGAGGCGACGTTGCGTTCACGGTGTCGCGAAGCGGCGAGCGTGTTTGACGACGGTGTGGCTTTTGCTTCGAAATCGTTCTTGTGCGGTGCTATGGCCCGGCTCGCGTTCGAAGAGGGACTCTGCATCGACGTCTCGACGGGCGGGGAGCTGGATATTGTCTTGCGCAGTGGCGTGCCCGCGAGTCGCGTGATCCTTCACGGCAATAACAAGTCCCACGACGAGCTCGAGCGGGCGCTCTCGGTGGGCGTGCACCGAGTGATCGTGGACAACTTCGACGAGATCGATCGGCTGCGATCTCTCGTCACTCCCGCCTCTCCTCTTCACTGCCTGGTGCGGGTGACGCCAGGCGTCGTGGCGCACACTCACGAATTCGTGCGGACGGGCCAGGAGGACACGAAATTCGGATTCTCCGTGGCGACCGGTGACGCTCGCCGGGCGATCTCGGATCTCGATGAGGTGACCGGCGTCAGCGTGCACGGTGTGCACGCGCACATCGGATCCCAGATCTTCGACCTGGCGGGCTATCGAGAGACGATGGACATCCTGGCCGACTTCACCAAGGGCGACGCCTTTGACGAGTTGTGCATCGGCGGCGGTCTCGGCGTCGCGTACGTCGAGGGCGAGTCAGCACCTTCGATCCACGAGTGGGGAAGTGCGATTAGAACGTGCGCGAAAGAGGCCGGTCTGGACCCGTCGCTGCGCCTGCTCGCCGAGCCCGGGCGCGCCATCGTGGCCCAAGCGGGCCTCACGCTCTACAGCGTCGGGGCGGTCAAGCCCGTGAGCGCGCGTACCTACGTGGCCGTCGACGGGGGGATGAGCGACAACCCGCGCCCGGTGCTCTACGGCTCGGGCTACGAGGCCTTTGACGTCGACCATCCCTTGGCGCAGCGGACGGT
>Ga0302155_10000786_pt1 | contig 23872 bp, 22 predicted proteins | sample I_Bog_N3_1_FD_193508 | JGI IMG/M metagenome (GOLD analysis project Ga0302155, IMG submission 193508) | Peat permafrost microbial communities from Stordalen Mire near Abisko, Sweden - I_Bog_N3_1 | ecosystem: Environmental > Terrestrial > Soil > Wetlands > Peat | place: Sweden: Abisko, Stordalen...
GTCGTGGCCGCTGTCGGCAAGGTGCGGCTGCGCGATCAGGACGCCATCAACCCCAAGATGCCCACCGGCGAAATCGAAATCGAGGCTACCCAGTTACTCGTCCTGAACGACACGCGCCTGGCTCCGTTCTCGCCTTCCGACGAAGCAATCCAGAATGAAGAAGTGCGCCTCAAGTACCGCTATGTCGACCTGCGGCGCCCGGAGATGCAGCGCAACTTCCGCCTGCGCCACGACATTACGCTTGCGATTCGTGAGTCGCTCAGCAAGCAGGGATTTCTTGAAATCGAAACGCCCATCCTGACCAAGTCCACGCCGGAAGGGGCGCGCGACTTCCTGGTGCCCAGCCGCGTCCATCCCGGCGAGTTCTACGCGCTGCCGCAGTCGCCGCAGATTTTCAAGCAGATCCTCATGATCAGCGGCTTCGACCGCTACTTCCAGATTGCCCGCTGCTTCCGCGACGAGGACCTGCGCGCCGACCGCCAGCTTGAGTTCACCCAGGTCGATTTGGAGATGAGCTTCCCGAGGCAAGAGACCGTTTTTGGCGTTGTGGAGCAGTTTCTGGCGGCATCTTTTGCTGCCGCCGGTGTCACGCTTCCCACGCCGTTTCCGCGCATCACGTATGACGACTCCATGCGCCAGTTCGGATCTGACAAACCTGACCTGCGGCTGCCCGGATTGACCGATGTGCGCCCTGCATTCACTGACGCGTCGCTGGCCACGCTGCAGATCGACCCGGCGCTCCCTGTTGTGGCGCTCCGCATTCCGGGCGTGGGTGAGCTGAGCCGCAAGGAGAGGGAAGACAACCATCCAATTTTCGATCAGAAAAAGGGCGCCAAGTTCATCGACGATTTCAAGCGCCTCGCCAAGAGCTTTCCCGAGAGCGCGATGAAGGTACGCGAGTTGGCCGGCGCGTCCGAGGCCGATTTCGTCATTATCGTCGCCGGCGATCCAACCCACCCCGTCAAGGCCAGCGACACCAAGTTCGAAGGCCGTCTCTCCGAGCGCGAAATCAACGTCTACTCCGCCGCGGGAAACTTCCGCACCGAGCTGGCGAAGAAGTACGCGGACCGGCACAAGGCGTTCGGCGTAACGGAACAGGTGGTCGAAGACGCTCATGAGCGCAACGCGTCGAATCCGGTCGAGGGCGGCCAGGCATTCAATCCCATCTGGATCGTCGACTTTCCCATGTTCGAATACGATCTGGCGACCGCGAAGTGGATGCCCGCACACCACCCCTTCACCGCGCCCCACGAGCACGACATGGCTAACCTGCTCACTGACCCGGCGAGTGTCCGCGCCAACTGCTACGACCTGGCGATGAACGGGCTGGAGCTGGGTTCGGGGTCTATCAGGATTCATCGCAAAGATGTGCAGCATCAGATTTTTCAGTCCCTCGGCATTAGTGACGAAGAAGCGCGCGCGCGGTTTGGGTTCTTCCTGGATGCGCTGGAATACGGAACTCCGCCGCACGGCGGCATCGCCCTCGGCCTCGACCGCATTGTCATGTTATTGGCGGGTGCGCCTAGCTTGCGTGAAGTGATCGCCTTCCCAAAGACCGCGAAAGCCATCGATCTAATGGCGGACGCGCCGACCACCGTCAGCGAGCATCAGTTGAAGGAGCTGCATATTCGGGTGGCGCTGAAGAGCTAAGTCGGCAGTTTCGCCAACAGTGCCAACATTTCAAGACTGAAGCTTATGCATATCAGGTTCTACTGGTAGGTTCCGCAGTGAAATACGGATTGCTCCCGCAAGAGAATACGCAGTGGGGCCCACCCTTTGTCACTTCGAGGTGGACATTGTGGAGCCTGGTGCCTCGTCGCGCATAGGCACCAACAGTTTCGTCGTTCGTCAGTCCAGCTTTGGCAGTGAGAGCTTGAAGGAGTGATTGCACCTGCCTCGCCGAATAGCAGCCAATTGGGACCAATTTCTCATAAATGAGAGTGGTGCTGTCGTAGCCCCGAATCAGCCATGATCGATTGATTGTCTCTGAATGCCTGACCAATTGCGCTCCCTCCTACCTCCGATCCAACTCCGCAAAAAGCTCGCTCAGCACCACACGTACCGGCTTCCCCGGCACAACGAATTCAGCGTCGCGCACCAACTCAAGCCCGCCTTCAAAATAGCGCATCACTTTGTGCCTCCGCGGATCGATCACCCAAATCCAGCCTACCCCAAACTGTTCGAAATCCCGGAGCTTCTCCATGGTCGAGGAGAAACGATCCTCTTCTTCAAGAACCTCGATCACCGCAATCGGCGGGTTCGTCAACACCTGTTCATCCGGCGCGCCGCGGACGATAACACAAACATCCGGCACGCGAACTCTCGTTGGGGAAACACGCACGCGCAAACTCGGAAGCGGCATCACTCTCCAGGGTTTCTGCTTGTCCGAGAGCTGCCACAGCAGTGCCGTCACAGTAGCGGAATGCGGATACGTCCCCAGGTTTCGCTCTTCGCTACGCCCATCCACAAAGTCGCAATCGGGCCGCCAGACGTGACGGTAATACTCCTCAATCGTCAGGGTCTTAGGCGGCCGGTCATCTTCCGCAAGCTCAGGTTCCATTACTCCAATTATGATCCTCCCGCGCACCTCCGCCAACCTGTTTCTTCGCTAACCCGCAACCAAGTCAATGCCGCGCAGCGGGGCCAGTCGCGTCGTTTCCAGCTCGCCGCGATAGAACATGTTGAATGTATCGAAGGGAATCAGCCGCTTGCCATCGGGGTGCGCAATATGAATGCAGCTCTTCTTTACGCTTCTTACATCGAATGCCTCCGCATCGATGAATTGCACGATCAGAATCCGAAAGAGGTTCTTATATCCCAGATCTTTGGGGATAAGTACCTTGGGCAGGCAACATAGTAACTCCTTCAAGGTGGAGGCCTGAGAGCTGGGGGAATGATTGGTCGCGAACAGCTTGAAGATGTGCTCGCGCAACCCGGCATCCTGTTCATAGATGATAGTGTTCTTCGCCCCGTCGATCAGCACCTCCGGCGGCACCATGCCCGTCAGCGGAACCGTCTTGCCGCCCATCTTCAGTGCGTACGCCATGGCCAGCGCGTCCGGATGGCAAGGGACTGGAATCAGATCCTCAGGACGGAATACGTTTGTCTGTTCGAGTATGCGGCGGCGGACTTCAGTCAGTGTCAACCTATGCTGCTTGCTCTCAAATCCGAGGACGCGGCCTGCCTGCTGCACGGGTTGAAAGGTAACTCCTCTAACTGCGGGCTGCGTCAGCGCAAAGTCGATGATCGCGCCTAACTCGCCATCGTTCACCCCGCGCTCGACAGTTACAACCAGCGTGGTAGAAATGCCCAGCTTGTTGAGCCGCTCCAGAGCTTTCTCGCGAATCCCCCGCAAGTCCGCGCCCCGCAATTGCATGAGGGGTTCACGCCGCAGCGAGTCGAATTGCAGATAGATTTCAAACTGCGGCATGAACTCGGCGAGTCTCTTCGCGAACTCCTCGTCTTGCGCGATTCGGATGCCATTGGTATTCACCATCAAATGACGGATGGGCCGCTCTTTGCACATTTCGAGCACGCGAAAGAAGTCCGGATGGAGCGTTGGCTCCCCGCCGGAAATCTGCACCACGTCCGGCTCTTTCTCGTTGCGCACGACGCAATCGAGCATGGCGGCAATTTGTTCTAATGTGCGGAACTCAGTCCTGTGCTGGCCGCTGCCCGCATAACAAATAGGACAGGTCAAGTTACACGCATCGCATATCTCGACCAAGGTCAGACAGCTATGCTGCTCGTGGTCCGGACATAGCCCGCAGTCATAGGGACATCCCCATTTCACCGGCGTGTTATAGACCATGGGCTGCTCCGGCGTCTTGATAAACACCTCGCGCGCACGGCGGTAGTACTCCACATCGTCGGCCACCAGCACGCGTTCGTGTCCATGCTCCGGGCACCGCTTCAGCATCCACACCTTATCGTTCTCAAACACGATCTTTGCGTCCACGCGGCGATAACATGTGGAGCAGATGGAGATCGCCACGTCATAGAACAGATAAGGCCGCAGTTTCTCAGTCATCGGTATCCTTCCTTTTCAACTCGCTCAGAGAAGATAAAACATTCGGTAAACCAGCCTCTGGCTCAGCGATGCCAGGAGCCAGTTTTGCAACACGGGGTCCCTCCACGCATCGGCGTGGCCCTCGAGCGCGAAATTGCGCGAAAATCGCGAATCGGCTTCCGTATAATGCCACAGGGTCTGCCCATTCAGTTTTGTCAGACTCGCTGACGTCTTCACTTCGAATGTCCAACGAACAGCGCCGCCATTCGCAGGAGTCGTCTCCGACGTTACGCTCTCGTTCAGAACTGTAATCGCCAGAATCGCATCCCCAGCTTCCTTCTGAACATGTGCGTTGACCCCGGTCTCCTTGGTCCGCCAGTTAATTGAATTCGCAATCGCCTGGGCCAGTTCCGACGGATCAAGATGGTGCGGCTCGGAGTTATTCGTAACTTCCACACGGATGCTTTGAACTCCCTGCAAGTCAAGCTGCACCTGGGGTGGTTGTGGCCGATGTTGCGGAAGGGGCGGCAGGAAGCACGCACCGCAAGCCAGAATCCCAGCGGCACATACCAGAGTCACAAGCTTCTTTTCGAGCATGGATGCCTTTCCTACTCCGCCGCTTTCCAGTTGGCGGCGGGATCATTCCCTCATATCGAGCTTTATATCATCCAGCTTGTCGAAGAATTCTTCCGGTTGTGACACTTCTTAGCAGTGCTTCTCAGGGCTTTTCATCGCTTCCGGGCGCAGCGCTTCTGACGATCGCCGCCAGCCCCCAGGCAATCAACGAGAGCACCAGCCCCACCGCGGAGAAGGCCATGACCACGAGAGACACGCCATCCAGAGGGCCAACGCCGAACTCTTCATGGCTCTTGCCAATGCCGTTCGTCGCCAGCGCGTAGTCCAGGCCGCACAGCCCAACGCCCACAAGCAGGCTCACCGCCATGACGGCGACGATCTTCGCAAAAGGAAAGCGCTTTACGGTTGGATCGCTCATAGTCTCCGCTCCTCAACGAGACAAGTCTAGCCAAACATATTTGAAATTTGCCTCCGCCGGTCGTCTGTCCGATGATCTTGTTGTCTGTACGAGAACACGGGAGGGCGACCGGTGGAGACATTCACAAGACTGTTTGGCAGCCTGCTGCTCTTTGTATACCACTGTTTTGACCGGGTAGTAATCAACGGATATTTGAGCGGCCTTTCGCGGCCCGGGCAGGTGGCGCATTTCTTTCACAACGTGGTGGGTGAGCCGGTGATCGGCGAGGAAGATTATGTGCGTGCTGCCCTACGCCGCATGGAGCGGGCCGGGCGGCACGGCGTGTATTTCATTCTGAAAAGCATGGAACAAGGCCAGACGTTCCGCTCTGCAGTGCCTCGCTTTGCCACCCCCGATCCCAACTACCGCATCCTGGCTCGCCAGCGCAGCCGATTCACGCACTATTACTTCTACATCCGCGACCAAACGCTGGGCCGATGGCGATGCGGGTAGCTTCGTTCTTTCCCTTTCAGACCACTTACTATCTCAACGGCCATAACTTCATCGAGAAGGAGTTAGTCCGCGAGAAGGTCGGCTTCCGCAAGAACGACAACGCCTTTCTATCTGTCTCCGATCCGCAGGCTCTGCAATCCGCCGCAGATCGCCTCAGTTCCGAAGTCATCCGCCAGCGGCTCGACTACTGGACGCTTATACTGGGGCCGAAGTTTTCCAAGCGCGAGCGCGCGGCGATGAACCTGCGCCGCTTCTATGCCGTCAGCCAGATCGAATACTGCCGCAACTTCATCTTCAAGCGCAGCTTTCCCATCCACAAAATCTTCGAGCGCGGCTGTGAAATCGGGCAGTGGCGCATGACCGCCAACAAGATCGCCGAGGTGTTCGGACAGCGCGTCACCAGGAAGCTGAAGGGCAAGCTGAACACGGTCGTCGAACAGATCGAACACGGCCACCACATCTTCCGCGCCTACTATCGCAACGCCTTCATCAAGCAATACGAGAAGTTCTCCACCTACCTGCGCAACGAGGCCTGCTCCAACAACCTGGCCGATTTCGGCCTGAAGAAGGGCTTGGATCATCTCGCCCAGGTGCGCGAAAAACTGCTCGCGGTGACTGGCCGGTTCGCCGCTTTCCAGGCTCAATGGCTGAACGTGCATGTCGACTTTCCGCTGCTGCAAAGGCTGGCGCTGCCCATCACGGTTGGCACTGCAAAGTACCCCGGCATCAAGATCCACGACACCCGCATGATCCGGCTGATGGAAGTGCTGCTGCACGGCGGTACGGTGGTGTCCGGCTGGAGCACACGCAAGATCCACGAGGCCATCCTGACCAGCTTCTGCATAGGCGCGGACACCTATGGCCTCAATCAACTCCGCTACGACCTGCGCAAACTAAAAGCTCATGGGCTGCTCGCCCGCGACGGAAAGCGCTACGCCTATCGGCTGACAGAGAAAGGAACCAAGGTCGCGCTGCTGTTCATCCTTTTCCATAAACAGCTCTGCGGCCCGCTCGCCAACACCCTCTTTCACCATCGGCCCGACGCGGCCCAACAGTCCAACAGCAAACTCGAAACGGCTTTCCGTAAAGCCGACCGCTCCATCCAAAACATCCTTCAACTGCTCCAAGCTGCCTGACAACTCTTGAAGTATTCTTGTTTACGAATCAAGCGGTAAGAATCTAACGACTAATCACTCAATATGGCAGCTAGCCTGCCCCCGCTTTTCCAGGTACTTCTGGTGGTACTCTTCCGCCCGCCAGAAGGTTTGTGCTGCTTCCACCTTGGTCACAATCCGTTTTGGTTTGAATCGTCCCTCCGCCGTCATTTGCTCAATCTTTTTGAGTGACTGGGCTTCCTGATCCGGCGAGTGGAAGAAGATAGCCGACCGGTACTGCGTGCCCCAGTCCGGCCCTTGCCGATTCAGCGTGGTCGGATCGTGCAGCTCGAAAAACGCGTCCAGCAGTTTCTCAAAGCTCACCTGCGCCGGGTCGAAGTCCAGCTCCACCACCTCCGCGTGCCCGGTCGAGTCCGTGCAAACGTCTTTATAACTCGGCCGTTCCAGCTTTCCGCCCTCGTAACCCACCGCCGTCGCCGTCACGCCCGGAATGGCCGCGAACGCCGACTCCACGCCCCAGAAACATCCCGCTCCAAATGTTGCCTTTTCCATGCTCATGTCCCTTCAGATGCTTTCCGCCAGACATCGGTAACAAAAATCGACTGCCCAACCCCATTACACTAGAACTCGATGACTGGAAATCTCTTTGCCCCTCCCGACCCCTCAGCCCAAGAAGGCTGGTATACCGCCCATTGCGACGGCGGTTCCCGCGGCAATCCCGGACCCTCCGGTTATGGTGCCGTAGTCGAAGCCCCCGACGGGCGCGTTGTTGCCCGGCTCGGCGAGTTCCTCGGCATTCAGACCAACAACTACGCCGAGTATTCGGGTCTATTGGCGGTATTGAAGTGGGCGAACGAGAACGGTGCGAAGCACCTTCGCGTCATCTCGGATTCGGAGCTGATGGTCAAGCAGATGAAAGGCCAGTACAAGGTAGCCAGCCCCGTCCTGCGCCCGCTTTACGAGGAAGCCCGCCGGCGCTCGCGTGAGTTGGAAAAGTTCGAAATGCGCCATACTCTCCGCGGCGGCAACAAAGAAGCCGATCAACTCGCCAACGACGCCATGGACAAAGGCATGGGCCGCTCACCCGCTTCCCAATCCGCTGAAGCCCTGGCCCGCCGTGTGAGCGAAGCGCCATTCAAGCCAGCACCCAAACCAGCGCCGCAGCCTGCCGCACCCACCCGCCAAGTCCTTGAAGGGTACGTAAAAGGTGGCGTGGTCCATTTATTAGAAGGTGAACTTCCCGACGGCATCTTCGTAAAAGTGATCCGCGAATAAAATCTTTGTGGCCATCGATTAAACTACTCCCCATGAGCACCGAAAAGGGGATTCGCCGGTTTCACATGCACAGTCACGCGCGCATGCTTGCATTGAATGGGCTCCCGCTCGCAGCTTTTTGGCAAAGGCTGCTGGGGAATGCGGTTGACCTTTTTATCGCCGTAGCGATCTGGGCTCCCCTGGAGTTGGCATGGCGGCTGCTTCTGCTCCACGAGACGAACATCCACGTCGTCTGGGATTTTCACGAGCTGGGGAACGTCGCAGTCATGATCCTCTATTGGGGATTCGCCTTGTATTTCGGCCACGGACAGACCCCAGGCAAATGGGTCGCGCGCACCAGGGTAATGTCGCTCACCGGCCCAAAATTGGGGCTCTGGCAATGCATCGAGCGTGGGCTGGGGTATGGCGCATCCGTGCTCGAAGGAGGTCTCGGCTTTGCGCAGTTCTTCTGGGACAGCAACAGAATGTGCGCCCAGGACCGCCTCGCAGAGACAATCGTGGTGGACGTCAGGAAGCGAAGCTGAATCGGAGAATCCGTCTATTCCCTGTTCCCTATTCCCTGTTCCATGCTTTTATCCCTTCCTCCCCAGCTCATTCCTCCAGGAATGCCCATCCTTCTCCAACAACCGGTCGGAGCACTCCGGACCCCATTTACCAGCAAAATAATTCGGAAACACCTCCGGCTTCTTTGCCGCCCAGGCGTCCAGAATCGGCGTATACAACGCCCACGTCGTCTCGACGCCATCGCGATGCGAAAACAGCGTCTGGTCGCCCAACATCGAATCCAGCAGCAGCCGCTCGTAGCCATTGGCGCTCGACTTCCCAAACGCCGCTTCGTAGTCGAAGTCCATATTCACCGGGCACACCGACATGTCCGACGAGGTCGGCACCTTGGCTCCAAACCGCAGCGCGATTCCCTCATCCGGCTGAATGCGAATCGTGAGCAGGTTGGGCTGGATCTTCTGGCACGGGCCGCCGTGTTGCATGCGGTCGAAGATCAGCAGCGGGGGCTGCTTGAACTGAATGCTCACCTCGGTAGCTTGTTGCTTCAGCCGCTTGCCCGCACGCAGATAAATGGGAACGCCAGCCCAGCGCCAGTTCTCGATCTCCAGTCGCAGCGCCGCATAAGTCTCCGTGCCCGATTCGGGATCGACCCGTTCCTCGTCGCGATAACCCACCACGCGCTGGCCGTTAATCACGCCCGGCCCATACTGCCCGCGCACCGCATTCAGAATCGGAATCGGCGGAATCGCCTGCCACACCTTCAGCTTTTCGCGCCGCACGCTTTCCGCTTCAAAGCTCGACGGCGGCTCCATGGTCACAAAGCTCAGCAACTCCATCATGTGGTTCTGCACCACATCGCGCAGCGCGCCGGCTTTCTCGTAAAACGGCCCGCGCCCCTCCACGCCCAGCGTCTCCGCCGCTGTAATTTGCACGTGATCAATGTAATTCCGGTTCCAGATCGGCTCGAAGATCCCGTTGGCAAAACGGAACACCAAAATGTTCTGCACCGTCTCCTTGCCCAGGTAGTGGTCGATGCGGAAAACCTGGCTCTCGTGAAACACGGCGTTCACCTGCTGGTTCAGTTCCCGCGCCGAGTCCAGATCGTGCCCGAACGGCTTCTCAATCACCACCGCCGTTGTGCCCTGCTCCGGATGCGCCATACCCTGCGCGCCCAGGTTTTCGACAATTCCGGCAAAGAACTCCGGCGCCGTCGCAAGATAGAAGAGACGGTCCCCGCCAATCCCTTTTTCCTTGTCGATCCGGTCTAACTCCCCCTTAAGTCCGGCATAACTCTCAGGGTCGTCGAAATTCAATGGAAAGTAACTGATCTGCTTCACAAACTCATCCAGTTTCGGGTCGCTGGCATCGCCGCCGCCATACTTGATGATCCCGTCCCGCATATCCGCCGCAAACTCGTCGCCGAGCGGCCGCCGCGCCACGCCCACAATTGCAAACTTCTCGGGCAGCAGTTTGTTCTGGCGCAGGTGGAACAGCGCTGGCAGCAGCTTCCGCTTGGTCAAGTCGCCCGACGCGCCAAAGATCACCAGAATCCCCGGGTCCGGAATATGTTCCGCGCCCCGCTTCACCTGCGAAAGATCCTCCGGCCGCACACTCATCTGTATCGTCGCCATTCCTGCCTCCAGCTACTCATTAACGCACTGACAACTGACAACTGAAAACTGATAACTAGTCCTTCTTCACCGCATGTCCGCCAAACTCATTGCGCATGATCGCCAGCATTCGGTCGGTAAAATTATTCTGCTCGCGCGACCGGATCCGCCGCATCAGCGATTCCGTAATCACCGGCGCGGAAACATTCAGATCGATCGCCTCAATTACGGTCCAGCGTCCCTCGCCGGAGTCTTCGACAAACGCTTCCAGCCCTTCAAGCTTCGGGTTCTTCGCGAGTGCATCGGCGGTCAGATCCAGCAGCCAGCTCCGTACAACGCTCCCGTACCGCCAGATCTGTGAAATCTGCGGCAGGTCCAGACCCAGCTCCTTCTTGGTTTCCATGATGGTAAAGCCTTCCGCGTAGGCCTGCATCATTCCGTACTCGATTCCGTTGTGAATCATCTTCACAAAATGACCCGCGCCGCCGGGGCCAACGTGCCCCCAACCCTTGTCAGCCGCGGGAGCAAGCGTCTCGAAGATAGGCCGCAGATATTCGACCGGCTCCTTGTCGCCGCCGATCATCATGCTGTAACCCTCCTTCAGGCCCCAGATGCCACCCGAAGTTCCCACATCGACAAAATGGAAATGCTTGTCGGCAATCTCATCATGGCGGCGCATGGTGTCTTTGTAATTCGAGTTACCGCCGTCGATCAGAATATCTTCCGGATTCATCAGCGCCTCAAGCTTGGCAATGGTGTCGTCCACAGGCTTGCCCTGCGGCACCATGATCCAGATAGCCTTGCGTCCAGTCAGGTTCTTGGCAAGGTCCTCAAGTGTCGAAGCACCCACATTGCCCGAAGCCGTGAGCCTCGCAACAGCGTCCGCGTTGAAGTCGAAGCCTACCACCTGGTGGCCGCCCAGCCGCAGCCGCTCCGCCATGTTACCGCCCATCTTGCCCAGCCCAATCAATCCCAGTTGCATATGACCTCCATTGCGAATCTTTTAGATAACTCCCAAAGCGGCTAACTCCGGCCGCAAACTATCCGCGCCCAAAAAATGAATACCCTTCATCCCCACAGACACCGCGCCCGCTACATTCTCCGCACGATCGTCGATAAACAGAATTCGCTCTGCCGACCGGCCCAGAATATCAAGCGCCCGCTTGTAGATGGCCGCATCCGGCTTGCGCAACCCCAGGTAGCAAGAGCTCAGGGCAACTGCAAAATGACTCCGCAAGCCGAAGCTCTCAAATCTGAACTCGTTGGTCTCGCGCGCCTCGTTGTTGAGCGCACCCACCATGCATCTATCAGATGCGGCAAGTTCCTCGAGGATTCCCAGAGCTCCATTGGGCAGGAGCTTCGATTGATTCAGCATGAAGCCGAAAAAATCATCCTGCGAAAAAGGTCGCGCCTCGTTAAAGACCGTCGCATCCAGATAAGCCTTGAGCAGAGTCTCGCCCCGCTCCCAGGCTGGGTATGCGGCAGCGTGCCTGGCCTCAAACGGAGCCAGATCCAGGTGGAAATACTTAGCCGCAGCCGCACGCTCGTCATGATCCCAACCGTTGCTCAGCAGCACTCCGCCAACATCGAAGAGGATCACGTCGAAGGGGAACATCGGCGCCTTTCATTATGCGTATCTGTCATGAATCCTTGATGAAGCTTCTGGTCAACGCGCCGGCAATCGTGGACCTCCCCACAAATCGCCAGTCTTATAACTCACATCGGCCCTAGGCTGGACTATTCGAGCCGTCTCCGCACATATACCTGGCCTCAATCGCCAGCACCTTCTTGAATCGCCGCTGAAACCGCTCTTCATTGTTGATGAACTTGGCGCCGACAAACGCATCCACACACTCAAACGCCAGTGAAGGGCCAATAATCCGCGCACCCAGCACAATCACGTTCATATCGTCGTGCTCCACTCCCTGGTGCGCCGAGTAAGTATCGTGACACATCCCCGCGCGAATCCCTGGAATCTTGTTCGAAGCCACGCAAACACCCACACCCGAGCCGCAAATCAGAATTCCGCGCGGTGCATCGCCGCGTTTCAGCGCCAGCCCCACCCGCTCCGCAAAGTCTGGATAGTCGTCCAGCGGATCGACCTCATAAGCCCCCAGATCCACCACTTCGTGCCCAGCCTTGGCAAGATAAGCGCGAACTTCCTCTTTTAGAGGAAACCCCGCATGATCCGAACTGATTACCAACTTCACAATTCACTCCTTGAGATTCGGGGACCAGAGATCAAAGGCCAGAAGTCGCAATGCAAATGAATGCCGTGACGCTTCTTCTGCCGCAATTCCCTAGTCCCTATTCCCTATTCCCTGCATTACCCCACCAGCTTCTTCGCCCGCGCCGCAATGTTCGCGGCTCCAAATCCCAGCTTCTCCAGCACGATCGGTCCCGGCGCCGAAGCCCCAAAACGATCAAGCCCAATCACGTCGCCATCCAGGCCAACGTACTTCCACCAACCCAGCGTCGCCCCCGCTTCAACCGCCAGCTTCGGCACACCGGCGGGCAGCACGCTCGCCTTGTATTCCGCCGTCTGCTCCTCGAAGATCTTCCAACTCGGGAAGCTCACCACCCGCGCCGCAATCCCCTCAGCCGCGAGCAGCTTTGCCGCTTCAACAATAGCCGACACCTCTGAACCTGTGCCAATCAGCACCACTTGCGGGTTTGCCACATCCTGCAAAACATACGCGCCCTTGCTCACTCCACCCAGCACGTCCACAGCCGCGGGATCGATCACCGGCAAATCCTGCCTGCTCAGCGCAAAGAAGCTAGGCCCTGTGCGCTCCAACGCTAGCCTCCAGCAAGCCGCCGTCTCGTTCGCATCCGCCGGACGAAAATCCGTCAGGTCCGGAACCGCCCGCAGCATCATCAAATGCTCAACCGGCTGGTGCGTCGGCCCATCCTCGCCCAATCCAATCGAGTCATGCGTAAACACAAACAGCGAGCGGATCTTCATCAGTGCGGCCAGCCGAATCGCCGGCTTGCAATAGTCCGAGAAGGTGAAGAACGTCGAACCAAACGGAATCAACCCGCCGTGCGCAGCAATCCCATTCACCGCCGCGCACATCCCAAACTCGCGCACGCCAAAAAACACATTCCGTCCCGCCGGAGTCACATGAAAACTCTCGCCCGGCTTGAAGATTGTCTTAGTCGATGAAGTTAGATCCGCCGCCCCGCCAAACAATTCCGGCACTAACCCGGCAATCGCGTTCATAATTGCCCCGCCAGCATTGCGCGTGGCCTGGGGCTTGCCCGCCGGATAACTCGGAATCGCCTTTTCCCAACCAGCTTTGCGTACATCCTTTTGCGTGCGCTCAAACTCCGCGGCTAACTCCGGATTAGCCTCGGCATAGCCTTCAAATTCCTTCTTCCACCTCGCTTCCAATTTCGCGCCGCGATCAACGGCCTTGCGCCAATTCGCCAGCGCGTCCTCGGGAACATAAAAGCTCTGATCTTCCGGAAATCCGAAGAACTTCTTCGTAGCCGCCACGGCCTCGACTCCCAACGCTTCGCCATGCACCTTGTTCGTGCCCGCCTTGGGGCTCCCGTAGCCAATCACCGTTCGCACCGCAATAATCGACGGCCGCTCTGTTTCCCCCTTGGCGTTCTCAATGGCCTTCTCAATGGCCTCAAGATCGTTGCCATCGTCAACATGTTGCGTGTGCCAGTGGTAGCCCTTGAAGCGCTCCATCACATTGTCGTTGTAACTCAGTTCCGTCGGCCCATCCAGCGATATCAGGTTGTCGTCGTAAATCCAGATCAGTTTGCCCAGTCCCAGCATTCCGGCCAGCGCTGCGGCTTCGTGGCTCACGCCTTCCATCAGGTCGCCATCCCCGCAGAGCGCAAAGGTGTGGTGATTCACAATCTCAAAGCCCGGCTTGTTATAAATCGCAGCTAGATGCTTCTCCGCAATCGCCATACCTACAGACATCGCGATGCCCTGTCCCAGCGGCCCTGTTGTAACTTCCACGCCTTCCGTTTCACCATACTCGGGGTGGCCCGGCGTCAGCGATTCCCATTGCCTGAAACTCTTCAGATCGTCCAGCGACAGCTTGTAACCGGAGAGATAGAGCACCCCATAGAGCAGCGCGGACGCGTGCCCGTTCGACAACACAAACCGGTCCCGATCCGCCCACTTCCAGTTCTTGGGATTGTGCTTCAACATCTTGTGAAACAGCAGATACGCGATCGGCGCACAGCCCAGGGGAGCGCCGGGGTGGCCGCTGTTGGCCTTCTGAACTGTGTCCACGGCCAGCAGCCGCAATGTGTCGATTGAAAGTTCGTCGAGCGAAAGTCCCGCAATGCTTGAGTCCATAAAGTTGATACGCGTCCTTTCCTGTTGCTGTTCGATGCGCCAGTAAATCAATTTACGCGACTTTATCCCTATTTCCCTTTTGCTCTTCGCTACTGGCCGTCAACTTGCACCTCCACATTGTAACCAAGCCAGGCGTTCTGCTCCGTCCAATGCAAAGTCCATTGCAATTTCCCGTCCCCCAACGCGCCAATCGGAATCTCGGCGCTGAACCCGGAACTGCCCAGGCCGCTGCTCATCGTCGTATTGGTAGAATTCCAGTCGTCCGCGCTCCACACGACATCAAATCGCTTCTCGTCCAGAATCCGCAGCGTATTCCCCGCCGCAATCCTCTGGATCGGCCGCATTCGGGAATAAATCTCGAGGTCTCCACGTACCTTTTTGCGCCCCTCAGGCTCGCAGTACCGCTCATACACCGCATCGATCCGATCAAAGACCTTCCCGTCCACAGCCGACCGCAGCAGCTTCAAATACTCCGCATGAGCCCATACCAGCGGCACCGCCGACCCTGCCGGCTGCCCCAATCGCGAACTCGCACCCGTCTGGCTAGCCTCATCCCACACTTGCTCCGGCATCATCTGACCACAGGTCGCAAACCGCTCATAGGTTCTGATCAGTTCGCTGATGTCGTGTCCCGCGGCCAATTCATAGTGCGCGCGCTCCCCGGTCAGCAGAGGCCACACGCGGCCCTTGCCCCATCCCTGGTAAGGCCCGCCGTCCGGCCGATTCCCGTAGCCGTCCCAGTTGTAGCGCAGCCAGCCGGGCCCCTGCGGCAATCCGCGCTTGAGCACCGCATCCACCACCTTCAGCGAATCCACAATCAGCGCATCGTCTGCCCGCCGCACTCCATACCGCACCAACTCCAGAAAGCCGGCATCGATAATCTCGCGAGCCTCAAATTCGGTTCGCGTCCCCGGCGGCCGGTTTTGCAGCCGTATCGTCTCTCTCCCGCAATCCTCACATGCATACGCTTCGCCCGTCTCCGGCGGACGGATACGCATGTAGTGTCGCTTAACTTCCGGCAGCAACATTCCCTGGTTGGTCACGGTCCAGTCTCCGAGATGCTTCTCAATCCAGTCGGCGTACTCTTCCAGAAACACGGCAAGCTCAGTCGAATCGTGCGCGCGCGCAATCTCCGCCGCACAAATCAGCCCCGCAATCACCGCCGCCAGCGTCGAAGGCGAGTAGCCCGCATTCTCTTCCCAGCGCTCCTGATGGGTAATCGGCGCACGCCGCACCAGAAAACCCGCAGCCCGCTCCACAAACGGAAAAATCTCCAGTTCGCCCAGAGCATTTGCCTTCCACAGCCGCCACGCCAGAATGATCGGAAACGCCACCTCGTCCAGTTGCAGCCCACTCCAGTAAGGCGTTCCGTCAATCCAGAAATTCTGCGCAAACCCTCCATCCGGCTGCTGCGTGCATGCCAGATAAACCAGCGCCCTCCGCGCCGTCTCCGCTCGTCCGCAGGCCAGCAGCGCCGTCGCTGTCTGCACCATGTCTCGCGTCCAGACGAGATGATAGCCGCCCAGGTCGTCGTCTCCCTTCGCCTGTCCCCAGGGTATCGACAAAGACGCCACAAACGCGCCAGAGAATGTCTTGTCCTCGTGCGCCAGCAGCACGTTGTGGCTGGTCCCCATCAGCTTGCCGCCATCCCCGGCTTTGGCCGCCAGACCCATGGGATTCGCCGCCCTCTGCCATTGCGTAATGAAGCGGCTGCGGTGCTCCGCAAACGGCGTCGCCAGGGACTCCATCGTCTTCTGCGCCGCCGCGTGATGCCCATCCCCAATTCCGAACGCCAGCGTAAAGTCGATCGCTTGCGCGGTAACCCCGGTCTCGCCTTTGAGACCGGGGTTACCGCGAAGGTCCAGCTCGCCCATCACCGCAATGTTGCCGCCAGTCGCCGAGCCAAACTCCCAGTCCATGTGGAAGTTGTCCATCAGGTCCCGCCAGCCATCGCTCGCGCCCACAAACCCGCAGCTCACGCGGCTGAATCCGCAATTGGCGCCCATCGCCAGTGAGAACTTCCCCTTCCACGCCAGCAGCGCCTTGTGGCCTGCAATGTCCACCGCCCGCGCCGAGTTGCCCGCCCCGCCACCGTCCAGATGCGGCGCCAGCAGCGCATAAACCTTCAGCCGTGGCAGCAACTCTGCGTCTCCCTCAATGCGGACGTGGTTCAAAACCACGGCGTGGTGCGGATCGCAGATCATCTCCTTGGTCAGCGTGTAGCGTCCCTCCGGATCGCGGTTCACATACCGCACTCCAAGCGCCTCCGGATGAATGTACTCAAACGTCGACTGCAGGTCCCGCTTTTCCTCATGAACAAAGGTCTCCCCATCCGTCACCAGAAACTCCATGTCCCGCACCTGGGCCCGGTCAATCGTCGGATGGTAAACCTCGTTCAGAACCCCATACGCGCAGGTAAACCAGATCCTGCTCGAGGGGGCGTAGGCCGTCCCCACCGCGTCTTTCACGCTTGAAGTCCACCGCGGCTCCGTGCCCGGCGCACCAAACGCCTCACCTTGCTGCTCAAGCCAACGGTACAACGACTGATCGCTCATCGTTCCATCACTCACTTCGGATTCGGGGAATTGGAGGTCAAGGCCAAACTACGAACGCGAAGGGCAGGAATTCGCGCAATGGCGTCCATTGTATCGATGTTCCCCAAGCCCCGAAGGTTTCATCCCGGTGAATATTCCGTAAGAACAGCCTCTAGCAGCTAGGAGCATATCCGAGAAAACCTCCGGGCGTGCTGGCTCATGTTTGAGGGGGTTTCATTTTCGGATGTCGAGTTCGGCAACGATGCCATGTACCCCCGAGATCAGCGCCTTCCGCAGAAAAGTGGAGTGAAATAGCCCCGGCTTTCCTCCGCCTTTTGAGCTTTGCGACGTTGTTTCCCTTTCCGGCTCGACTGCGATTTGTGCGTTGCAGGCCTGGATGAATCCCTCGTTGCTCTTCATGATCCGCGGCTTCCGATCGGTGAAGTTATAACATGGAGTGGACGATTCAAAGCCCGTACCACTTCTCCGGGAGGTTCATGCTATAGTTTCGGTACCGGATGGCATGTTCTGAGATTTATAAGAGCTATCTGGTACATTCCAACGAGCGTGGTGAACAATTGCAGTCCAATCGAGTTTGGCTGAAGACATCCCCTCTTTGCGGACTCAAGCGTCTTCCAACCAGAAACCTCACTCTCGGCTGTCTTTCAGGGCTCCTTGCTTTTTGTTCTGTTGCGTCGCAGTTTGCGCATTCCCAGGAAGCGGTAACTTCGGCGGGGATCCACCTGCAGACAGGAACCCGAGCCGAGGTAGAGTCCTTCTCCCGGGTAGAGACCATGGCGGCAGCAAGGCTGGATGCCATACCGGAGACGGAGGCCAGTGAGACGAAGAACCCCCTGCCAGAGACTTTGAGGCAACCACGCGCGGAAACCGCGCCTGTCCCTCATGCCGAGAAAGGGAATTGGTTCAAGCGTCCTGGCGAAAGCGAAATAATAATTGAGGGGTTGGCTTCCTACGGCAATTACAAAATCTTTGCATCTGGATACGACGAAAAGCTCTTTACTGGGGGCATAGAGTACGATCGGCACACCTGGGGCTCCTTCCTGAAGGCGCAAGTGGACTACGTGGCCGAGTTTCTGCCTTTTGTCCTTCTAGATAAACCGCTCCATGTCGATATTTGGGGCACTCCAGCTCCGCTGAATGAGAAAAACATCAGACAGCACGTACCTGGCATTGGTATTTCGCCGATCGGATTTCGCTTGCAATGGCGCAACAAGAAGGCTATCCGCCCCTACCTCGAAGCCAAGGGCGGTATCCTGGTCTTCGCGAAAAAAGTGCCCTCTTCAGAAGCTACCTATGAGAACTTCAGCCTGCAGTCCGCCGGCGGTGTGCAGGTAAGGATGAACGAGCGTTGGGGACTGCGCCTGGGCATCTTCAGCGATTTTCATTTTTCTGACGACTTCATCGTGCCAGTCAACCCCGGACTGGACGTGATGAACGCGAACCTCGGTTTAAGCTACCACTTCTGAACCAGAATCTCGGGACAGACTGCCGGAAACTGGAAAAGGCCAAGAGTTGCCCAACTCAACTCCGCACGCGCGTAATCAATTCGCCCTTTATTGCCAGAAGGACTTCCGGTCAAAGCGCGTGCAGTCGAATGAAACGGGACAGCAACAGATGCTGTTGCAACTCTAGTTTGAAGCGGAAAGGCGACCCACCAGGTTGAGGTCGATATCCACTTCTTTGGCGACCTTGAGCACGAAGATGCTCGGATCCTTCAGCCCCCACTGCACGTAGGGGACCGTGAAGTGCGTCTTGGCTGTGAGGCTGGTTCCGTCAATATGAATCTGCATGGGAACCGTCAGGTCATGGGGAGTTCCATGAAGGGTGAAGACGCCTGAGACTTGGATGGAGGAATCACCCGATGCCACGACGGTTCCCTGATAGCTCTTAGGCACAAAGGACACTTCTGCAAAGTGGGCCACATCGAGCACATCGGAGCTCATCTTTTTGTCGCGGCTGGGTTCGCCGCTGTTGCCACTGCCGGCGTTGACGACCACGGAACCGGATATCTTCTGCGCAGTGCGATCGAAGTCGATCGTACCGCTCTGCACATGGAAGGCGCCGTTGACATGGTGCCCGGTGCCGGCCAATGCAAAGGCAACCTGGCTTGAGTCAGGACTGACAGTAAATGTCTGATGCTGGGCATAGGCAAAAGGAGCGCCGGCGGGCAGCATGGCAAGAAGCAGGATTTTAGCGATGGTCTTCATGTTTTATCTCCAGTAGAAAATGGGCTTCATTTGTTTTGGGTGGGCTGTGCAAGGTTGTGCAACAACCAGAGGCTGAGGGATGCGATGTCATTGTCAGACAGATATTCGTGCCCGGGCATATCGGTTGCGGGAATTCCGAATTTGGCGATTTGCGCAAGACGAGCAATGCGCTCATTGGGGGAATCTGAAGCCTGCAGATGGAGGATAGGGCCAACGGAAAGATCGGGAGGATAGCGTTTGAAGGCTGCCTGCCAACGTGTGCGCCCGCCCGCACCATGGCAGGTGGCGCAGTAACGCAGAAAAAGCCGCTCCCCGTCAGCGACATTGGCATGCGCCAGGGCAGCGGGGGACGGATGCCAGAAGCTCTCTTCATGTTGATGCTGGAGTGTGCCGGCCGTGTGCAGACTCTCCAGGTACGCGACAAGATCGTCCCCACGTTCATCGCGAAAGAGAAAGCCGAAAGATGGCATGATGGATGCGCCGCTGACTTCGGCAGGATCGGCAAAGTGGGCTTTGAGCCATAGGGCGGAACGGCGGCCACCCACCTCAGATAGATCCGGGCCCTGGCGGCGATTGCCGATCAATGGCGGTTGCTGGAGACGAATATCTTGCATGCTTTCAACTGGGCCCCACATGAGGACGTCAGGGGAATTCGGGCGCACGTACTGCGAATGGCAACTGATGCAACCTTCGGAGATGTAGACCTGGCGCCCGCGATCCACTTGCGAAAGTTGGAGTTGCGGGTTGGCTGCGGGGAGCACGCGATAGAGAGCGTAAGCAGCCACGGCAACGAACGCGGTGAGAGACGCTTCGCGAATGCGCCGGCGAAGTGCGGGGAAGAGTCCAGGCACCAGCACGACCACACCGGCGCCGATGACAAATGCAGGCGGAACCTGGCCTAGTTTTTGTCCCATGCCGATTCCCATGGCGGAGCCACACCAACCGGCTATGGCATAGATCCATCCAGCCTGGCGGCCACGCTCTGCCAATGAAGCGGCTGGAGAAAGCAGCGATGGATAGGCCACAAGAGCGACGGAATAAAGCGAGACACCGACAGGATAGAGGACAGATGCAACGATTATGCGATTGGGGTTAAGTAGAAGCAAAGATGCAAAGCCCAGCGATACGAACGCCGCCGAAAGAACAAGAAAGAGGCTGCGGCTCCTCAAAAGCCATGCGCTTGCCAATGCCGCGGTAAGATGCAGTAAGCCGTTGGCCCACAGATGAACTGAACCTTGCCAGGTGCCTGCCTTCAAAGCAGGATTGCTCTGAATGATGAAAAAGGCGGCGGAGTCCAGCCAGACCAGCGCGGCAAAGCCAGCGAGCACGCGGAAAAACGAGGGCGCGCGTTGAATTGGAATCGTTGCCTCTTCGAGCTGCGCAGGAGCGGGCAGCAGGGTGATGCAGATTCCCGCAATGCATAACAGGCCTGCTACCGTGGACTGCACTTCGGCGGAGGCAGTGAAGAAGCCGGGAAGATTGCAGGCAAGATAACCGACACCCGTTCCAAGGCCAACAAGCAACAGCGGATTTCGGCTGCCCGTCCATTGGCGAAGGTGTGTGACGAGCGTAACGGTGAGGACGCCGAGCCCGGCGCCAATCATGAATGACAAGGCGATGCTGGTTGCGAGAGTAAGTTGAAGAAGCGACAGAAAGGCCGCCGCTCCTGAAGCGAAGAGTCCGACTCGCAAGCGCAGGTTTGCCGATGGATAGAGGGACAGCCGTGGCGTCAGCAGGCTGCAAAGAATTCCGCCCACCGCCATGGCCGCCATCACGACCTTCAGGTGCGCGTCTGCCACTCCCAGGCTCGCCAGTCGCTTGAGGAAAGCGAACTGCGCGAAGATGAGGAAATAGACATACGTGATTGCGACCAGGCTCGCGCCCTGCCATCCGGATTGGCGAACCTTACCGCGTAACATTGCCGAGCCAGCCTTTGCAAAGACCTATCGCCTGGATTAAAACGCACGCGCCGTCCGTGGCGGCGACGGTGAGCCAGCCAGGTTCAAGCGTGTGTGCCAGAATTTGCATGACGACGAAAATGGCTACACTGGCGCGGGTGAACGCCGTGAGCAGCCAGACAGCCTGGATCGTGCATGGGCTTCCTCTGCGAGTCATCGCAATTGCACCGTAAACGCATGCCAGGCCGACGGAGAGGACAAATGCGCCAATGAATTCGAGGTAGGGGAGCGCGTCGGAAGGAGCGTGCAAGCCCATCAGCCGTAGCGTAAACACCGGCGCAACGATGAGCATTGCTCCGGTCAACGTGTCAGAAATGCCGATCAGCCACTGATAGGCCAGCAGGACATGGCGATTCATGCTGTATTCTCCTGCGGCGCGATTTGTGTTGGGACGGTAGCAAGGACGGGTTCGAGAAGCAATGTCGATGCGTCGCGAAACCAGTCGATGGAAGCGAGGAGCATTAGAATCCCAGTAACAAGGCGAAGGGCATAGATGACGTTGCGTGCTATTCCCGGGACGATGGTGAATGTGGGGTCGAATCCTTCGCGCCACCCGGCGACAGTCATCAGCACGATATAGGCAATAACGCTTCCATTCCACAGATAGAAAGAGCGGGCTCGATTGAAGATCCATGCACCGTCGCCCAGTTGTTGGACCATAACAAAAATGATGAGGCTCGACGTGAACCCTGCCATGGCTACGAAGGAATGTCCGACAAGACCATCGGTGAATTTGAAGTGGTCAAGAACTCCGGGGAGAAAGAAGATCCATCCGGTGACAAGAAGCGCCGCCCACCAGCAGAGAAAGGCTTGCCGCCAGCGGCGCGTGTTGCTGTGCCACTGAAAAGCCGCGTAATAAGCGGGTGTGAGCGGTATCCAAATGAGAAGGCAGCCAAGGCTGAGGTACTGTGTCGGGAGATGGTGGCTAACATCGGCTCGGCTCATCGCGGCACAGAGCAGCGCTTCCGCCACGAAAACAATCCAGTTGATGACGATTGCTTTCGCGTGCCCGGTCTTGCGCCGCACCAGGCCGAACGGGAGAATCAGCAGAATAGCGACGACGGAGAGTGAGGACTCCAACTGGCTTGTGCCGGTGGGGCCGCCGGTATCAGGATTCACCGGCGGATAAGCGGTTGGGTCTGCCGCAATGTAGATGAGGAATGGGACAGCCAGAAGAATCGCGAGACCAAGCAGTTTTGCCACCCAGGCTGTTGCTGTTGCTGTTGTATGCACAGCATCTCCGCGACGTTTGATGATGAGCGCAACCAACAGCAGAAGCCAGAGCGCGACGAGAGCCGCGGGGAACAGTACGCGTGCGTAGCCGCTCCAATCGAGGAACAGCTTGCCACTGGATTGGCCGGAGAGCCATGACAGCGCTCCTATGCCCAGGGCCGCGGACCATATCCAGAGAATGGGCCGGCACCAATTCGAGACGGAACCGCTGTCAGCACCATAGATCTTGAACAGGAAACCAACGAGGGGAAGAGCAGTCCAGCCGTAGAGTTCAAGGTTCATGTGGACCATGATCCAACGGCCGTAGGTCCACTCGCCGAGCATGTTGTTCAAATGCGGAAAGAGCAGCAGAATCGCGATCAACACACCAATGCCATTCGCAATCACAAGCCACAACAGGCTGTGCCATGCGGCGCTGGCAGCCACCTGCGGAACGGGCCGCTCTGCCGCGTGGTCATTGGGCGAATGCGGATTCATGAACCCTTCCATCGCGCATTTCGAAAAGATGGTCGCAGCGCTCAGCAAGTTTGCGATCGTGTGTGGCCATTACCAGGGTCACTCCGTCGGTGGCTACAAGATCAAGCAGAAGTTCAAATACTTGTGCACTGGCGCCCTCGTCAAGCGAGCCGGTTGGCTCGTCTGCCAGCAGGATTTTCGGTTTGTTCATCAAGGCCCGGCAGAGCGCGGTACGTTGGCGTTCGCCGCCGGAGAGCTTCTGAATGCGTTGGCCGAGGCGATGCGAAAGGCCGGTGCGATCCGCCAGTTCCTTCATGCGGGCGCGTGCGGTGCGCCGTTCAATTCCTGCGGCAACGGTGGGAATCAGGCAGTTCTCTTCCAGCGTGAGATCGGGAATCAGGTTGTGTAGCTGAAATACGAAACCTACTTCATGACGAAGCAGGCGCAACAGATTGCTGTGACGATTGATCTCCACGCCATTCACCGATATATGTCCGCGATCCGGTGAATCGAGGCCTCCGAAAAGATGGAGCAACGTGCTCTTGCCGCAGCCCGATGGGCCACACAGTGCGACCGTTTGGCCTTCGAGGACTTGCAGATCGACGCCCTTCAGAACGGCGATCGCTCCGTCATCGTAGCTCTTCCACACATCTTCCGCGCGAAGCACGACGCGAGCCTGACTGCTCTTATGCTGGCTGCATTCCTTTGGAGTAGAGAGATTCATTCGAATCGCAGCGCCTCCACCGCACGGATGCGCATGGCATAGGCAGCCGGATAAAGCGCGCCGGCGATTCCAGTACTCAGGGCGAGCAGTATCACGATCAGCATGACAACCGGTTGAACGCTTGCATCGACATAACCATGAAGCGCGGGAATCAGTTTGAGGATAAGCAGAAGACAGGTTCCAGCCAGCAGGCCGAGCACAGCCCCGAGGAGAGATACTACCGCTGACTCGCCAAAGATCATTGTCGCAATTTGCGCGTGAGAAAAACCGTTGACGCGGAGGATTGCGATCTCGCGAATGCGTGTGAAGACCGACATGATCATGGTGTTTGCCACACCCAAACCGCCCATCAGCAATCCGCATCCACCCACCGCCCAAGCCGTAGCCTTGAGAATCTTGAATTGCGAATACGAGCG